>ERZ808267.132-NODE-132-length-31515-cov-3.026224_pt1 | contig 31515 bp, 30 predicted proteins | sample MGYA00521241_ERZ808267 | MGnify/ENA primary metagenome ERZ808267 (study PRJEB31516, sample SAMN03275592) | gut metagenome | biome: mammalia-associated habitat; material: feces | host: Papio cynocephalus | place: Kenya | collected 2012-07-19 ...
GTCTTGCAACGGAAGATGCGGTAACCGTTGCCACAAGAACCGGAAATAGTAATGAGGCAGAAAATTTGTTAACCAATTCTTCCAAAACGAAAATAGTTCCGGCAATCGGAGCATTAAAAGTTGCACCAATTGCAGAACCTGCACCGGCAGCAATTAATTTTCCTTGATCTGTTCCCTTCATTTTAAAAATCTTGCCAACTAAAGCTCCTGCTCCAGCACCCAATTGGACACTTGGCCCTTCCCTACCCAGTGACAAACCTGTTCCAATTCCCGCAACACCGGCAAGAAATTTAACAACAATAGTTCTAACCCTTGTAATATTTCCCATTCGAGCCATTACCATTTTTACAAACGGAATTCCACTCCCTTTGGTTTCAGGTGCAAATTTAAACACCAAAACACCGGAAATTAATCCACCCAAAGTGGTTATTATAGGGAAAATTAATAATTTATGGATTAAATCGAATTGAGAAATATAATATTGAATAAATTCAAATAATTTATTAATACTTACTTTAAAAAGAACAACCAACAGACCTGAAATCAAGCCAACCATCACGGCTTGAAGTATGATTTTGCTTCTTGCAATTTCTTGCAAAAAATAGCCTGTTTTTTGAAAAATTCTTCTACTCAATCCCATACAACAACTATATAATAAAAATATTTATCCCTCAATCCTATGATTTTATTCAAAAATGTTTGATATTTTACAAAAAAAGTTGTATAATAGGCAAGTAACGATATTTGAATGAGGATTTATATATGAAATTACACATGCAAATTCTAATCGCATTAGGTCTGGGAATTAAGAGAAATTGGCACATTTTCTTCGGTATTATTTTAGGTATTGCGGTCGGAATATTTTTACACGGACATGAATATCCGCTTGTATCAACAGTTTTGACATTTATTGGTCAAGTATTTATCAGATTAATCCAGATGGTTGTAATTCCGCTTGTTGTTTCGGCAATTATCATTGGTATTACAAGTATTGGCGACAACAAACAACTTGGTAAATTCGGAACAAAAATGGTTGCATACTACGGAATTATTACTGTTGCAGCAGTAGCAATAGGCGCAACATTAGCTTTAATTTTCCAACCTGGACTTGGCGCAGCACATTATATTACACAAAACGCAGCAAGCGAAGTTCAAGCATCAGTTGCAACAGCAATGGCGCAACAACAAGGTAATATTCTTAATATATTCTTAGGATTTATTCCAAACAATCCAATGCACTCATTTGCATCAGGAGATATGGTTCCTATTATTGTATTTGTACTTATGTTTGCAGTTGCACTTGCAAAAGTCGGTGATGTAAACAGACCAATCGTATCGTTCTTTGAATCTGTTTTTGCTGCAACTATGAAAATCACTGATTGGATTATGTACTTTGCAGCTCCCGGCGTATTTGCATTAACTGCAAGTGCCGTATCAAGCTTTGGTATCGACATTTTCAACAGTATTTCAAAATATTTATTAGTATTATTTATCGGATTTATGCTTCAATTATGCGTAGTTTATCCATTATTCCTAAGATTTTTCTCTAAAGTAAATATCGTTATGTTATATTCTGCAATTGCAGAAGCTATGATGGTTGCTTTCGGAACCGCAAGTTCTTCAGCTACATTACCTTTAACAATCGCTTGTTGCGAAAAAAGAGGTATTTCTCACAAAATTTCAAGTTTCGTACTTCCATTGGGCGCAACTTTGAATATGGATGGAACTGCTTTGTTGCAAACAGTTGCAGTAATTTTCTTGGCGCAAGCTTATGGTGTAGCATTAACTCCGTTCCTAATTATTGAAATCGCACTATTAGCAATCGTTTCATCTTCAACTTGCGCAGGTATTCCGGGTGCAGGATTGATTACAATTGCATTAATTCTTAACGGAATGGGATTAAGCCCAGAACAATTGGTTGCAGGTTTTGCGTTCTTGTTCACAATCGAAAGAATTACAGATATGATGAGAACTTTGGTTAACGTAACATCTGATGCAGTAGTCGTTGCTGCTATCGCCGATAACGAAAATGAAATCAATTATGATTTGTTAAACAATCCGGCAGCATACGAAGATATTGCATAATCAAGAAAAAACTTAAACTAAAAAAGAAAAGATGAGAAAATAATTTCTCATCTTTTTTTATATTCCTTTTAATATATTATAAAAAATTTTCAAATACTCTCGATTGTTTTTTATCAAATCCAACTTTTTATGGATGTAAGAAAACATTTCATCCTCATCAATTTGTTCTCCAAAAGAAAATAAATCTTCTGCACTTATATTCAAAGTATCAAGAATTTTTTCTAATGTCTGAGAGGTCATAAAAGCGTTACCTGTTTCAATACTGCTTAATGTATTTGTCGCAATACCAATTTTTTCAGCAAAAACTTCTTGACTAAAACCTTTTATCTTGCGAAGTTCTTGAATTCTTTTACCTAATTGTTGCTGAATGTAACTTTTCATAAAAAATAACCTCAAGATTAATTATAACGTCTTAATCAAGCTATTCTAATAATGTTATACATATTGTATGCCAATGTTAAACATGGTATAATAATAAATATAATTGGAGGACTGTTTATGAAAAAAGAGAAAAATTTTGCATTTACTTTGGCGGAAGTTTTGATTACATTAGGCATAATAGGAGTGGTTGCGGCAATGACTATGCCTTCATTAATCCAAAGTTATAAAGAAAAAGCGACTGTTACTGCCGTTAAACAGAGTTATTCAATTTTTGCGCAAGCTCTAAAAATGGTTACAATTGATAATCCTGACTTGAGTGCTTTGACTGATAGCAGTTTAAGTGCAAAACAAAACTCTCAAATTATGTTCAATGAAATTAGCAAACACATAAAAAAGATTAAAAGTTGTGATGTTGATAGCAGATGTATGGCAAGCACTTATGTCAATATAAATAATCAAATTCTTCCTCGTAAGAATTGGGAAAACGAAAACAATCTTGTTACAGGAGTTTTAGCAAATGGAACAGGTTTTTGGATTTTAAATTTACCAAATAATACTGCAGGGCAAATAGGCATAGATATAAATGGAGACAAAAGACCAAATAAATTGGGAGTAGATTGTTTCTGGTTTACATTTGGTATGGACGGGAATTTATATACAGGAAGAAATCCTTACAATGAAAAGACTCCAGCCGGAGAATATAATAATTGTGAACTGGGAGGTTCAGGGCAGTATATATAATGGTTACGGCTGCTCAGAATGGATTATTACTCACGGGAATATGGATTATTTAAAACGCAATGTTAGAAAAAATCCATCTGAATAATTTTCATGCTAAACTAATTTTATGAAAACAGACGAAATTGCATCAAAATTTTTAGGGAAACGAGTTAGCGGAAGTGAAAACTACGATCCGTCATTATTAGTAGCTATTCCTAGAGAGGAAAACCGAAAACAATATGGATTGCAAAATGACAATCTACCGTTTTGTGGTTGGGATATTTGGCACGCTTATGAATTTTCTGCAATGACAGAAAACGGTATTCCAGTAACTAGATTGATGAAACTCAAATACTCTTGTAACAGTGAATTTTTAGTTGAATCTAAATCTCTAAAATTATATCTTAATTCATTCAATATGAGCCGTTTTGGACAAAATATTGAAGAATGTCTTGAAATTTGCAAATCCAAAATAGAAAAAGATTTGTCAGAAAAACTTCAAACTGAGGTTAAAATCAATTTTATCGACAATAAAACTCCAAAAATTCAGATATTTGAAGATTTTCAAAATATTATGCAATTTGTTGACAAAAAAGATTTGACAGTAGAAAAATTCAAAGAAGCACCGGAAGTTTTGCAGACCATAGAAAATGATAAAATTACAGAATATTATTTGACATTTGATTCTTTGCGTTCAAACTGCAGAGTTACGCACCAACCGGATTTTGGCGATTTGTTTTTGTACTACAAATCCAAAAAGCATATTATAGAAAAAAGTTTGGTAAAATATTTGAGTTCTTTTCGTTCAGAATTCCATTTTCATGAAGAATGTTGCGAAATGATATTCAAAAGATTATCAGACATTTTGAATAAAGACGACAAATTGTTGGTTTGTGCGCTATACACACGTCGAGGCGGAATTGATATTTGCCCTTCAAGATGGACAAAAAATTGTGAGAGCAAAGATGTGGAAATTCTCAATGACATAACAAAATTTGCAAGAGGAAGTATTAAGCAATAATGGATAACAAAAAACTTGGGAACGCCGGCGAGGACTTGGCTTGCAGATATTTAGAAAAGAACGGTTACAAAATTTTAGAGCGAAACAAACATTATTCAAGGTTTTGTGAAATTGATATTATTGCACAGTATAAAAAGACAATTGTTTTTGTTGAGGTAAAAACACGTAAAACCAATTCATTCGGCACTCCTGCAGAAGCGATTACAAAAACGAAATTTGAACATATTAAACAAGGGGTTCAATATTACCTGACAGAACATAAAGTTAAAGATTTCAGAATAGATGTAATTGGAATTACCCTAAAACCGGAAATAAAAATCGAACATCTAAAAAATGTGTATTTGTAATGAAAATTAATTACGCAATTCTCCATTTTCAATTTTATAAATTCTTACATCTTTCAAAAATTCTTCTTCAAAAAGAATTGTATCAACTGATGTTATAACTGTTTGAGTGTTTTCATTTATTGATTTCAATAGATAATTTTGGCGCAAATCATCAAGTTCTGCCAAAACATCATCTAACAACAAAATCGGTTCATCTCCAGTTTTTGCAGTAATAATATCTAACTCAGACAATTTCAACGCCAAAACTATTGTTCTTTGTTGTCCTTGAGATGCAAATTTCGTCGCCTCATTATCATTTATATAAAAAATCACGTCATCTCTATGAGGACCAACACAAGATTGCCCTCTGCGCATTTCTTCAACTCTGCGTTCTTCAAGCGATTTATGAAAAGCTGCCGCTATTTCTTCTAATTCTGTTTCATCTGCCAAAAACGAACAATCATAACCAATTTTCAAATCTTCTGTTTCGCTGATTATACGATGTTTTTCTCGTGCAATTCGTTCAATTTCTTTCAAATATTTTTTTCTCAAAAATATAATATTACTACCGGCAATCACAAGTTGTTCATTATAAACATCTAGCAAAGTATCATTTGAATTTCCGGTTTTCAAATAATCCTTTAACAAATTATTTTTTTGAACTCTAATTTTATCATATTTTGAAAGTCTGTCATCATAAGCAGGATAAACCTGAGAAATCGCTCTATCTAACCAATCCCTTCTATCAGAAGGATTTCCTCGCAATAGCAGCAAATCTGCAGTTGAAAAAAGGACTGTTTTCAAAACCGATTTAAAATTTTTAGGAGTTGTCTTTACTTTATTTAATGCAAGCTCCCTTTTTTTCTCCCTTGAATAAGTAAAATCAAGCTCAACATCGGTTTCTGCCTTAATCATATTACAATTAATTTCAGCTTTTTCTGCATCAAAATTAATCAATTCAATATTATTGGAAGTTCGAGGAGATTTTAGAGTTGAAAGGAAATAAATACTTTCAAGGATATTTGTTTTTCCTTGCGCATTTTTACCAATTATAAGAATTTTTTTAGAACTTAAATCAAGTATCAAATCCTTGCAATTTCGATAATTTGTAAGTTTTAAATCCCTCAATCTCATAAAAAAATTATACCCCAAATATATGATTTCTTAATTTATTATAGACTAATATTAAAATTTTTTATATAATAAATACATAACTTGCAATATAAGGAATAGCTATGTTACCAATTATATCAGAAGAAAATGCAGCAGCGGCTTTTAGTGAGATATTCAAGGATATGCCTACATGGCGAAAAAAAATGATCCACTATCTCAAAGACGAAAATCCTGAGATAAATACTGCAATCATTGAGGCTGCAAATCAAACTTCTCTTGACCCGAAAGCGGTAGCTCTTGGGGCATATATGACATACGCTTTAATAGAACTTGCAATGAAAGATAATGAAGATATAATGAATTTTCAGGGAGAATAAATATGCTAATTGAAGAATTACTAGAAAAACTTGTAGCTGATGGCGGTTCTGACTTGCACATTTCTGCAAACCTTCCACCGGCAGCTCGTATCGACGGAAAGTTAAGAAGATATGATTATCCGCCACTTAGTCCGGATGACGTTGAAACTCTTTTATTTCCAATGTTATCAAACGAACAAAGACGTACTCTTGAACAGAACTGGGAACTTGATTTTTCATACGGTATTGAAGGTTTGAGCCGTTTCAGGGTTAACTTCTACAAAGATAAAGGTAACTATGCGGCAGCATTCAGAACAATTACTTCAATTGTTCCATCATTCGACAAATTAGGCTTGCCGGAAGTTGTTAGAAAAACCGCAGACAAACCAAGAGGTTTAATCCTTGTAACAGGACCTACAGGTTCAGGTAAATCTACAACATTGGCAGCAATGATTGACTATATCAACTCAAACAGGGCAGAACACATTCTTACAATTGAAGACCCGATAGAATTTGTTCACACATCAAAACAAAGTATTATTCACCAACGTGAACTCGGAATGGATACAAGATCATTTGCAAACGCTCTTAAATCCGCACTTCGTGAAGACCCTGATATCATTCTGGTAGGTGAAATGCGTGACCACGAAACTATCGCTTTGGCATTGACAGCGGCAGAAACTGGTCACTTGGTATTCGGAACTTTGCACACATCTTCAGCAGCACAAACAATTGACCGTATCATCGACGTATTCCCAGAAGGTCAACAACAACAAATTCGTGTACAACTTGCAAACTCTCTTGTTGCAGTATTTGCACAAACTTTGTTACCAAAAGTTCAACCTGACGGAACTAAAAAAGGTCGTGTAATGGCTCAAGAAATCATGCTTGTAACTCCAGCGATTGCCAACCTAATCAGAGAAGCAAAAGCTGCTCAAATCTATTCAACAATTCAAATGAACCAAGGTTTGGGTATGCAAACTCTTGAAATGGCACTTTCAAATCTTTACAAGCAAGGTGTTATTACAATTGAAGATGCACTTTCAAGAACTTCAAGACCTGATGAATTGCAACGTTTGATGAAAGGTATTTAGCAAATAAAAACTATACTTTATAAAAAAGTCGGACTGAAAACAAATTTAGTTCGACTTTTTGTTTTTCAATATTGAATTGTTTGTGTTAAGATTAAATCATAAAGACTTTATAACCAAAGAGGAAGTATAAAATGGCACAACAAACACATGAACCAAGTTCTACTAAAGAACAAATAAGACAGACAAGAATCCAAAAGCTTGCAGATTTGGCTGACAAAGGCGTAAATCCATACCCTTATAAGTTCGAAAAAACTGCAGATGCTGCGGAATTACAAGAAAAATACAAAGACCTTGAAGCAGGCATTGAAACAGAAGACAAATACTCTGTAGCCGGTCGTGTTATGGCTATCCGCAACACAGGTATGTTTATCGACCTTATGGATGCTTCAGGCAAAATTCAAATTTTCTCTCACAAAGAAAATTTATCAGAAGAACAAATCAAAATTCTAAAACTTATTGATATCGGTGATATCGTTGGTTTTACAGGAACAATCAGAAGAACTCCTCGTGGAGAACTTTCTATCAAATCTACTGAATTAACTTTGTTATCAAAAGCTCTTTTGCCTTTGCCTAACAAACAAATCAGCAAAGAAAAAGCCGAAACATTAAGCCACTATCACGGACTTACTGACGTTGAACTTAAATATCGTCAAAGATACGTTGATTTAATCGTTAACGAAGAAAGCAGAGATACTTTCAGAAAAAGAAGTATGATTGTTCAAAAAGTTAGAGAATTTTTGGCAAAACAAGGCTATATGGAAGTTGAAACTCCAATCTTGCAAACAATGGCATCTGGAGCAAACGCTAGACCGTTCACAACTCACCACAATGCGCTTGAAATGGATTTGACTTTAAGAATTGCGCTTGAATTATATTTGAAAAGATTAATCGTTGGCGGAATTTCTGAAAAAGTTTTTGAAATCGGAAAATGTTTCAGAAACGAAGGTATCGACACTCGTCACAACCCAGAATTTACAATGATTGAATTGTACCAAGCTTATGCAGACTACAACGATATGATGACTTTGACAGAAAACATGGTTGCATATGTTGCTCAAGAAGTTTTGGGAACAACAAAAATCAAATATGGTGAAAACGAAATCGACCTAACTCCACCATGGGATAGAAAAACAATGTTGGGTTCTATCAAAGAAGCTACAGGCGTTGATTTTATGGAAATCTACAGTGCGCAACAAGCTATTGAAACCGCAAGAAGCCTTCATGTTCAAGTTGAAGACGGAATGAACTGGGGACAAGTTGTTGAAGCGGTATTCGAAGAAAAAATAGAACCATCACTAATTCAACCTTGCCACATCATTGATTACCCAAGAGAAATTTCTCCACTTGCAAAAGTTCACAGAGATAATGACAGATTGACTGAACGTTTTGAAACTCGTGTAAACGGATGGGAAATCGCAAACGCATTCTCAGAACTTACTGATCCAATCGACCAAAGAATGAGATTTGAAGCACAAGCTCAAGCAAAAGCGGCAGGTGATGAAGAAGCAATGGAAATTGATGAAGACTTTATCAACGCTCTTGAATATGGTATGCCACCTACAGGCGGTATGGGAATGGGAATTGACAGACTTGTTATGTTATTAACAAACTCTCCATCAATCCGTGACGTTATCACATTCCCAACAATGAAAGCAAAAGATTAATTTGATATAAATAAAAATCAAACATAAAAAACAATCCCTTGCAGATGCAAGGGATTGTTTTTTGTTTTAACCTCTAAGCCAAATGCCTTCAGACACACATATCACATCATCATTCTTAAAATCAATATCAACTTGCTTATCTCCAAAATCTTTAAAGATTAAAGGTGTTTTTTCACCTTTTCTGTGAACAACTTTCACGGTATCAGCACCATCTCCTTCTGCGACATTAACAGTTAAACCTGAATTTTCAAGATAATAATAATCTTTATTAGGAGTACCAGTTACCTTACCATATGAAAAATTAGAAAACATAATACCTTGTGGTTTATTCTTAACTGCACCGTCACGCCCCATCATTACGCTCGGCATTTTTTGAGGATCTGTAATTTGTTGATCTGCAAATTCAATCTTTGTACCATCTTTCATAAAAACGGTATTCATTTTTGTTCCTAATGCATTGGTTTTTACTGAAGTTGAAGCAATATCATTTTTGTAAAATTGAACATTTCCAACCATTTGAATTTCATCTGCCATAAAAAATCTCCTTTTCTCTTAATAACTGTGTTGCACATGTATTAAAAGTATATTTGGCGAAAATTATTGCTATACCGCCCCGCCCAGCATAGCATAGCATAGCATAGAGGCATTATATCTGGGTTTGAGCCTATTTTAAACCCATCTTTACATTTCTTTACAATTAAAATAAGTTAATCATTGCAACATTAGTTCCCTTACGGGAAAGTACCCATCCCAGCCTTCCCTCTTAAAGGGAAGGAGCTAATTTTTCGTAACAGACTAATCTGCCAAGCCTCTTTACATCTACGTATCTTTTAATTTTAGCTGCTTTACCTCTTAGCTTAGCTGCTTTTGATACGGGCTTTTCACGTTTCACTTCTCACTTTTCACTAATAAAAAAAAGAAAAGACCGATAAAAAATCGGTCTTTTTATGAAAGATGAAAGGAGCTGAAATTTTTAGTAATACGTAATTTTCCAACCATCATTGATTACTCTTGCAGCACACGTCAACCCTGATGCCGCTTTATTACAGTTATACGTATTGTCCTGCCCACCTGGAACTATATCTTTTCCCTTCAATACAAAGGCAAAGATATCACGCCCCATTTGGTTTGGATAAGCATTTCCGTTTACATCAATTATGAATACAACAGAATCTCTTTCAACATCCACCCCAAATTCTGATTTTACAATATCTTTAGGGTAAACATTCATAATTACATTCATTCCATCAACTAAAGTAAACATATATTGATAAAGTTTTGCGTTTTTCAAATATACTTTACCGCTCAAAAATCTGGTCGGATACTGCCAACAACCAGTCGCATTTGAACATTCTCGAACAACCTTAAAATAAGGGCGGTAATATGAAAACGCAAGCGCAGAAGAATCTTGCGAATACTCATCCAATCCCCAATAATTTGGTGAAGATCTATCCAAAATTACAAACATTGTAACCTGATTGATTGCCGAATAGAATTTTTTCAATGCGGCAATATTTTTTGTATCGTTAATTTTCGCCAACAATCCAAACATTGTCAATGAAGCAATCACGCCAATTATTGCCAGAGTGAATAACGCCTCTGACATAGTTAATCCTGATCGTTTTTTTAGCAGAAATTTATAATCCATAAGACCAACCGCCTTTCATCTTTTGACAAAAGACCTTTAACAATACATATACTTTATATATACCCAACACCAAAATTTTACTAACAGAATATTAAGTTTTTTTAATAATTTTATATAGACTTTTTCCGTTGTTTATCATAAATTACAAGTATGTTAGAAAATTACACCGAACTACTAAACAATTTGAAAAGCCACTCTCATTTTAGAGATATAAAAGATTTTGAAGGCAAAGACGAAAAATATATTTATTACAAGGGAGAAAAACTCCTTAATTTATCTTCCAACAACTATTTAGGACTTGCTGATAACAAAAAGATTACGGAAGAATTTTTAGATTATGCAGGAGATAAATATTCTTTTGGCAGCGCATCTGCAAGACTTTTAACCGGAACCCTCCCCGTATATAAAGAACTCGAAGATTTGATATCTACAATCTTCCACAAAGAAAAAACTTTGTTATTCAATAGCGGCTATCACGCAAATGTCGGAATAAACAGTTCTATTGCCGGCAAAGGAGATGTTATTTTTTCTGACAAACTAAATCATGCCAGCATTATTGACGGTATGAGATTGTCAGAGGGGAAATTTTTCAGATATCCGCACAAAAACACAGAAGCTCTTGAAAAACTTTTAATCAGAGAAAGAAAGAATTTCAACAACGCTATTATCGTGTCAGAGAGCGTATTTTCAATGGATGGCGACATTGCAGATCTTGAAAAACTTGTTGAACTCAAAGAAAAATATAATTGTATCTTAATCCTTGACGAAGCTCACGCATTCGGAGTTTTTGGCAAAAATGGACTTGGCGTGACTGAAACATTAGGAATTACAGACAAAGTAGATTTGATTGTCGGAACTTTCGGCAAAGCAATCGGCTCAATGGGAGCTTTTGCAACAGGTAGCAAGACTTTAATCGAATATCTTACTAACAAAGCACGCTCATTTATATTTTCAACCGCATTACCGCCGATTAATATAGCGTTTTCAAAATGGATTATTGAAAACCAATTGCCACATACATTTGAAAAAAGAGAAAAAATGCTTTCAATAGGTAGAAAAGCCGGTAGCGAAAGCCATATTATCCCCGTAATTATAGGTGAAAACAAAGAAACTGTAGATACTTGCAAAATCTTATTCCATAACGGATTTTTTACACTTCCGATAAGACCGCCAACCGTACCGGAAGGCACATCAAGATTAAGATTATCGTTGACAACAGACATTACAGAAAAGGAAATTTTTGATGCAATTTCATTGGCTAAACAAACAAAATAATGACAAACTCATAATATTTTTTGCAGGATGGAGTTTTGACGAAAAACCGTTCCAATTTTTGTCTTGTGACGATTATGATGTCTTAATAATGTATGATTACGCAACGTTAGATTACGAAATGGAAGATTTTTCTCAGTACAAAGAAATCGGTCTTATTGCGTGGTCAATGGGAGTTTTTGCCGCATATTTATTAAAAGAAAAATTACCGAAATTCGCAAAAAAAATTGCAATAAATGGAACTCCGCTCCCTGTTGATGATGAATACGGAATTCCGACAAAGCCGTTTTTACTAACCCTTCGACACGCAAAAACAGGATTGGAAGGAAAATTTTACCAAAACATTTTTGATAAACCGGAAGAATTTGAAAAATACTCTCATACTCCTGTCACTCGCACAATTGAGAACCGAGAAAACGAATTGAAATCGCTTTACAACCAAATCAAAAATACAACAATAAATTACGAACATTTTTATAACAAAGCATTAATCAGCAAATTTGACAAAATCATTCCAACGAAAAATCAAATAAATTTTTGGCAAAATAATGCCGAAATCGAAATGCTTGAAAGCGGACACTTTCCATACTATAATTTTAAAAGTTGGAACGAAATATTATGCAAATAAACCCAAAATTAATAAAAAAGCAGTTTGAAAAAAGTTTTAATTCTTATGACCAAAACGCAATTGTACAGAAGATTATGGCTGAAAAATTGGTCAAAAATCTTTTTTCAATAAAAACAGATTTCAATTCAATTTTGGAACTCGGTTGTGGCACTGGTATTTTGACAAAAGAGCTTGTGAAAAATATTAATTTCAAAACCTATAGCGCAAACGATTTAGTCGAAAAATCAAAAAAATTTGTGTCAGAAATTGTTCCGAATGCACAGTTTTATTGCGGAAACGCTTTGAAAATCAAACCGCAAAAAAACATTGACTTAATTATTTCAAACGCTATGTTTCAGTGGTTCAACAACCTTGAAAATATTTGTTCTCACTGCAAAAAACAACTTAATTCAGATGGAATTTTGGCTTTTTCAACTTTTTCTGACAACAATTTTAAAGAAATAAAGGATTTGACAGGACTTTCATTGGATTACAAGACTTTTGACGAAATAAAAAACATTGTAAAAAAGGAGTTTGAAATTCTTTATGCAGAAGAATTTGAACACACTTTGTCTTTTAATACACCATTAGAATTATTAGCACACATGAAAAACACAGGCGTAAACTCTCTCACAACCCAACACTGGACATTTAAAGAAGTAAAAGAATTTTGCGATAAATATAAAGAGAAGTTTCCGCAAATTACATTGACATATTCCCCTGTAATCATTATCTGCAAGGCGATTTCGACTACTTTATAAGATTTGAAAAAAGATAAATAAATCGAATTACGTATTCATGTTTGTAAAGAAAAAAAATATAATCTTTACATAATTTCATGTTTATTATTACATGTGGTTAAAAGGATGGGAAATTAATTGTTAAATAACTTTGAAAGCTTTGATAATTCTGAAACATCAGCAAGAAAATCAGCCCTAATTCAAGAAAGAGTAGGACTTGTATCTACTCACATGTACAAGCAATTCTTGGATTATCAACACGCAAATGTCAACACAAACGAGATTTTTTTAAGAATGATTGACAACTTGCAAATCGTTGTGGACACGCTAAAAGAGGCTTTTTCTTCTCGAAACATAACAACTCAGAATATTTATGTTGACACAGATCCGCAAAAATCAGTTGTCATCGTCAACATTCTTTGGCATAAAATGAGCTTTACAACAAGATGTAATTACCAACCGCAAGCTCTATATAGAGAAGACGGTCAACACTTGTTTTCAAGCAGAATTATGGCAATCAAAGGCAATTATTATGAATTGATGAAAGGTGTTACCGATCACGATGAAGAAATGGGCAAACTCCTTGATAACGAAGTTGCTTCACTATTTATTCCGCCGGAATCTACACAAAATTCTATTATGAAAATCAGACACCTTCCAAATAGAGAATTTTACTTAAATCAAGTTGACGCACCTAGAGAATTTGTTCTAAAAGTTGTAGAAACAATTTGTGGCGGTGGTTTTTACCACGAAGAAGGAGCTAGAAAAAGTTTCAATATCTAACAATTATTTAAAGGGTAAACTAACCTTCATCAATCGAAATTTTAGACGAAACTTCAGCAACAATACGTTGCACATCTGCTCCGCCAATAGCAACTTCCAAAATCAACGGACTGTGAATTAACACTGTTTCAGAATAGTCCATTGTATCAACATCTATAACATTAAATTCAATAAAATCTTCGCCGGCATAAATCAATTTCCCATATTCACCGCCGGTTGCCCATTTGATAAACATGTATTGATTTTCATACTCTTTCAGCTTTTCCACTAATCTCATCCTACATCCCCGTAAAATGTCTTACATATTATATTGTAGTAATTTATTTTTATAAGTCAATTATTTTAACCAATTAAACAAAAAAGAAGCTGTACTCTTGGTACAGCTTTGAACAATAATCTTGGGAGGAGATTTGGGGATAGTTGTACATGCATGATAATTCAAGCATGATTTTTTGAGCATACATGTTGTCAAAAATTTAACAATTCTTTACAAAACATTGATTTTATGGTACAATAGTGGTTAGAGGTAAGAGCATGAAAATACTTGTAATAAACGGCGTAAATATGAATATGCTTGGTTTTCGAGAAACTGAAAAGTACGGAACCATGACATTAAAAGATTTAGAAAAAGATTTGTACGCATTCTCATTTGAACTCGGAATTGATTTAGAAACATACCAAAGCAATATTGAGGGAGAAATTGTTGAAAAAATCCATTCTGCAAAAGACGGAATTGACGGAATAGTAATAAACGCCGGAGCTTACACTCATACAAGCGTTGCCATAAGAGATGCGATTTCAGCTGTCAACATTCCGACAGTAGAAGTCCATATGACAAATATTTATAAAAGAGAAGAATTTAGACACCATTCATATCTTGCACCTGTTTGCGTAGGACAAATTTCAGGTTTTGGAGCAGATAGTTACAAATTAGGTCTAAAAGCTATTGTGGATTATTTAAATAAATAAATTACAATTGATTGGCGAATTAATTGTGTTGTTGGAATAGGAAGCCATACAAGCTAATCAGAATTGCCACACTAACACACGTAATGACGGCATTTATCTTGTGATAATGCAACCAGATAAACTCATCAAACGACTACAAAACTTACCGCAAAATAAACTCCTATTTGCGATATTAGACCTTGTAAAATTCAAAAACGATTATTTTTGAAATTCTTCAACGAAAGTTTTGCCAACTGCTAACGCTTTCAATTCAGGTTGTTCAACACCTGCAGCTGCATAGCGTTTTTCTGCTAATTCGGCAACTTCAAGAGCCTTTTGAGCCAATTCAGGATTTGCTGCGAAAATTTTCAAATCGTTTTCAAGGTTATCAACCTTTACTGCTGAACGATCAGCCGGATTTTCAGGAATTTCCTTGATTTCTTTAGACTGAACATCAACCGGCTTTTGAGCTTGTGCATCAATAGCCTCTGGTTTAACCTGTTCGATTTTAGTTGTTGGTTGTGGAATGTTTGGACCTTGCGCGGTTTTAGGAATATCGTTCATAGTCACATCCTCTTTTCTTTATCGGGGTTACAGCACTGTGCCGCAACTTATTTTATAACTCTATATTCTCGTTTGTTGTTTTAAAACACAAAAAAAATTTTTTTTGCTAGTATGTAAAAAAAAAATTACAAAAATTAATATATAATCTTTTATTACAAACTGTTTATGCTATATTTAAAGTACAATGTAGTCGATTTTTAGTATATAAAGGTTATATAAACTATACAACATTATTGAAAGTATTGCAACCATGAATTTTACAAATTTGTTCAGCAACATAAATCCGAAAGAAGTCTTGTCAAACCTGCCAGATGCAGTGTTTGTAATAGATTTAGACGGTAGAATTGTTTGGACAAATGACAAAGCAGCAATAATTTTTGAAACAAAAAATTCTGAATTAAAAAACATGAATTTTGATGAGTTCGTTGCAAACGGTACTGAATTAGCCCAAAAATCGTATTCTAAAAAAAATTCCGTCGTAACCGGTGCTTTTACACCGGATGGCAAAGAGTTTTTTGTAGAAATGAATGCTAAAAAATATGTTGAACAATATTTTATTACAATTCGTGATGTCACTGCAATGACAAACGTTTTGACTATCGCTGAAAGAACCGGTCGACTCAACAAAGAAAAAAATGTTATGTTTGTCAAACTATCTAATGAGTTTAAATCACCTGTCCAATCAATTATAGGTTTTTCTCAAGCTTTGATGGATGGAATGGGCGGAAAAATCAATGACAAACAAGAAAAGTATGTAAAAATTATCCATAAAAATTCGTCTGAACTTTTATATTTTATGGACAAATTTTTGGAATTTGCGCAAGCTGAATCCTCTTTATTCAATTGCGAAAACCAAACTTTTGATCTTATCAACACAATTCAAACTATTGTTAAAAATAACGAAAACATCTTAACTGCCAAAAATTTGACAGTAGAATATGATACAGAAGATTTTAACAAAAAAGCTATTCACAACGACGAAAATGCCGTAAAAATAATTTTACAAAACATTTTGGAAACATCTATAAAATTAACGGATGTCGGCACTATTTCTATAAAAGTAGACCATCCTGATATGGATGTTGTAAAAAAATCCGGCGCAAAAATAGGAAAAGCCTCAAGCAGCCTTTCATACGTAAGAATTTCGATTTCTGACACAGGAATGGGACTTGCAGAAGCTGAGCTTGACGGAATTTTCGAACCTTATACACAATTGGACAAAACTCACAAAAAAACTATCGTTCGCTCAATAACTTTAGGTACTGCATACACTATGCTTAAAAGAATGGGCGGCGCAGTTTGGATTAATTCAGAAGTAATGAAAGGTTCGACTTTCAACATAATTTTGCCAATTGAAAAAGAGAATTAGAACTCAAAAGCAATCGGGAACTAAGGGGATAAAGATGAGCAATGTTGTTTTAAAAAACGTAACTAAAATTTATGACAAGAAAAAAGTTATAGATAATATAGACCTAAACATCAATGACAAAGAATTTGTCGTTCTTGTAGGTGCTTCCGGTTGTGGAAAATCAACTCTTTTGAGGATGATTGCCGGACTTGAGGATATTACTTCAGGTGAAATTTATATCGGCGATAAAAAAGTTAACGATGTTCACCCAAAAGATAGAGATATCGCATTTGTTTTCCAAAGTTATGCGCTATATCCGCACATGACAGTAAGAGAAAATATAGCTTTCGGGTTAAAAATGCGCAAAATAGACAAAGCAACAATCGAGAAAAAAGTTCAAGAAGCTGCAGAAATTTTGGATTTGGGCGAATATTTAGATAGAAAACCAAAACAATTGTCCGGCGGACAAAGACAACGTGTAGCTCTTGGGCGTGCCATTGTAAGAAATCCAAAAGTATTTTTAATGGATGAACCACTTTCAAACCTTGATGCGAAATTAAGAGTTCAAATGCGTTCAGAAATCAAAAAATTGCACGAAAAACTCCAAACAACATTTATTTACGTAACTCACGACCAAACAGAAGCTTTGACAATGGGGGACAGAGTTGTTGTATTGGATAAAGGAAAAATTCAACAAGCTGCAAGCCCTGAAGAAATTTATAACAATCCGGCAAACACCTTTGTTGCAGGATTTGTAGGTTCTCCGCAAATGAACTTTATTGATTGTGAACATTTTCCAAATATAGGCAAAGAAAATGTTATTTTAGGCATAAGACCTGAAAAAATGATTACAGGCGGAGATATAAAATTAACTGTTAATGTCGAAATAACAGAACTTTTGGGCAGTGAAAAAATCGCATATTTTAATATCGGCGACAAAAAATGTTCTGCGAAACTTTCTGCGGATTATGAAATCGGCAAAGCTCTTGAATTGAGCATTAATCCTGCTGATATCTACTATTTTGACAAAGAAACAGGAGTTAGAGTTTAGGTTAATTTTCCCTATCTTCTTCAACCCAAACGATAGTTATATTTATGGGTTTGGCAAACGGGTTTGTAGTGCGCAAGCCTGAAAATGAGTTTTGCGCAACCGAATCGTAAAATTTTATTTTATCGTATAACTTTTTGGTGTAATTTAACAAATCCATAATTCTATTTCCTACTTCTTCAAATCCATTATGAATTTATTTTTCAGTCATATAATCCGAATAAAGTAGTATATTTAGCCTCTCGTAATAACCAAATCGGCTAATTTAAGTATCATTCCGTTTTGTGAAAATAAAAACGGAGGAACTTTTTATGACAGAAAAGAAATTAAGAGGCACAAAAACAGAACAAAAATTGATAAACGCTTTTGCGGGCGAATCACAGGCAAGAAACCGTTACAGTTACTTTGCCAAACAAGCTAAAAAAGATGGATATGAACAGATTGCAGAAATTTTTCTTATGACTGCAGAAAACGAAAAAGAACATGCAAAACTATTTTATGAATATATCGGAAACACAATCGGACACGTAAATTCAACCTATCCGTTTGAATTAGGCACAACAGAAGAAAATCTTGAAAGTGCCATTAATGGAGAAAATGAAGAATGGAGCAAACTTTACCCGGAAGCTGAAAAAACGGCAAAAGAAGAAGGTTTTGATGACATTGCAGATACCTTCCACCACGTAATAGAGGCAGAAAAACATCACGAAAACAGATATTCTAAATTATTAAAAAATGTAAAAAACAACACTGTTTTTTCAAAAACAGAAGAAACATATTGGATGTGTAGAGAATGCGGATATATTCATCACGGCAAATCTGCACCTAAAAAATGCCCTAATTGCCACCATCCGCAAGCTTATTTTCAAGTATTGTGCGAGGAATATTAGATCTCTATTTTAAGAAATATTTCATGTCATTACGAGCAAACTTTAGTTTGCGTAGTAATCTCATTATTTTCAATTTGATAGAATTACGACGAGACTTTACTCCTCGTAACAACATTTACATTTGTTCTTTTTAATCGTATAATCAGGTTATGAGCAGGAATTTAAAGGTATTAATAACATTATTTTCTATGACGGCTCTATATGGAGTTTACTACTGGGGAATTCCTGCTATTATTAACCTGCCAAACAATATTGATTTGATTGAGCAAGCAGTTTTAAAAGAGAGTGGCTTCAAAATATCTGTACAAAATCCGTCTTTAAAAATGGGATTAATTCCTGCTATTAAGATTAAGGCGGATGATTTTGCAATACTTAATAACGACAATTCAAAAGCTCTTGATGTCGAAAAACCTTATATTAACATTAGGCTTTTACCTCTGATTTTTAAAGAAATTGATATCCACGATTTTTCAGCTGAAAATATTCAAACCAACCTCGTTTTCGACAAAGATAATAAATTAAAACTGGGTCAATACGTTATTGAACTTCCAAAAGAAAAAGCTCCGCTAAAACTATCTCATGCCAGAATACAACTTAATTCATATGAAATAAATCTTGATGACAAAGTTCAGACCAAAAACATAAGAATGAATGGTCAATATTTGACTATCAATAATTTTGAAAACGACAAACACATTGATTTTTCGACTATTGCAGAAATTCAAACCGGCAAGAAAAAATCATTTATCAAATCTGATATTAATTTGAAACTCCCGATCAACAAAATTTCTGATGATCAATGCGATATTTCTGGGCATATTGCGAATTTAGATCTATCAGATTTTTCGATTTATGCAAAAGCATTATCAAAAGACAAGATAAAATCCCTATCAGGAATAATTAATTTCACTGCTCAAACAACCGAAACTCTCGACAATCACAAGAAAATTCAAACGAATTTATATATCAAAGATTTGGGAATATTCGGAGAAGATGCTGCCAAATCAATTCATCATGCCGGCAAAATTGCGTTAAAATCAAATATCACAACAATCAAAAACGGTTTACAAATCAATGATGCAAGTGTTTCTGCGCCAAACATAAGTGCTTTCACGACAGGGAAAATTACAAAATTAAACAACAAAATTCCAAACTTGAATTTAAAGGTTACAATAAACAATTCCAAAGCTGAGGATATAATTCCACTTCTACCGGGAGAACCTGATTTATGTCCGGATATGAATTTATATTTACTAAAACAAACAGTATTTAAGGGCGATGTAATCGGCAATTTGGATATCAAAGGGAAAGCCACCACACCTGACGTTAGAGGAAATGTTATGGTTTCTAACGCCTACATGGTTCAACCAATTCCGAACGCTGAAAAAGCAACAATCAAGCTTGCATTTCTTGGAGACAAATTAAATCTGGATGTAAAAGTTCCAACAAGCCCGACTCAAACAGTTTGGGTAAAAGGACCAATTAACCTATATACAAAATATACAGAATTAATGATTACAAGTACAGATAGCGTTGACCTTAAAACTGCGCAAATTGTACTTAATCCGCTACACGAAATCCTACATTTTGAACTCGGACCTGTTCCAATTATGAATATCAAAGGGAAAGGCGGAATTAACTTAAAAGTAATCGGAACTCGAGAAAATCCTCACGGTTGGGGACAGTTCTATTTTAGAGATGCAATAGTGTCATTCTTAAATATTCACAATATGACAATCAACAACGCATCAGGAACACTTGATTTTGACAATCAAAATACTCTATTCCAAAGCAAAACCGCAAACCTTAACGGAAAACCGATTTCTGTTAAAGGAACTTGCTCATTGTTAGGAATACTTAATTTTAATGTAATAACTAACGGGCAAGATATCGGAAAACTTTTGAACACTATCAAAACATCCCCAATGCTTGCAGATATCCAAAAATTAACTGCTCCAATTGGTTATGTTAGAGGGAATGCCAACGCATCTATCAATTTGACAGGAAAAGTCAAAGATCCGCACGACATAGTATTTAACAAAAACTTGTTTGCAAAAGGCACTATTGAACTTTTGTCAGACACAATCAAACTAAAAAATGCTCCAATTGCGATTTCTCAAACATCAGGAACTATCAAATTCAACAATATGGATGCAGATTTTGACTTAAAAACAAACCTTAACAAGTCACAAATCAAAGCAAACGGGAAAATCAAAGACAACAATTGCGATGCTCAAATAGTTAGCCACAGTTTTAATCTCGGAGATGCCGTAAGAACTCTACCAAATAATATTAAACTACCTTACAAACACGATTTGGCAACGATTAACACAAGTTTTGTCGGCAAATACAAAGGTGGCATTGAAAATATAGATTATAACAACATATATTTGAAAGGAAATATTTATTCTAACAAAGGTGCCAAAAGTGCTATTATCATCGATAATAATAGTTCTTTTGAGTTTAAAAACTCTAATTTCAAATTGCCTAAATTACAAGGTACTTTCAAAAAAAGTCCATATTTTATTTCTTTGAATGTTGCTAAAATGTTTGAGAAAAATAGGCTTGTAAACGGAAATTGCAAAATCAAATCACTTGATTTGAACCTAATTAATGACAACGCATTACAATATATTCTTCCGCCAAAAACTGCAAACACTCTCAAAGATATCGAATTTTTAAACGGAAATGTTGATGTTTCTGCAAAAGTTGTAAATAATAACCTTAACGCATTTTCAAACCTAGATAATGTCAGCTTGTTATATAAACCAAAGCAAGCGAAATTAACCGTAAAAAGCGGAAATGTTTTGTTAAAAAATAACACACTCCATCTTAACAAAATCAATTCTCAATTAGGGCAGATGCCGATATTTGTTAACGGGAAAATATCAAATGTTCAAACAAATCCAAACTTGAATTTGTACATAAACGCAAAACCTACGCAAGAATTTTTTGACCAATTCTTTAACAACAATGCGCTTTACCCTATCAAACTAAAAGGTGATGCTATTTTAACAACAAAAGCAAACGGCGACTTGAACAACCTCAACACAAATTCTACTCTTGATATACTTGAAAATTCAAGCCTATATTATATGGGAGCATCAATCGGAGATGTGGAAAACCCTGTTAAAATGACTATTAACAACACATTTTCTCCGAACAAAATCAAAATTAATAACCTACAATACGACAGAATTATCACCTCTCAAAACAACAAACCTTATGCAAAAACTCAACTTAATGCGTCAGGAACACTTAACTTGCAAAAAAATAACGTAATCGGTTTCAACAATTTTAAAATAAAAACACAAAACCCTACTGATGCAAGAATTTTCAACGTAATTTTCAGAAAACCGTTTATGAAACAAGGAGTATTTACATCAGATCTTGTGCTTAACGGAACTTCTTTAAACCCTAAAATTAAGGGAAAATTGGAGGTTACAAGCATAGATATCCCTCTCTATGATGCTACAGTAAGGGATGTAAACCTTGATTTTAGAAACGACAAAATTTATGCAAAAAGCAGAGGAACTGTCCTAACAAATGACATTAACCTAAACGCCGTCATTAAAAACAAATTAATTCCTCCATATATAATCGAAAACGCAACACTGAAACTTCCTGATTTGAACATTAACAAAATCACAGACACAATGCGTGATATGGAAGCTGAATCTATCAGAAACAATCCGCACACATCTAATACACAAGCTCAAAACTTTGATATTTCACAAATTATTATTCAAAGAGCAAATATTGAAGCAGACAAAGTAAAAATCAGAAACATTAATGCGGACAATTTCGTAGCGCAACTCAACTTAAACAAAAGTGGTTTGTTAGATGTAAATAATTTCAAATTCGAAATCGCACAAGGTTCTGTTTTCGGGCAATTCAAACACAATTTAGCCAACCACCACACAAACCTCGATATTACGTTGGATAAAGCAAATGCCGCAATTATGTCAGAAGCATTATTCGACTTAAAAGGTCAGGTTTATGGGAACGTAAACGGGCATTTTGCTCTAAGTTGCAAAGGTGACACACAAGACGACTGTTTTAAAACATTGGATGGAAACGGAACTTTCAAAATCGCAGACGGAAGAATGCCAAAATTAGGTTCTCTTGAATATCTTTTAAAAGCCGGCAATCTTTTAAAAGGTGGAATTACGGGCTTATCAATTAACAGTTTAATAGATATTGTAACACCACTTAAAACCGGTAACTTTGAAAGTATTTCAGGAAACATGCATATTGCAAACGGAATTGCGGACAAAATCAATATCTATTCAAACGGAAACGATTTGAATATGTATATGACAGGGTCTTACAACGTAATTACCTCTGTTGCAGATATGAATATATATGGAAGTTTGACCAAAAATATTACAACAGTATTTGGCAAAATCCGAAACGCATCGCTTAATACTTTATTCAACACAATTCCAGGTATTAACGATTCAACAGAAAAATTGTTGTTGCAAGAAGATATTGCCAAAATTCCGAACATCAAAAACGCAACAGATATTTATAGAATATTCTATGTTGATATTAATGGAGATATCAACGGAGAAAATTATGTTAGAAGTTTCAAATGGGTTAAATAGGATAAACTCAGTTACTAAAGCTAAATGGACTTTTCACTTCTCACGTTTCACTTTTCACTTTTATGGCACCGGATCGTTTCCGCCTTCGTGAAACGGATGGCATTTACAAATTCGTTTTAACCCCAACCAACCACCTTTTAATACTCCGTATTTTTCTATTGCTTGTCTTGTATATTCAGAACACGTAGGATAAAACCGACACACAGGAGGGGTGTGACGTGAAATCTTTTGGTATATTGAGATTAAAAATAAGATTAGTTTTTTCATAAAAAATTTTATTACCTTTTAATAAGATCGCGCAACTAAGTGCGCGATGACAAATTACTACTAATTTTTACGTAACGAACCACTCACCATTCACTACTCACAACTCACCAAAACTATTGTTCCATCTGATAAGATTCACCAATTGTATCAATTGCCTCAACCTTGATATCCGTAATCAATTCGGAATAAGAAATTACAACAATCGTCGGAATATGACGTTCTAACAATTGATATAATGGCAATCTAATTCTTGGCGAACATAAAATTACCGGTTGTTGACCACATGCCTGATGCGCTCTCATCAATGTTGTAGCCGTTGTTTCAATCAACTCTTGTACCTGCATTGGATTAAGTAAGAACATTGTACCAAGTTCGGTTCTTTGGCAACTGTCATCAAGTGTCTTTTCCCATTCAGGAGAAAGCGTCAACGCATACAAAACCTTATCATCTCCTACATTTGACAAACAAATTTGACGACCTAAAGCAGCCCTCAAACGTTCTGACAAAATATCAGGCTCTTTTGAAAATCTTGCATAATCACAAAGTCTTTCAAACACAAAGATAATATCCTTGATAGAAACTTTTTCTCTGATAAGGTTAACAAAGATTTTTCTTAAATCACTTGTAGAAATAATTGTCGGAACAAGGTCATTAACAAGTGTAGGGTCTTGAGATCTAACAAGTTCCATAAGTTTAAGAACATCAGTTTTTGTCATAACCTCATCAACGTGTTTTCTTACACATTCTTGCAAGTGCGTAACAATTACGTCTGTTGAATCTACCGCCGTAACAGAACGAGCAGTCTTAGCGTCTTCAGGCGAAATCCAATATGCCTGAGTTTGGTAAGTCGGGTCAATACCGATAATCGCATCTTGCGGAACATCCTTTTTCATAGCATCCCACTGATCCGCAATTACCATCAATTTGCCCGGATAAACATATCCGGTTGCAACAGTATTTCCACGAATAGAAATCATATATTCATTCGCATCAAGTGCCGACGAATCCATAATTCTTATGTTTGGCAAAATATAACCTAATTCATCAGTAACTCTCTGACGTAAAGCTGCGATTTTAGCAAGCAATTGACCTTCCTGATCCGGATCGGCAATTACAAGCAAATTAGAACCAACTTGCAAACTCAAAACATCAACACCCAAACGTTCGTACATTCTGTTCGGGTTAACCAAATCTTGCATATTCTGACGAACATTTTCCAATTGACCCAATTGAGATTGAACATCAGCGTTAATCAAAGTAGAGAAGCCTGCAACAAACAAACCGATTGCAAACAACGTAAACGGCAACCAAGGTAACCCAGTCCAGTGACCTGTCAAAGCCAACAATACCAAGAAACTTGCTGCCAAGAACAAAGCGTTCGGCTTACTAACAATTTGAGCCGTAACATCTGTACCTAAAGAATTAGCAGCAGAAGAACGTGTCATAAATACGCCGGCTGCAATTGACATCAAAAGAGATGGTAACTGAGATGCCAAACCATCACCAATTGTTAAGATAGTGTATTTGGAAACCGCATCTGCAATAGGCATTTGGTTCATAATACATCCGATACACAACCCACCGATAATGTTAATCAAAACGATAATAATACCGGCGATTGTATCCCCTTTTACGAACTTCATAGCACCATCCATGCTACCAAAAAGGTTTGATTCTCTTTGCAAGTCTTCACGTTTTTTCGTTGCTTCTTCCGGCGAAATCAACCCTGCGTTAAAGTCCGCATCAATAGTCATCTGTTTACCTGGCATCGCATCCAAAGCAAATCTGGCTGCAACTTCGGCAATACGTTCAGCACCTTTTGTGATTACCATAAACTGAACAACCGTGATAATAAGGAAGATTACACCACCAACAATCATATTACCACCGGTTACGAATGTACCGAATGCGTGAATAACTTCGCCAGCCTCACCTTTTGACAAAATCAACCTTGTTGATGCGATTGAAAGTACAAGCCTAAACATTGTACCGATAAGAATAATTGACGGAAAAGATGCCAATTCCAAAGTTTTCTTTACATACAAAGAAATCATCAATAGAACAACGCCCAGCGTAATATTCAAACAGATACAAATGTTAACAATCCAGTTTGGAAGTTCGCATAGCAAAAGAACAATTAGCAATAGTACAAATATTGCCATAAAAATTTCGCTTAAATTTGTTCCTCCGCCCCCTTGTTGGGCTTGTTCTTGTGCCATTAAATTTCTCTTAGAGCCTCACTTATTACTGCCAATTGAGTTTCAATTGTTGCATCTATCACACCGTTAGTGGTTGTAACTACACAACCGCCTTCCATAATTGTTTCATCCGGTACAACCAGAACTTTCGCATCCAGTCCAGCCTCATTCAACAATGATGGAACTTCTGATTTCAACAAAGACACCTGTGCCGGATTTACCCTCAATGTAATTTTAGTTTCTTCTTTAGACAATGTTTTTAACAAAGCTAAAATGTTATCTAATATTACATTCGGGTCTTGTTGTAATTCTTTTTTAATGATTTTTTGCGCAATTTCAACGCTTATTTCTAAAATATCAGGAGCAATATAATCAAAAACCGCTTGCTTTGCACCTAAAAAAGAAGTTATAGCATTTTTTACATCAAGAATATCTGCTTCTGCTTGTTCCAAACCGTCTTGATATCCCTCTTTTGCCGCAGCTTCCTTAATACTTTGCGCTTCTTCCCTTGCACGAGAAATAAGGTTTCTATCATCAATTCTCCTGAAACCTCTGCGTCTATCGCCTCGTCTGCGCTCCTGACGTTGCTTAAAATCTATGTTATCAAGGTTAAACAAGTCTATCTTTTCTTCTTCAACCTTAACTTCCGGTTCTTTTTCAACCGGTTTTTCTACTACAATATCCTCCGCCTTTTTACCGGCATTCTTTTTAATAATCATGATTAATTATATTATACACTATCTTCTAGGTGTGTGGCAATAATATTTGCAACTTTTGGCGGAATTTCGTAATATTCTCCCTCTAAAGCACTGAATACAAACTTTTTCACCTTGCCACGTTCCATTCTTAATGTTTGTTCAAGTTGTGATCTATCTAAATATTGCGAAACATTTTGAATTTTTGAAACAATTGTTGAAGGTGTTAAATTTTGTCCAACCGCAGGAAGATTTGCTTTTATCTCTTGCAAACACCTCATCGCAGAATAAGGATCAACCTTTGATTGCAAATCAGGCATTTCCATAAACTTGATTACAGAACCTGCATCATCAGGATTGAATTTGTTCAAAATTGTTTGAACTCTCTCCTGTTTCATCTTTTGGAACAACATTGCTAAAGTAGCCAATTTCAACACTTTTGCATTAGCTCCAAGATTTGATGGCATAGGAACAGAAGCACCATTTTGAGCCGGAACTCCTTGTTGCATTTGAGGATTTTGAGCCTGAGCAGCCTGCTGTTGTTGTTCTGCTTGTGCCTGTTGCATCATTGCATCAATATTTGATTGACTTTCAGCTTGTTCTTTCAAACCTTCATCAATCAAATTTTTATCTTTCAATTCTTCAATACAATCAATCCAAGTCTTTTTAACATGGTGTTCAATCAATTGCAAACACTGATCTTGCGGTAATCCTTGATGGAAAGCATTTTTAGCTATCTCAAAAATCGTATATGCAATTTTTTGCATAACAGGATCCCAATACTGTTGCGGAATACCCGAACGAACCAAGTCAACAGACTTATGGAACGACCATTCAGCGATAATTTGAGTAATCATTACCGCCTGATCGAGATTAAATCCTAAAGATTCATCATCATACAAAGCCTGACCGGCAACAGTCGCAAAATTCAACAAAGTATTGGCAACATAATTCTTCTGATTATCATTAAAATCAGGAGGAATTAGCTCCAACGCTTGTTGAGCCAAATTTTGTGCAAAACCTTTATAATCAAAACCCTGTATTGCCATTTTTTTAAGTGAGAAGTGAATGGTGAGTAGTGAGTTGTTCTTTTCGCTCACTTCATTCGATAATTTTTATTTATCTAACCCTTCACTTAAACTATCCTTTCTATTATGTTTACTTTTTGTCGGATTAGTAAATCCGACCTACCTAGCCGCATCTGCTTTGCTTTGTAAACTTTCCTTTCCTCTGTCTTGACGGCGAGATAAGTATCCCGCCCTACTTAACTAGCTTTGCATCTAAGCATCTTTGCCTCTATGCATCTAAATTACCCTTGTTCAATCCAGCTTTTAATCTTTTCACCTGCTTCTTCATCATCCGCATTAGCAAGTTCTGCTGACAAATTAGATAATGTATCAGCCAATTGTGCCGGATTTTGTTGAGGAATTGCACCTCTTTGTTGTTGTTCAACAAGTCCTTGAGCCAATTCTGACTGTCTTTCGGTCAATTGTGCAGCTCTTTGGTTAATATCTGACAATTGTTGTTCTTGTTGAGCAGTTTTTTGTCTAAGTTGTTCAACTTCACGTCTGTTTGCTTCTTGAATTTGTTGAACTCTGTTAGAAATTGCTTTGAATACAATAATCAAACCGATTGCACTCAATGCTACCGCAAGCCACCATGGATTACCTGTTTCATCAGGTTTTGGAAGATTAGACGGTTTGTCGCTTGCCAAATATGGGTCAGTAGAATCAGAAAATGCGATAGAAACATTATCTGCGCTAACTTTTGGACTTGCAGCTTTTGCAATCAACTCTTTCAATTCTTCCAATGTCGTATTTGCCGGAAGTGCGTTTTTATCCAACGTAACCGCAATTGAAATATCCTCAACAACTCCCGGTTTAATATACTCATTTGTTTGAATTTTTGTAACACCGTATTGAGTTTCTGTTGCAGTTCTTGAATAGTTTCTGTTTTGGTTTGAATTTGCAGTTCCATTAGGCAAACCATTTGGAAGATATACACTTACTGCATTCAAATTCTTGTTAGAATCACTGGTTTGATCTCCCAAACCTTCTCTGAAAGATTGTTCGCTTACTGAAGCTTTTCTGTTCGGATCGTAATCAATTGTGAATTTTTCAACCGGAGCTTGACGTAAGAACGTACTAACTGTCGCAACATAATTACCTTGTCCGATTAATCTATCCAATTGCTGATTAACCTTTGTTGTCATATATTTGTCGTTTTCTTCCAAACGTTGCAACATCTCATCTTCCGCATCCATAATACTATGGTAAGTATTGCCGTTTGTATCAGTAATTGCGATATTTTCAGCAGTCAAACCTGTTACACTACCCAACAAAAGGTTTGTAATAGCTTTAACTTTCAACTGATCCAATTTTGTCGCATCTTTAGCTAAAGTAATCTGAACTGTTGCAGTTACAGGCTTTTGCATAGATGTAAACATTGTTTGTTCTGGAATTGAAATGAAAACAGATGCATTATCAACACCATCAATTCTTCTGATTAGTCTTGATAATTCACCATTAATCGCTCTTGATAATCTGATTTTTTTATCTTCTTTTGTTGATGTAAAATCACCTTTATCAAAAATTTCCAATCCTATATTTTGATCCATCAAACCGCTTTGAACAATTTGAATTAACGCTTGATCTCTATCTGTTGTATAACAAGCTTTTCTACCTGTTTTGCAATCACCTTTTTTCAAGTAAAGAATAGATTTTGTACCATCAAGTCGTCTGCTAACAACAATATCATATTTAGCAAGAAGTGCCTGAATTTCAATAGCTTTTCCGGCATTATCAGTTGTTAACAAATCAACGTTTTCTTTCAATGGCTCACCGGTAATCTCGGTTCCGTTTGCAGACTTTTTAGAACCACCAATAATACTAACGGTTACAATCAATGCCAAAAACAACACTACACCGCCAATTATCCCATATAATAAAGGTTTGTTCTCTAATAGTTCTTTAAAATCCATCTTCTGCCCTCTTTGTGACCGCCTGCAATTGTTTTAAATACAAGCTTTTTCCCAAGTCTGTTAAATTATTCCTAATCTAAAGTTATTCTACACCTGAATTTGCATAACTTTATCATACGCTTGAATGACTTTTCCGGTAAGTTGAGTTGCTACGTTAATACTGATTTCTGATTTTGCCATAGCAGTCATAACATCGTGGATATCAACGTTTTGACTACCGGACATAACATCTTTTAACAAATTATCCGGAGCATTCAACTCTGTGTTCAAGTTTTCAACCAAACCTGACATAACCTGTTTAAAATCTGGAGAGGCCTGATTTTCAACCCTTGTCATTCTTGCAGAAGGCATATCCGAAAACCCTGTATCAAGTTTTGTGTGCTGTATTCTTCCTGCCAAATCGTATTGTGGATAAAAACTGCTCATATATGCCTACCTTTCTATATTTATAATAGCGTATATTTTCTTAAATTTATATAGCAGGTAAACAAAAATCATCCAAATTCAGTAGAAAAATCGCTAAATTTCAATCCTTTTTACTACCTGACTTTGCATGATTTTAATGATTTTATAAAAAAAAGCAAGTTTTAATCTAACCTTCTTCAAGTTCACGTCGAATATCATCTACAGTTACGTGAACTATTGGAGAATTTGCATCTTTGCGCAAAACAACATTTTTTATTCCCGATTGAACAATAAATCTCTTACACAAAATACAAATAAAGTTATGTCCCCAAATATACATTGTAGACCCCTTACATCTATCTTGTCCGGCTTGAATAATAGCGTTTTGTTCGGCGTGAATTGAGCGACAAGTTTCGTATCTCGTTCCTGACTGAATATTATTTTTTATACGATAACATTCACCTCTCTCGTAACAAGATTCGACTTTAGAAGGAGTTCCATTATATCCTGTCGCCTTAATCTTTTTATCTTCACCGACAATAACCGCACCAACTTGCGCTCTCAAGCAATTTGAACGACTTGCACAAGTTTTTGCCAAATCCAAAAAATAGTCTTCCCAAGATTTTATTTCCATCAAAATTTCCTCCGCAATAACTATTGCTTGTAATTTCTTATACCGGTTGTAATCATTGCAATACCGTATTTGTCACAAGTTTCAATAATTTTTTGATCTTTTACAGAACCACCCGGTTGAATAATCAAACTAATTCTTCCTTGTACCGCTGAATAAATACAATCTTCTGCATGAATTGTCGCATCTGATGCCAAAACAGCCTCTTTTGAGTTATCACATGCGTAATTCAAAGCCTGCTCAACTGCAACAATAGCATTTGTTTGACCTTGAGAAATCGCAACTGTCTTAAAATCTCTCGCAATAACTGCTGAATTTGTTTTAGAATATTTTACGACTTTCCAAGCAAAAATCGCATCTTCAATCTGTTCTTTCGTCGGTTTTTCTCTCGTAACAACTTTGAACATATCTTTATCAAGTTCACTGCTATCGCTGTCTTGAACAAGTGCGCCAAACGGAGAAAGAATAACATCTTCTCTCGCCAATTGTCTGTATTCTTTTAAAGGAGTATTCAATTTAACCAACTTAATATCAGGGTTGTCATTGAATATTTCAATTGCCTCTTTTGAATAGTCAGGGGCAACAATTACCTCAACCGCCATAGAATTTAAGTGTTTTGCAACTTCACCATCAACTGTTTTTGAAAAACCAACTGTTCCATAAAAAGAACTAATAGGGTCGCAATCAAAAGCTTTTGTATAAGCATCATAAATTGAACGCCCCAAAGCAACTCCGCAAGGTTTTGTATGTCTGATAATAGAAACCGCATTTACATCAAAAAATTCGCTCACAATATTAGCTGCCTCAGTAACGTTCAAAATATCGTTAAACGACAACTCTTTGCCATCCAAAACTTCATAATCAACCATTCTTTCTGTTTTGTAAATAGCTCCTTTTTGATGAGGATTTTCACCGTATTTCAAATCACGAACTTTTTCAAAGCTCAATGTTTTAAAAGGTTTTTCTCCTGTTTGTTCCGCCAACAAAGAAGATACCGCTCTATCATAATTAGCAGTAAAGTTAAACGCTTTTGCAGCAAGTTTTAATCTTCCAAATTCGTTTGCATTCAAAGCAACGTAATAATCCACTTTATCAGTAATAACAGTTACATTTTTATAATTTTT
>ERZ808267.133-NODE-133-length-31224-cov-3.386153_pt1 | contig 31224 bp, 27 predicted proteins | sample MGYA00521241_ERZ808267 | MGnify/ENA primary metagenome ERZ808267 (study PRJEB31516, sample SAMN03275592) | gut metagenome | biome: mammalia-associated habitat; material: feces | host: Papio cynocephalus | place: Kenya | collected 2012-07-19 ...
CCGCCGATGCTCTGCCCCGGCTGCCCGCACATCTTCAGCTTCAAGCCGCTCGTGGAACTCGGCTGCATAGTGGCGGGCGACATCGGCTGCTACACTCTGGCGGCAATGAAGCCCATCAGCGGAATGGACATGCAAATTTGCATGGGCGCGTCAATCGGAATGGGGCTGGGACTTCGCAAAGTCCTGCCCGAAGAACAGGCGCGCAAAGTCGTGAGCGTAATCGGCGACAGCACTTTTATGCACAGCGGCCTCACGGGGCTTGCGCAGGCGGTCTACAACCCGCCCGCAACCGGACACGTAATTGTGGTTCTCGACAACGCAATAACCGCAATGACGGGGCATCAGGAAAACCCAGCAACTGGCAGAAAGCTCGACCACACCGAAACAAAGCGCATAATAATAGAGGACGTCGCCAAGGCGATGGGCGCGGACAACGTGGCAGTCTTCAACCCCGTCAAAGAGGCCCAAGCCCTCAAACAATACATAGCCGAAAAACTGGCGGCAAACGAAATAACCGTAATAGTGGTGCGCCAACCCTGCATATTCGTGGCGGCCGCCGAAGCTAAGAGAAAGGCTGCAAAATAATGAAAGACAAAACCGTAAACGTAAAAGTCGCCGGACTCGGCGGAATGGGCGTACTCAAGGCGGCGCTAATCCTCGGCGAAATGATGTTTGAAGAGGGCTTCGACGTGAAAAAGGCGGAAGTGCACGGAATGTCGCAGCGCGGCGGCTCGGTCGCAAGCGATGTCCGCTTCGGGAAAGAGGTTGTAAGCCCCATTATTCCCGAAAACTCGATAGATTTTCTGCTGTCGCTCGAACCCGAATGGTCCGATGTCTACAAAGACTCGATGGCAGAGGGCGGCGTTGTGATTTCCGCCGACGACATAGACGCGTCGAAACTCCCCAGCAAAAAGGCGCTCAACGTCGCGCTGCTGGGCAGACTGAGCAAACACTTCGACATTCCCGCCGAACGCTGGCTGGAACTGCTGAAAAAATTCTTCCCCGAAAAACTCCACAAGACAAACGAAGAAGCCTTCATGCTGGGCAGAAATTCGTAATTTTATGAAACAGATTTGGAACGACATTCACGGACAAGTCCACCCGTTCTCGGCGCTGGACTTCCTTCCGAGGGAACAAATGAGGGCGCTGCAAAGCCAGCGCCTGCGCGAAATTGTGGCGCACGCCTACAACAACGTGCCCCTCTACCGCGACAGAATGAACGCCTCTGGCGTCAAGCCCGAAGACGTAAAGACCATAGACGACATCTCGCGCCTGCCCTTCATGCAGAAAACCGACCTGCGCGACACCTACCCCGACGGTCTCTTCGCCGTCGGAATGCGCGACATCGTGCGCCTGCACGCCTCCAGCGGCACTACGGGCAAGCCGATAGTCGTTGCCTATACGGACGAAGACCTGCGCGTGTGGGATTCGTCAATAATAAGGTGCTTTAAAATGTACGGCATCACCAGCTCCGACGTCGTCCAAAACTGCTACGGCTACGGGCTTTTCACGGGCGGCCTCGGCGTGCACTCGGGCGCGCAGGCGCTCGGCTGCACGGTGATACCCGCCTCGGGCGGCAACACGGAGCGCCAGCTGATGCTTATCCGCGACCTCAAAACGACGGTCATTGCCTCTACGCCCAGCTACTTCGTCCATATAATAGAAGCGGGCTTGGCGGCGGGAGTGGACTTCAAAAAACTGCCGCTTAGAATAGGCGTCTTCGGCGGAGAGCCGTCGTCGGAGGCTATGCGCAAATTCATAGCCGAAAACACAAACGTGATTCCCTACGACATCTACGGGCTTTCCGAAATAGTCGGCCCCGGTGTCGGCGGCGAATGCCAATGCAAGGCGGGAATGCACATTTTGGAGGACAACTTCTACCCCGAAATAGTCGACCCCGACACGGGCGAAGTGCTCCCCGACGGCGAAGAGGGCGAACTTGTGCTCTCCACGCTCACAAAGCGCGCAATGCCCATTCTGCGCTACCGCACGCACGACATAACCTCGATTATTCCCGAGCCGTGCAAATGCGGCAGAACAATCAGGCGCATCTCCAGAATTTCCAAGCGCAGCGACGACATGCTCATTATCCGCGGCGTAAACGTCTTCCCGTCGCAGATAGAAATAGGCATAATGCGCTGCGAGGAAAGCACGCCCAACTTCAGAATCGTGCGCGAAATGAAGCACGATATGGAGTCCCTGACCGTGGAAGTCGAAATTCAGGACAAATACTACGGCGACAGCATCGAAAAGCTCGAGGCAATCAGAAGAAAAATTCAGGCGTCAATAACCCAGATAGTAAACATCAGAATTGATGTAAAAATAGTAGAACCCAATAAAATCCCGCGTTCGGAGGGAAAAATTAAGAGAGTCTACGACAACAGAAAGGCCTAATATGCGCATAAACCAAATTTCGGTATTTCTTGAGAACACTCCGGGGAGGCTCGAAAGCCTCTGCGCCGCGCTCGCCGACGCAGCCGTCAACATAGAGACAATAACAATCATCGAAAACGGCGAATACGGAATAGTGCGCATGATTGTATCCGACGCCGACAAGGCGGCAAACGCGCTCAAAAACGCGGGATTTACCCCCAAAAAAGTGGAAGTGCTCGCCGTGGAAGTCTCCGACACCCCCGGGGCGCTGCTCGAGCTGCTTGAAAAGACGCGCAAGGCGGGCGTCAATGTCGAATACATGTACGCGCTGACAAAACCCCACGGCAACAGACCGGTTATGATTATGTCTTTCAAAGACATAGACACCGCCGAAAAACTGCTTTCGTAAAATGGCGACAAATACCGACCGCGACAGATTCGCCGCAATGCTCGGCTTCAAAACCATCTCGCGCAGGGACGGCTACGCCGAAGTTGCGGCAAAAGTGGAGGAAAAATTCCTCAACGGCGTGGACATTGCCCACGGCGGTTTCCTGTTCACGCTGTGCGACTACGCGTCGGCACTGGCGGCAAACACGGAATGCCGCATTGCAATTTCGTCGTCCTCGACAATGGAATTCATTCAAAAAGTGCCGCAGGGCGAAGATGTTCTGGCAGTCGCCGAAATCGACGCCGCAACCGAAAAGACGGGCGTATACAAAGTCTACATAACCGACGCCCAAACACGCAAAAACCGCTACTGCGTCTTCTACACGAGATTCGTGTTCAAAAGCGCAAAATGAGCAAAAGCAAAAGTAAGCGCGCGTTTCTCCGAAAATATAAACAACTTACCGCAAAAGCGGGTGCAATTAAAATTGCGCCCGCTTTTTTTGTCCCCACCCGCAACCACGACACCCCCTCTCTGCCCCAATCCGCCCCGTAAAAAAATCAATAACTTTCGGAAGAACTGGCACTTTCCTGCGAAAAAATAGTTGGGACACTGCGCAAAAATTTTTCAAAAAAAAAGAAAAAAATAGGGGGTAATTTGTCTTGACAGTGGGGCAATATGGTTAAAAATGGTGAAAAATGGGCGATAGATAGAGCAAAAAGAGCAAAAATGGCGGAACTTCCACATAGAGAGAAACCTTGCATCGGCGAGTTTACAAAACAACTCGACGAGAAAAGGCGTATCACCGTTCCTGCAAAATGGCGCTTTGAAGGCGACAACGCCGACGACGCATATATAGCTATCGCAACAAATTACGGCTCAATAGAAGTACTGCCTCCCTCGAGGGCGGCCGCCTTGATGGAAAACATCTCCAAAATCAGCATTGTAAACCCCGACAAGCGAAAGGCGCTTGCGCGGTTTCTGAAAGCCAGCTGCACATTCGGGTGCGACAAACAGGGGCGCATAATGCTGAGCGAATCGATACTCAAACGCGCAGGCATAACAAAAGACGTCTGCATTGTGGGTATGGGCACTTCTTTCGAGCTTTGGGACCCCAAACGCAGAGACGAATGGATGTCCGAAGGCGAAGACGACGCCCTCGACGTTTCAATAGCCGAAGAGTTGGGTCTGTAATCCATAAATTATGAACTTTTTACAAACAAAACGCACAATAACGGCTCAAAGATTTTCCCCAACGGGAGACATCGGAGGGCGCAAAAGAATAGATGAAAGATTCTGATGACAGTCTCCAATCCGACATTCGCAGCGGGCATATCCCCGTATTGCTAAAGGAGACCGTGCGTTTACTTGCCCCCCGCGACGGGCAGACATATCTCGACTGCACTTTCGGCGGCGGCGGCCATACAAGAGCCATTTTAAATTCAGCAGACTGCAAAGTTGTTGCAATAGACCGCGACAGAGAAGCCGTGGCGCGCGCCGAAAAACTCAAGGCTGAATTCGGCGACAGGTTTGAATTCCACAGCGCAAAATTCTCGCAGCTCGACGAATTCGGCAACCGCGGCTACGCGGGAGTGCTCTTCGACTTCGGGGTGTCGTCCTTCCAGCTCGACGAAGGCGAGCGCGGCTTTTCAATCAACAAAACGGCAGTTCCCGACATGCGCATGAACAATTCCGAAGGCGAAAGCGCCCTCGACTTCATCAACCGCGCGTCGGAATTCGAGCTTGCCCAAGTGCTGCGCGACTACGGCGAGGAACAGTCGTTTAGAAAAGTCGCCCGCGCGATAATCGCCGCGCGCGACGCAGGCAAAATATCCACGACTACGGATTTGGCGCAGGTCGTCGCAGACGCAATTCCCAGCCGCGGGCACATACACCCCGCCACAAAAACATTTCAGGCTCTGCGCATTCAGGTAAACGACGAACTCGGCGAAATCCGCACCGCGCTGCCCAAGGCATTCGACGTTCTCGCAAGCGGCGGGATAATCGCCGCTATAAGCTTCCACTCGCTGGAGGACAGAATCGTGAAACAATTTTTCAAAAAACAGTCGGGGCGTCCCGAAAGCCGCGCCGACAGGTCGTTTGTGCAGGACAGGGTAAAGCTTGCTACGCTGCTTACCACAAAGCCGATTGTGGCAGACGAGAGCGAAATTTCGGAAAATCCGCGCAGTAGAAGCGCAAAACTGAGGGGGTTGAAAAAGGACTGATGAGAGGCGATGCAAAAATCAAACTGCCGTATTTTACAATGTCGGCAACACTGCTGGTATGCGTGTTCGTATCGGGGGCGTTTTCGATGTCCCACGCACAGAAAATCAAGAAGGAAATTTCAAGCTCAATTTCCTCCTGCGAAATGCGCATAAACAACCTGCGCCGCACCAACGACGAGCTTTCGGTGAAAATCGCCGAACAGGAAAACCCAACGCGACTGATGAAGCGCGCCTCCACAAAACTCATACAGCCGAATATGTCCGAAAGCATTGTCTGGGCATACGAAAATTTCGACGGCGGGCGCGTAGTGCGCTCCTACAAAAAATCCGACAACACGCTCTCCTTCACCCTCCCCAAAAGAAAGAACCTCCGCAAATAAAAATCGGCGGCTTGAAAAATGGCTAAAAAAACAAAACGCGAAAACATATTGATGTACGGCAGAGGCAGGCTCGCCTTTGTGTGCTTCATTGTGTCGTTTTTGTTCTGCGCCGTAATCTGCCGCCTCTACTACCTGCACGTCGTCCGCAGCGACACCAGCGTTGCCGAAACGGACAAAGCCCGCCAGAGAGTCGAAATTCTGCCGTCGAAACGCGGCGACATAACCGACGCAAAAAACAACATTCTCGCCATTTCAAGCCCCGTGATAACCGTGGGCGTAGACCCCAAAACTTTCAAATTCCAGATAGGCAAAGACAATTCGCTGACAAACCGCCAAATAGCGGGAATGAGCGTTGCCGAAATGGCAAAATACAAGCCCTCGGAATCAACAAAGGCAAAGCTTGAAGAAATAGCCGCCCTGCTGAAAATCCCCTACGAAAAACTCTACAAAGACTGCATTTCGGAAGGCAGCTGGCACAAATTCGCCGTCATAGACGACGAACAGACATACCAGAAAATCCGCGCCCTCAACGTAAAGGGCATTTACGGAAACAGAAAGTACGTCAGAAAATACCCGTCGGGCCCGCTGCTTTCGCATGTCGTCGGCTTCGTCAACAGGGAATTCCAGCCCGTGATGGGCATAGAGCGCCAATTCCAGTACTACCTCAACGGGCAGGACGGCTGGATTGAAACCGAACGCGACGGCCGCCGCGCCGAGCAGGCACAATTCAGAAAGCGCAAAGTCGACCCCGCCGACGGCAACAACATAGAGCTTTCCATAGACTTGGTCATTCAGGAAATAGTCCAGCGCCAAATGAGCAAAATAGCCGCCACATTCAAGCCCGAAAAGGCGGCAATCATAGTAAGCGACCCCTCCACAGGCTACATTCTGGCGATGTCGAGCTACCCGAATTTCGACCCCAACAACTACACGAAATACGGCAACGAAGAGTTCTTCAATTTTGTAATCTCGGGACAGTACGAACCTGGGTCGACGTTCAAAATCATTCCCGTCGCCGCCGCGCTCAACGAGTCAATCATAGGCCCCGACGACAGATTCGACTGCACCGCCACAACAATGGAATACAACGGCAAGCCCCTACGCCTGCCCAAAGACGACCACCCGCTCGGCAAAAACGCCACCACGCGCGACATCATCAAAAAGAGTAGCAACCGCGGCTCGGCGATAATCGGCGGCAAACTCGGCGCGCAGCGGCTCATCTCCTATTCAAAGGCATTCGGAATCGGCGAAAAGACGGACATCGGACTCTCGGGCGAAATCAACGGCACGCTTCTGCCGCTGAACAAGTGGGACGGCCTCACAATCACGCGCATGCCAATCGGACACGCAGTCGCCGTCACGCCGCTGCAAATTCACTGCGCGATGAGCGTAATTGCAAACCAGGGCATTTACATGAAGCCCCAGCTTGTAAAGCGCGTCTACGACAGTAAAGGGCAGACCGTAATCAACTACTCGCCCCGAGCGCTGCGCCGCGTGATATCGCCGAAAGTCGCCTCGCTGATGGGCGAAATGCTCTCGACCGTCACCACGCGCGAAGGCACGGCGCGCCGCGCCGCAATCAAGGGCTTTGAAGTGGCGGGCAAAACGGGAACGTCGCAAAAATTCATCAAGGCAAAAGACCTTCCGCCCAATGCCGACGGCACGCCCCGCAAGCGCGGCGAATACAGCAACAAAAAGCACGTCGGCTCTTTCACGGGCTTCTTCCCCGCAAAAGCCCCGCGCTTGGTCATAACCGTGGTAGTCGATACCCCGAAGCTCAAGGGCATAGGCTACGGCGGCGTGGTGGCAGCCCCCGCGTTCAGGGAAATAGGCGAACAGGCGGCGGTTTATTTGGGAATACAATCCGACGAAGAATTTGAAAAAAAAGTAGCTTGGAAAGCGACTAACAATGATTAAATTTAACGATTTGCACAGTTTGATTTGCCTCTGCGGCGCGCGCTCGAGAATGATGTACTTTGCGCAGTCCGACCTCGGGGCAAGCTCGTACACCGTCGCCGATTTGGCGAAGGCTGTAGACGCCGTAAAGCTCACGGGCAACAAAGACGCCGAAATAAAAATGCTCATTGCCGACAGCCGAAGAGTCGCCCCCGCAACCGCGTTCTTCGCCGTGCGCGGCCACAACACCGACGGCAACAAATTCGTGGAGGAAGCCGCCCACAGGGGCGCATGCGCAATAATTTCCGAACAGCCCGCGCCGCGCTTCTTCCCCTCCACATGGATTCAGGTTTCAGACATCGCCGAAGCCATGGCAAAGGCGGGGCGCAGCTTCTACGGCAATACGGAAGGCGTGCTCAAAACAATAGGAATCACGGGCACTAACGGCAAAACGAGCGTCTCGTGGATGGTTCAGAAAATGCTCAACGACATCGGCACGAAATGCGGCCTCGTTGGCACAATCCACTACGACCTCGGCGGCAGATGCCTGCCCGCAAGCCGTACCACGCCCGAAGCGCTCGAGCTCCACGCAATGCTCAGCCAAATGCGCTTTTCCGAATGCAAGGCGGTGGCAATGGAAATTAGCTCCCACTCCATAGCCCAGAAGCGCGTTGAGGGTATACACCTCGACTGCGCCTGCTTCCTCAACCTCACGCAGGACCACCTCGACTACCACAAGACGATGGACGAGTATTTCAAAACCAAGGCGTCTGTCTTCACGGGCGCGCTCGGCTCGCTTCCGAAGTCGGCGGTGATAAACATTGACGACCCCTACGGCAGAAAAATCACCACAATGCTCGACGCGAAAATAAAGGCTATCACATTCGGCATTGAAAGCGCCGACGCCGTAATCCGCGCCGAAAACATAGAAATGCTGCCGCAGAAATCAAACTTCACCCTCGTTTACCCCGACGGCAGGGCGGAAGTGTCGGTCAATATGCCGGGGCACTACAACATTCTCAACGCCTTGGCGGCGCTCTCCGTAATATACGCGACGGGCGGCGACGTAAACGCCGCGGCAAAATCGCTTTCGACATTCGGCGGCGTCCCCGGAAGAATGCAAAAGGTTCAGGGCAGCCCCGACTTCGACATATTCGTCGACTACGCCCACACCGACGACGCCCTCCGCAACGGGCTTTCAATGCTCAGAAAAGTCGTCAAAGGCAGGCTGCTTGTAGTATTCGGCTGCGGCGGCAAGCGCGACAGGACTAAGCGCCCGCTGATGGTCAAAGCCGTTCAGGACTTCGCCGACATGGCTTGGGCGACGAGCGACAACCCGCGCGGCGAACCCCTCGAGCAGATTTTCGACGACATGAAAAAGGGCGTCGTTGACGAATCCAAAATTCTCTTTGTAAGCGACAGGCGCAGGGCGATAAACCTCGCCATCGAATCCGCCCAAAAGGGCGACTGCATTCTGATTGCGGGCAAGGGGCACGAAACATTTCAGGAACTCGGCGACACCATCATTCCCTTCGACGACAAGCGCGTTGCCGAAGAACTGTTGAATTTAAAACGTATAATATAATGCCATTCTTCAAGACAGACGACCTTCAGACTTGGACGGGCGGAAGCTGGAAAAACATAGCCTCCGCAAAGCCCGATATTCGCGGATTTTCCGTTGACAGCCGCAATATGGAAAAGAATTTCGCCTTCGTGGCGCTCAAAGGCGAGCGCGACGGCTGCGACTTTGCCGCAGACGCCGTTGCAAACGGCGCAACGGCAGTGATTGCCGAGCGCGAGCTTGACGTGGGCGTGCCCGTGCTCGTTGTAAAAGACGCGCTCAGGGCGTTCCAGACAATAGCAAAATTCCACAGATTGCGCTTCGACAACCCCGTAGTTGCAATAACGGGCTCGTGCGGAAAAACCTCCACAAAGGAAATGCTCGCGCGCCTGCTCGACAACAAAAACCCGCTCTTTACCGAAAAGAACTACAACAACGAAATTGGCGTTCCGCTGACACTCACGCGCATAGACATGCGCCAAAACCAGCTTGCAATAGTCGAGGCGGGCGTCGGCGCTCCCGACCAAATGAAAGAGCTCGCCGACATGATTGAGCCGGACATTGCCGTAATAACGAACGTCGGTCTTACGCATTTGGAGCGCTTCAAGGAAATTTCGGCGGTGGCGCGCGAAAAGGCGCGTCTGCCCGAACGCGTCGTCGAAAACGGCTGGTGCGTAATGCACCAAAACCTGCTCAGCTGGAAAGCATTCGACGAGCTTCCGTGCAAAAAGGCGGTGCTCGCCGCGGCGGATTCGCCCGAAGTAAAGGCGGATTTGGTTTTCAGATACTCCATTTCAGGCCTCGACGGCGGAATGCACGCAATAGACATGTGCATCGAAGGCGGCGAAGAATACTATTTTGAAGCCCCCGACTTCAGCCGCGGAATGCTCGAAAATCTGCTTCTTGCCATCGCAACCGCGCTTATGCTCGGAGCAAACGAAGAGCGCATACAGTCGCGAATCGAAACGCTCAAGCCCGTGCCAATGCGCGGCAGCATTGTCGAAACGCAAAGGGCAAAGTACTACCTCGACTGCTACAACGCCTCGCCCACTTCCATGCGCGACGCCCTCGCCCACTTCGCCGAAATTTCCGCAGACGCCCCGCACAAGCTCTACGTTCTGGGCACTATGGCAGAACTCGGGCTTGCCGCACACCGCCACCACAGGGAAATAGGCATGAACATTCCCGCAGAGGAAACGTCGCGGGCAATTCTCGTCGGAGCAAACGCCGATGTCTACAAGAGCGGAATGCTTGAAAAAGGCTGGGACGAAGCCCGCATTGAAATATTCCAAAATGCCGCCGACGCAAAGGCTTCCGTTGAAAACTTTGAAGACGGATTCGTCTTTGTAAAAGGCAGCAGGGTCTGCGAACTTGAAAAGGCTCTGCCCGACGACGTTCTCGCCGAATCGGCAAAACCCGCCGAAAAATCGGAACAAGTTCAAGACCCCGAAGAGGAAGAGGAGGAATCCTCCCAACCCGAATCCGCCGAACAACCGAAAGATTCGGAAGACGCCTCTGACGATGAAGACGACGACGAATTCGACGACTGCGAATTTGACGAAAACGCCGAAACAATCTCGCGCGAACCCGAAGACGAAAGAGACCTCTGATGTTGTACTATCTCTCCAACTTTGAGTCGGCTTTCGGCCCCCTGCGCATATTCAAATATTTGAGCGTACGCTGCGGATTGGCGCTTGCGTTCGCCCTGCTCGTCGGTGCATTCATAGCCCCGAAAATCATAGAGGAACTGCGCGTGCTGAAATTCGGGCAGAGTTTCAGAACCAAAGACGAAGTCGGCAAACTCGCCGATTTGCATGCGGGCAAAAAGGGAACGCCCACGATGGGCGGTATCATAATTTTTGTGGCAGTGGCGCTTTCGGTTCTTCTGTTCGCGCGCCCCAACACACTCGTAATCGCGGCGATGTTCGTGTACACCACCCTCACGCTGCTGGGCTTTGCCGACGACTACCTCAAAATTTCGAAAAAGAACAGCAAGGGCGTTTCGGGCAAAACAAAGCTTCTCGTCCAGACCGCTACGGTGGCGGGGTTTGTCGCCATTTTGTATTTTTCCGAATACAAATTCCTCCTCGGCGAACTCTTTGTTCCGTTCGTCAAAGAGCCCGTGTTTACGGCAATTCCGCTTGCGGCAATGTTCGTGTTCCTCTTCTTCGTGATAGCCGGATCGAGCAACGCAATCAACCTCACCGACGGAATCGACGGGCTTGCCATCGGCTGCACCGTCACGGCGACCATAGCCTTTGCCGTCTTTGCATACGTGGCCGGAGACTCCATTTCTGCCCAGTACCTCTTCATTAAGCCCATTGTCGGCTGCGGCGAACTGACGGTTGTCTGCTGTGCGCTTATAGGGGCGTCGCTGGCGTTTTTGTGGTACAACTGCTACCCCGCCGACGTCTTCATGGGCGACACCGGTTCGCTCGCCCTCGGCGGCATAATAGGCGCGCTGGCGTTCATGACGCAACAGCCCTTTACGCTTGTAATTGTCGGCGGAATTTTCGTGATGGAGGCGGTCTCGGTAATAATACAGGTTGCCTCGTTTAAAACTACGGGAAAACGCGTGTTCCTGTGCACGCCCATACACCACCATTTCGAGTACAAAAACTGGAAGGAAACAAAGGTAGTCATACGTTTCTGGATTCTGTCTATGCTCTTTGCAATGGCGGGTCTGGCAACGCTGAAAATCAGGTAATATGGAATCGGGATTCGACACAATAAGACGTCTCGCCCACGGCAAACCCGTTGCCGTATTCGGCGCGGGAGTCAGCGGCAAAGCGGTCGAACGCCTCGCAAACAAAGCGGGGCTTGACTGCGTTTTGTACGCAGAAAACGGCGGCGCGGTTTTCGACAGTTCCGCCGCGCAAAAACACGCCCTCGCCGTATATTCGCCCGCTTTCAGACCCGACAACAAATGGATTGCCGCCGCCCAAAACGCGGGCTGCAAGTGCGTTTGCGAACCCGACTTCGCCGCGCTGCTGTGCGAAGGCAAAATAATTGCAATAACGGGCACAAACGGTAAGACGACGATAACCAGATTTTTGGAAAAGGCGCTTTGCGACTGCGGTATAGACGCCGTAGCCGCGGGAAACGTCGGCACGCCCCTTTCTCAAATATACGCCGACGGCGGCACGCGAAAAACCGTAGTCTGCGAGCTTAGCTCGTTCCAGACAATGCGCCTTGAATACCTCCGCCCCGACGCGCTCATTTGGACGAACTTCGACGCCGACCACCTCGACTGGCACAAAGACCTGCGCGAATATTTCCTCGCAAAATTCAACCTCGTGGCGGCGCTCAAAAGCGAAGTATTCATAGCGGGCTCGAGCGTGGAATCAAACGCCGAAAAATTCGGTATTAACCTGCCCCCGTTTGCGCGCATATTCGACGAATCAAAATCCTACCCAGCCCCCGCCCCGTTCTCGAGCGCAATGCAGTCGCGCAACTACCGCGCCGTGGAAATGCTCTGGGAGGCACTCGGGCTGGACGAAAAAGCGCTCGAAAATTCGGCAAAGACATTCGCCGTGCCCAAGTTCAGATTCTCCAGCCCCAAAAGCGTGGGCGGAGTGAGATTTTTCAACGACTCGAAAGCAACGAACGTCCACGCCGCAGTGGCGGCATTGCGCGAAATGAAGGGCGAGAAAAACCTCGTCTGGCTGGGCGGCGGAAAGGACAAAAACTGCGACCTGCGCGAGCTTGCCGACACCGTTGCGCAAACCTGCAAAGCCGCCGTTCTCATCGGGCAGACCGCCGAAAAGCTCGCCGCGCTGCTTTCGCAGAGAAACATTCCCTGTAGCATGGAAGCCGATATGCAAAGCGCCGCTGCAAGGTGCTTTGAACTTGCGGGCGAATCGGGCGCAGTGCTTTTCAGCCCCGCATTTTCAAGCTTCGGAATGTTTGCGGGCTACGCCGACCGCGGAAAATGTTTCGACGAAGCGGTTTTGTGTTTGAAGAATTCAAAAGAAGTGAAATAGTTTTACAAATTAAAATCGAAAGAGAGCCAAAAAATGAAAAAAACATCGCTATATCTGACAATAGTCGCTATCCACATAGCAATTCCCTGCTTCCTCGTGGCGCAGGCGGGTTGCTCTTCAACGGAGGAAAAGAAAACTCCGCCAGCCGCCGCGGCGTCGACCGAAGAGGTTACGACGATTTCCACGGAAGACAAGAACGTCGCCGAGCCAGCCGACAACAAGCCCGCAGAGGGTAGCCCGACGCTCCGCGCCGAACCCACAAAACCCACTTGGAATATGGCGCCCGTAGCGCAGCAACAGCAGCCCGCCCCCGCACCTGCCGACGACGACTTTGTAGCCCCCATGCCAAAGGAAACGAAGAAAACCCAAGCCCAAAAGGAGGAAGCCGGCCACTCCCTCTACACCGTCAAAAAGGGAGACACAATTTCAAAAATAGCGTCGCGCCACGGCACGACATCGAAAAAAATAATGGAATTAAATTCCGTCAAAAACGCAAACTCCATTAAAATCGGACAGAAGCTCAAGCTGCCCGCAGATTCCGCCGCGGACGTAGTTCCCGCCGAAATGCAAACCGCAGCCCCCGCACCCGTCTCCGAAGCCCAAGACCTCTCGGAATACGTCGTGGTGCGCGGCGACTCGCTTTCGGTAATAGCCGTAAAAACGGGTACGAGCGTTTCGCAGTTGATGAAAATCAACAACCTCAAAAACGCCAATATCAGAGTCGGGCAAAAACTCTCCGTAAAGAAATCCGCTGGCAAACCCGCCGCCGAAAAGCACGCGGCAAAAGCCACCGCCGCAAAGGCAGTCAAGACGGAGGCAGGCGAAGTTGAATACAAGGTAAAATCGGGCGAATTCCTCGGAATGATTGCCGCAAAATATTCGGTTTCGGTGGCCGACATCAAAAAGCGCAACAACATTTCAGACCCGCGCAAAATCCGCGCAGGACAAACGCTCGTCATTCCCGTCAAAGGCGCAAAAGCCGCAGCGGCAAAGGCTGAAGCAAAGGCAAAGCCCGAAGTAAAACAACAAAAGCAGGTTGAAACGCCCGCAGCTCCCGAAGCCCCCAAAGCTCCAGCTGCTCCCCAAGCGCCCGTGGAAGTCAAGAAAGACGCCGAACCCGTAATCCTTCCCGAAGCCCCCAAAGCCCCCGCCGCGCCCCAAGCGCCCAAGGCGGAGGAAAATCTTCAGGTTATAGAACTCTAATCGAAAACGCCCGATGCCCAAAAACAGAGACAGCGGACTTATATGGGCGTCCATAACGCTCGTGATGGCCGTAATGGTTCTCTGCGGCGTCGGGCTTGTAATTTTAAACAGCGCGGGTGCGGGCAAGAGCGAGCTGCACTCCATTCTTCTGCAGCAGATAAAATTTATGTGCGTCGCCGTCGCGGCTCTCTTGGCGGCGGCGTTCGTAAATTTGCAAACGCTCAAAAAACTTGCAATACCCATAGCGGTAGTGTCTCTGTTGGTTCTTGCGGCGGTTTTGATTCCGTCGATAGGCAAGGAAGTCAACGGCTCGCGCAGATGGCTCGACTTCGGCATTGCGTCGGTTCAGCCCAGCGACTTCGCCAAAATCTCGCTCGTAATTTTGCTCTCTGCATACCTGCACGAAAACCAGAGAAAAATAGACGGTTTCATAGACGGAATTTTCAAGCCGTTTGTAATAATAGGCGCGTTCTGCTCGCTCATAATCCTCGAGCCCGACTTCGGAACTACGGCTCTCTGCGGCGCGGTCGGCGTCGCGCTTATGTTCCTTTCGGGCTGCAACAAAAAAATACTTTTGGGATTCTTCGCCGCGGCGGTGTCCGCCGTTTCGGTGGCGGTGTACTTCGACCCCGTGCGCAGAGCGCGCGTGTTGTCGTTTATGGACATAGAGAACACCAAGCTTGAGGGCTCGTACCAGCTTTATCAGGCAATTTTGGGCTTCGGCGTCGGCGGCGTCAAGGGCGCGGGCGTCGGACAGGGACGCCAGCAGCTCTCCTTTCTGCCTGAGGCGCATACCGACTTCATTTTTGCAATCGTCGGCGAAGAGCTCGGAATGGTCGTCACGGTGCTTGTCGTTTTGATGTTTGCCGCAATTTTCTTTTCGGCGGTCTGGTCGCTGCGCAGGTCGCAAAACAAATTCGAATTTTTCATGGCGGCGGGTTCGGCGTTCATGATAGTTTTTCAGGCTATATTCAACCTTTGCGTGGTCACGGGTCTGATGCCCACAAAGGGAATATCGCTTCCGTTTATAAGTTATGGGGGATCGAATCTGGTGGCGATGTTCGCCTTTGTCGGAATAATCCTCAACTGCATGCGCAACTGGAACAGACCCACAAAAATAAGGGTGGTAGAATATGAGTAATTTTATTATTTCGTGCGGCGGAACAGGCGGACACATCGTCCCCGGGATTGCAATAGGTCAGGCGCTGATAGCCGCGGGACACTCGGCAAGCTTTGCGATAAGCAAAAAACACGTTGACGCCAGACTTGTCGAAAAATACACGGATTTGCACTTCATAAAAATGTCGGGCGTGGCGTTCTCCAAAAGCCCGCTGAAATTCCTGCGCTTTTTGAAGGAGCTTGCGCGCGCGTTTCTCGACGGCAGGCGCATTCTAATCAACGGCAATTACGACGCCGTAATAAGCTTCGGCGGGTTCAATTCTCTGGGGCTGTCGCTGGCGGCGGCGTGGCTGGGCAAGCCGCTGATTCTGCACGAGGCAAACCGCAGAACGGGCAAGGCAACGCGCCTGCTGGGCTATTTTGCAAAACGCGTATACGTGCCCTTCGGCGTGTACATTCCGCGCAGGAAAATAAATCAGGTGAAATTTGCGGGCTATCCCCTGCGCGAGGAAATCCGCCGAATGCCCAAAGATGAGGCGAAAAAATATTTCGGCTTCCCCGCGTCGGCAAACATCGTGCTTGTCTTGGGAGGCAGTCAGGGCGCGCAGGCGCTCAACGAATGGAGCAACAACACGTTCGACAAGCTCGCCGAAAAGGGCTTCGACCTGCTCTGCGTCTGCGGACAGGATAAAAACACGTACCAAGACCGCACGGCGGTTTCGCCCGACGGAAACACGCGCATGCTCAAAAACCTCGAATTTTGCGACAACATGGCAGCCGCGCTCTCCTGCGCCGACTTGGTGGTTGCCCGCGCGGGCGCGGGTACGATAGCCGAGCTTGCGCGCTGCCGCGTTCCGTCGATTCTCGTCCCCTACCCCTACGCCGCGGACAACCACCAGCTTGAAAACGCAAAGTGTTTTGAAAAGCAGGGCTGTTGCGTTGTGGTCGAGCAAAAATATATAGAGACGCTGCTTGAAGAGTCGCTTTCGATTCTCGGCAACGCCAAGCTGCGCGAGACAATGCAAAAGAATCTCGAGCGCGTGGACGAAGAAAACGACAGCGCAAAAATAGTCCAAGACTTGACCAAACTGGCGGCGGGAGAATAATCGGCAATGGCTCTGTATTACATGGGAGGGGCAACCGGAATGGGAATGGCGCCCCTCGCCGCGTTTTTGGCGGACGGCGGAAATTCCGTCTCGGGCTTCGACGACACCCCCGACCCCGATGTGGCCGCGTATCTTCTCAAACACTCCGTGCCCGTCGGAGCGATGGCGCGGGACTTGTCGGCTTTCGACGCCGTAGTCATTTCCTCGGCGCTCAAACGCCGCCGCGGCGAACTGGAGAAACTCGGCGCAAAACGCATTCTCCTGCGCGGGGAATGCTGGGCGCAGGTCTGCGCAAAGCGCCGCCTTGCCGCGATAGTCGGCAGCCACGGAAAAAGCACGGTTTCGGCAATGTGCGCGCACGCAATCGGCAAGTTCGGGCTTGACGCGGGCTGGCTTGTGGGGGCTGTTCCAAACTCCATTGAAATGCACCGCCACTGCGGCGAAGGAAAAATCCTCTTTTCCGAAATAGACGAAAGCGACGGCACTATAGAAAACTTTTCGCCCGAATTCACAGCCGCGCTCAACGCAGACCTCGACCACACCGACACCTACGCCGACTGGCGCAAACTCGGCGAAATGTTCAGGCGGCTCTTCTCGCGGACGAAGAGGCTTGTAGTCTACCCGCAGTCGGACGCGTTCCTCGCCGAAATAGCCGCCGAATTTCCGCAAAAGGCGCTGCCCGTGCAGACCTTTGAAGATTTCAACAAGACAAACGCCGCGCTCGCGCGGGCGCTTTTGGAGCGCGTTTTCGACACCGCCCTTCCGCCAAACACTTTCGACGACTTCGCGGGAACGCGCCGCCGTCAGGAGACGATTTTTGCCGGCGAAAACCTGACCGTGATGGCGGACTACGCCCACCACCCGAGCGAAGTTTCGGCATTCCTGAAATTTTTCGCGGGCAAATTTCCCGACGCACGCCGCATCATAGTCTTCCAGCCGCACAGGTATTCGCGCACAAAGACGTTCGCGCGCGACTTCGCCGAAATTTTCGACTCCTGCGCGGAAACCGCGGCGGTTGTAATCGCGCCCGTCTACGCGGCAAGCGAGCCGTTCGACCCCGAAGGCACGTCGGAAAAAATCGCATGCCTATGCAAAAACAAATCCATTAAACTTGCAAAAGACGGCGAAGTTTTCAATACTGTGCAAAGTCTGATAAACGATGGCGGCAAATGCGCCGTCGCGTTCGTCGGGGCGGGCGACGCCTACTTCGGCGCAAAAAAATTTTTCAAGGATACAAAATGTCAAAAATAGTTGTTTTTTGCGGGGGAATATCACCCGAAAGCGAAGTCTCGAAAGTCAGCGGCAAATACGTCTTCGAGGCGCTCAAAAAAAATTTCGACGCCGAACTCGTCGTTTTGCAGACGAACGCAGTCCCCGAAAATCTCGACCCCAAGGGCTGCGTGGTAATCCCCGCCATGCACGGCGACTACGGCGAAAACGGCGCGCTTCAGGCGGAGCTTGACTCCCGCGGGTTCTCCTACGCGGGCTGCGCAAGTCTTGCAAGCCGCGTGTGCATGGTAAAGCCCGCGGCAAAATCCCTGCTGCGCTTTGCGGGTCTGCCCGTGGCAAACTCGGTTGACTTCGACGCCGCGCGCAAGCCCGACACTTCCGCGCTGGCTGCAATGTTCCCCAACGGCGCGGTCATAAAGCCCGCCGACAAGGGCAGCAGCGTCGGGCTTTCAATCACGAAATCGCCCGAGGAGACAAAAGCGACGCTCGACGGAATTTCCGAAGGCTACTGGATTGTCGAAGAATACATAAAGGGGCGCGAATTTTCCATCGGCGTCATAGACGGCAAGGCGGCGGGGCTGGTTGAGATTATACCGCAGGGCGGCGTCTACGATTTCAAACGCAAATACACGGCGGGCTCTACAAGGTATGAATTTCCCGCAAAAGTCCCCGCCGAGACTCTCGAAGCCGTAAAAGCTGCGGCGGAAAAGGCGTACGAAGTCTGCGGCTGCCGCGATTTCGCCCGCGTGGACTTCATAATAAGCGACGCCGACAAACCCGAATTCGTGATACTCGAACTCAACACCCTCCCGGGAATGACGCCCACAAGCCTGCTGCCCAAAAGCGCCTCCTGCATAGGGCTTGACTTCGACGCCCTCTGCGCAAAAATGGCGGAAAAAGCCCTGCAAAGACTCGAAAAATAAAATGCCCCCGAAGACAAAAAAAAGCAATTCCGACTGGCGCGAGCTGTTGAACGGCCCGAACAAATCGAAGCCCAAAACGGTTTCTTTCGGCGCCAAAATGCGCATATTTTTTGTCAGATTAAAATACATTTTGATAGCCGCAGTTGTTGCGGCGGCGTGCTACGGCGCGTACTGGCTCTACGCAAACGCCTTCTTCGACGATTTTTTCGGCGTCGGCAGCCAGCGCATCAGCCGCATTGAATTCAAGACCGACGGCGTCATAACGCCCAAGTGGCTGGGCGCGTACCTCAAGCTGCCAAGCAAAACCAAGCTTGCAGACGTGAACATATTCGCCGTGAAAAGCTCGCTCGAGGCGCTCTCACAAGTGAAATCGGCAAGGGTGGAGAGGATATACCCCGACAGGCTGCGCATAACGGTTTCGGAATACATTCCGATGGCGAAGACGCAGGCGAAAATCGACACGCGCACGGTGCTCTACGCGCTCTCGCCCGAAGGCGTATTCTACGAGCCCGTCTGCCTGAACCCGTCGTTTCTCAAAACGCTGCCCACGCTCACGGGGTGCGCCCTGCACTTCGGCGGCCGCACGCCCAAAAAGCTCGAAAACGCGGGCAAGCTCAGGGAGTTCCTCGCGTACACTCAGGCAAAAATGCCGTCGCTGCGCTGGACGGAAATAAACGTTGCCGACCTCGAGTCGGTCGCGCCGCTGATTTCGGCTTCGGCCGAAGACGGTGTAAAAATAATATTCGCCACCAAGGATTATCCGAAACAATTCGACAGACTCGAATACGTTTTGAAATATTCGAAGGAAAACAAAATAGAGGGCATAAAACAAATCGACCTCTCCCTCAAGGAGCGCGCCGACGTCAAATTGCGGAGTCAGAAAAAATGAGCGAAAGCCAAACGGTAGCGGTATTGGAGTGGGGAACTTCAAAAATAAAAGTTCTAATTGCCGAACTTGTGGACGGCAAAAAACTCAACATTATTTCAAAGAGCAACGTAGACACCCTGATGTCGATAAAGAAGGGCGACATCATTGACGTTGCAAAAACCTACGGCAAGACGCGCGACGCCATAGCAAGCGCCGAAAGCAAGGGCTCGGTGAAAATAAAGTCGGTTTCGCTCGCCATCAGCGGCACGCATGTCAAGACGTTCCGCAACCTCGGCTCCGCCACAATTTCCAGCTCCGACGGCCTCGTGCGCCGCGAAGACGTCGAGCGCGCCAAAGAGGACGCCAAGCGCAAAATACTTGAAAGCGGCCGCTGCTACATTCAGAAAATCTGCTGCGGGTACTACCTCGACGGCAAATTCTGCCTCGACCCCGTGGGCAGACCCGCCTCGAAAATAGACGCCGAATACCTGATGATTCACGGCGACAACAACAGGATTGTCGAGATGTCGAACATCATCAGAAGCGCGGGATTGGAGTTTGACGACATCATACTTTCGGGCATAGCCTCCGCAATAGCCGTAAGCTCGCCGAAGCAGAAAATGGAGGGCGTGTTCGTGGCCGACATAGGCGCGGGAACGACCGACTACGCCTGCATAAAAAACGGCAAGGTCATTCTCGCGGGAATTCTGCCCGTAGGCGGCAACCACATTACAAACGACATCGCCGTGGGGCTGCGCGTGGCGGCGCGCACGGCGGAAAGCGTAAAGGTGAAGTGCGGCAAGCTCAACCCCACCGAAGAGGAGCGGGCAAAAGTATACTGGGCAATAGGCGACAAACAGATAGGCGACAAGAAAATCCTCGGCGACTCAGTCGATAAAATCGTCCACGCGCGCGTGTGCGAAATTCTGGAAATACTGCGCGAAGAGGCTGCGGAACTGCTCGCCGACAACGCCATCGGCGAAATCGTGCTCACGGGCGGCGCGGCAAACACCGACGGAATCTGCGATCTCGCCGCAAAAATTTTCGCGCGTCCCTGCTCCAAGGGCAGGTTCTCCTCGGAACTTCCGCCGCACCTCAGAGTGCAGAGCTGGGCGACGCCCATCGGCGTTCTCGAACACGTGAGAATGCGCGAACAAAAGAAGAGCGTGCAAAAGAACGGGCTCTTCGGAACGTTAAAAAATATGTTTTTCTGACAATGACCGAAACCAAAATAAGGGTCGTCGGCATAGGTTCGGCGGGAATAAGAATGGCTGAAGCCGTGGAGGCACTCAAACTGCCCAACGTGCAAACCGTTGCCGTTGACATAGACTTGGAGCGCGTCAAAGAGGCGGCCGTCGCAAAAAAACTGCCCATGTTTATGGAGCAGACCGCAGGCCGCGGTACGGGCGGCAACACAAAGACCGCAAAGGAGGCGGCTGTAAAATACGTAAAGTACCTTGCGCAGATAGCGCGCCGCACAAAAGTGCTCGTGCTTTTGGGCGGGCTCGGCGGCGGCACTGCAAGCATAATTGCCCCGGTAATTCTCAGGCTCGTTCAGGAGCCGACCGTGGCGGTGTCAATCTTTGCCGTTCCGTTCGAGCTTGAAGGCGCGTCGAAGGTCTCCATTGCAAAAAAGAGCTTCGAGTTCATTCGCGAAAAATCGACGGCGGCAATAGCTCTGGAAAACGACAAAATGCTTGCCGACGCCGCGCTCGGCGCGCGCGAAGCGGTTGAAAAGGCGAACGCAAAGGTCGCCGCGGCAGTCGAAATACTCTCGGCGGGATTTTCAAGAAGCGCGTTTCTTCCCGTGGACGCCGGCGCATTCAAATCGACATTCGCGGGAAAAAGGGCGTACGCAGGCTGCGCGGCGGCGGACGCGCAGGACATAGACTCGGCTTTCGCCGCCGTCAAGAAATCGCCTATGATGAATTGCAATATGCAATCGCAGGACATATTTGCAATAATCAAATGCCCCGTAAAAATGTCAATGGACGCGATAAAGGACATTTTAAAAAAGGCCAGAGAGAATTTCAAAGTTGCGGACAAAATACACTTCAGCGTTTCGCCCGACACCGACGGTAAAAACGTAAAGATTCTTGTGTTGGCTACGGAAAAATCCGAAGACTTCGCGCTGCCTGAAGTGAGCCTCGCGCCGATTCCGCAGGCGGAAACCGCCGCCAATTCCGCGCCCGCCGCGCAACACCAACCAGCAGATTCGATTAAAGACGAACCCCCGCAGGCGGTAATACCCGCGGGCGAAGAAGTAAAAAAAGACGAAGAAATTCCCGAAGAGCCCGCCCCCGTTCGCGAGGACGAACTTCCCGAAGACATTGCGCGCCAAACGCCGCAGCAGCAGCTCGTTCCCGAGACGGAAATCCCCGTTGCGGCGGACGCCCAAACCGCCCCCGTCGAGGCAAAAGCTCCGGAGGCAAAGGATAAAAAGAAGCAACCTCCAAAGGAGCAAATGACATTCAAGCTCGACGAGCGCGGACTTTTTGAAAACACGCCGCGCTACGAGCGCAAGGGCGTCGACCTCGACATTCCCACATTCACACGCCGCAAAATCAAGATAACGCTTCTGTAAAAAAAACGCGCCGAAATCAAAAACATCGGCGCATTTTTTGTTTCCGTTTGTTCGGCGGCGCTATCGTTTGATAAAAACGTCCACGCGCGCAGGCGGCAGGTTCAGCGGCACGAAATATGTTTTTACCCTGCGCATTTGCGTTAGGTATTCCTCGGCCGGCGAGTGGGCGAGATTGTACGTAAACTGCACGAACATTCCGCCGCTCGGAAGAGCGTCCTGACAGCGCCCGAGAATGGAAGCCGCGCATTCCTTGGGCAGCGACAGCAGCGGCAGAGACGAAACCACGCATTTGAGCCTCTTCACGTCCGCGCCCATAATGCAGACTATGTTTTCGGCGCTGTCGTTGAAAACTTTTACGTCGGGAAATTTTCTGGAAAGCACATGCGCGGAATCCTTTTCAAATTCTATGCAATAGAGCTTGTCCACGGAAAGCTCGGGAACTTTCAGAAGATACTCGCTGACAGCCCCAGTACCCGCGCCCAATTCGGCGACCGAATCGCCCTTTTTGACGAATCCGCAAAGCGGCGCAGCCATTTTGCGCGCCAGAAAACGGGAACTCGGGCACACCGCGCCTACCGAGGACGGATTGCGCAAATACCTGAAGAAAAATCCGAAAAATTCAGAAATTTTCATTAGAAAATCACATTGGTTGATAGATGTCGTGGAGACGTATCAGGCCTTTGAAAACGCCCTCCTCCACGACCGGCAGCACCGACAGCTTGGACGCCCGCGCCTCCATCAAGCGCACCGCCTCCGAAAGGGGGGCGTCGGCGGAAATGGAAATGGGGGATTTTGTCATAATGTCGGCACACTTTACGCTGTCTATATTCGAGACGCTGCGCAGCATTCTGCGAATGTCGCCGTCTGTTATCAAGCCGCAAATGCGCCCGCTTTCGTCGCCTATGCACGCCGCGCCGAGGGGCTTTTCCGTCATTGCAATTACGACTTCGCGCGCCGTCGCCGTCGGGGGCACTATTGCGCAGTGTTCGGGGGAATGCATTACGTCGCCGACCCTCAGAAGCAGATTTCGCCCCAGTTGCCCCGCGGGATGGAAGCGGGCAAAGTCCTCTTTTGTGAAGCCGCGGGCTTTCATCAGCGCGCATGCAAGCGCGTCGCCCACGGCGAGGGCAACGGTCGTGGAATTGGTGGGAACTATTCCGATGGGGTCTGCCTCGCCCGATGTGGAGGCGTTCAAAACAATGTCGCACTCGCGCCCCATGGGGGAATCAACGTTGCCGACAAGCGCTATGATTTTTGAATTGAACTTCTTTAAAATTGGAATGAGGCGCAGACACTCGACGGTAGAGCCGCTATTTGAAATCAACAGCGTGGGGTCGGCGGGCTCGTATACGCCCAAGTCGCCGTGGGCGGCGTCGCAGGCGTGCATAAAGACGGCGGGAGTGCCGGTACTCGAGAGCGTCGCGGCGATTTTCTGCCCCACCAGCCCCGACTTGCCCACGCCGCAAACCATCAGCTTGCCCTTGTGGGAAAGAACGGTTTTCACTGCCTCGGCGAAATTGTCGTCGAGCTTTTCGACCACCGCCAAAATTGATTCGGCCTCGCGTCTGAGAACGTCCGCGCCGACGGAAATTAGTTCGGGATTTTCCATCAAGAATGCTTCCTTAAAAATTCTTCGGCAGCCGCCAAGTCGGCGGGAGTGTCTATGCCTATGGATTCGTATTCGGTCTCCACAATTTCAAATTTCATGCCGTTTGAAACAAAGCGCAGCTGTTCGAGCATTTCGCACTTTTCAAGCGCGCACGCGCCGAACGAAGCGTATTTTGCAAGCGCCGCCTGCGAGTAGCCGTAAATGCCTATGTGCCGCCAATACGCGGAACGTTCAAGCCAGCGCGACTTGTCCGCCTCTCCCCTGATGTGCGGCAGGGGCGTGCGGCTGAAGTAGAGAGCCGCGCCGCGCTCGTCTCTGAGCACTTTGACGACGTTTTCGTTTTCGAGCGTCGCCGCGTCGCCGATTTTCGAGACTGCCGTGACCAAATCGCACGAAGTATCCGCGCGTTTTTGGATTAGCGCGTCTATAAGTTCGGGCGAAATGAACGGCTCGTCGCCCTGAACATTGACCACAAATTCGGCGCCGATTTTGTCGAAAGCCTCTATTATGCGTTCCGTCCCCGAAGCGCACTGCGGCGATGTCATAAGCGCGTTTGCGCCGATTTTACCCGCAAAATCCATAATCTCGGGGCTGTCGGTGAGAATCACCGCCTTTTGCGCCAGCTTACTGCGCAGGCAGCGCTCGTAAACGCGCTCAATCACGGTTTTGCCGCCGAGTTTTGCAAGCGGTTTTCCGGGGAAGCGCGTAGAGCCCATTCTGGTGGGGATTGCGATTGCCGCGCCCAAAAGCATTGCGGCTTTGGGCAGCAGGTCTTTGGGAACTTCGTTTACGTCCTTCCAGAAATCGCGCACTTCCGAGTCCACATTGTCGTCGGAGGCGAAGAACATTGAGTATGTCGCGTACGCGGCAACGCAGAAGCAGAACAGACCGAAGATTCTCAAAACGCGTTCGTATTTGCGTTTTGAAATTCCCCACATTCTGACTTTTGAATCCGCGTAGGCGTCTGCGTAGGACTCCGAACTTCTGAATGTAAAGAACACGCCGAAAGCCAGCGGAATGACAATCACGCCGACTTGCAAAATAGTCAATATAACGTCTTTAATCATGCTATTTGAATTTTACGACCGCCTCTTTCAGCGACTCTATCACGTAGTTGAGCTGGTCGAGCGAAAGTTCGGGATATATCGGCAGCGCTATTGTGTGTGCGGCGGCGTATTCGGCATTGGGGAAATCGCCCGCCTTGTAGCCCAGCTGCGCGAAGCATTCCTGCATATGCAGGGGCACGGGATAGTAGATTTCGCAGCCGATATCCTTCGCGCGCAGGTACTGCAAAACTTCGTCCCTGTTTTTCACCGAAACTATGTACTGGTTGAAAATGGAATAGTTTTGCGGCTGTATGTACGGAATTTTGATTTCCTCCACGTTCTCGAACGCCTCGTTATAGATTGAAGCGTTGCTGCGGCGCATTTGATCCCATGTATCCAAGTGCGGCAGTTTCACAAGAAGCCCCGCCGCCTGAATGGCGTCGAGTCTGAAGTTGCCGCCGACGAATTTGTGGTAGTACTTCGGCTCCATGCCGTGGTTGCGCATTTGGCGGATTTTTGCGGCAAGCTCTTCGTTATTGGTGATGACCATGCCGCCGTCGCCCAAGCCGCCGAGGTTTTTCGACGGGAAGAAGCTCAGGCAGCCGCAATCGCCGAAATTCCCGACCTTCACGCCGTCGCGCCTTGCGCCGATTGCCTGTGCGCCGTCTTCTATTATGCGCAGATTGTGCTTTTTTGCGATTGCGCAGATTTTATCCATTTCCGCGCACTGTCCGTAGAGGTGGACGGGCATTATAGCCTTTGTCTGCGGTGTGATTTTAGCCTCTATTTGGTCTGGGTCGATATTGTACGTGTCGGGATTGATGTCCACGAAGACGGGTTTTGCGCCCGCCCTCCAGACGCAACCCGCGGTTGCAAAGAATGTGTAATCGGGAACTATGACTTCGTCGGGTTTGCCCTCTTTAAACGGAGACGGCGCAATGTCTATTGCCATCAGCGAAGCCAGCAATGCGTCCGTTCCACTCGAAACGCCCACTGCCGCCTTTACTTTACAATAGGACGCCACTTCCTCTTCGAATCTGGCGACGTATTTGCCGCTTATGAAGTACTGGCTGTCGAGAATGTCGTCAAGCAGAGTCTTTGTCTGTAAGCGCAGTTGTTTATACTGCGTTTTCAAATCTAATAATGGAACTTTCATATAAAACCGTTTCTATCTAATACCATTCTCCCCCAAATTTCAATATTTATCTTTTGGCGCGGTTTTTTCCTTTTGGCGCGGCGATGCGCGCAGCGCAAACCGCCGCTTTGACAGTGAGTATCATTTAGATTAAACGGGATAGGCATATTTTACGTTAGTAAAATGCCGTAAGGGCACAGCCCTTTAATGGAAACCCGCCCAGCGGGGCGCAGGGCATTTGCTCCGCAAATAATTGCCCTGCTTTGTCAGTAAATATCATTAAGCTTAATCAAGTAAAGCGGCGGGGAATTTTCGCTCTGCGAAAATCCGCCGCGCCGGAAGATAAAAATATTGAAGAGAGAGCGAGAATGGTAAAGAATGCCGACAATATGAAAATAGGAGTAGGACAGATAGACACAACAGTCGGCGATTTTTCGGGCAATGTCGAAAAGATATTGACTGCCGCGCAAAAGTTGGCGGAAGGCGGGGCGGATTTCGCCGTTTTCCCCGAATGCGCAGTTTCGGGATATCCGCTCAAGGATTTGGTTTTCTACGAAAAATTCACGACGCGCGCCCTCGATTCGCTCGGCGAAATAGCCGCGCGCGCCCCGTTGCCGACTTTGGTCGGCGCGCCGAGGAGAAGCGGCGGCTGCGTGGGCAACTTCAATTCGGCATTCTGGATTGACGGCGGAAAATTCACACCCGTTTGCAACAAGCACCTGCTGCCCAACTACGGCGCGCTGAACGACGCAAGGAATTTCGACTCGGGCACGGAATACGGCATAGTGGAATTCAAGGGCAAGCGCATTGCAATTACAATCTGCGAAGACATCTGGACGCTCCCGTCGGTCTCCACCGCGCGCCGCTACGAGCTTTTCCCCAAGCCGCTTGAGCACTTTGCAACACTGGCAAAGACGCCCGAAAAAATCGACCTGCTTGTAAACATTTCCGCAAGCGTGTTCTCCGACACGAACGACAACGTGCGCAAGCGCGGCGGCATGCTCTGCGAAGTTTCAAAGGCGGTCAATGCGCCGCTGATGTGGTGCAACCTCGTCGGCGGGTGCGACGAAATCATTTTCGCGGGCGGCAGCTGCTATGTCGATGCGCAAAAAGGCGTGTCGAAAACGCTGCCAAAATTCGCCGAATGCGCGCAAATCATCGACACCGACACCGTAGACTCCTACGACGGCGACGCCTTCGACTTCGGCGGAATTGCCGACGTCCACGCGGCGCTCGTGCTCTCCCTGCGCGATTTCATAAACAAAGTCGGCGCGAAAAAAGTGCTCATAGGCCTAAGCGGCGGAATAGACTCTGCAGTGGTGGCGGCGCTCGCGGTCGAAGCCCTCGGAGCGGAGCGCGTAATAGGCGTTTCAATGCCCTCGCGCATATCGAGCCAGCACAGCAAGGACGACGCCCGCATTCTCGCCGAAAATTTCGGCATTGAATTCCATACCGTCGGCATTGCCGACATAGTGGCGGCGACTGAAGGCGCGCTTGCGGAGCTCTTCAAGGGTCTTAAGCCCGACGTGGCGGAGGAAAACATACAGTCGCGCTCGCGTGGGCTGGTGCTGATGGCAATTTCAAACAAATTCGGCGCGCTCGTGCTTACGACGGGCAACAAGAGCGAATGCGCCGTCGGCTACTGCACGCTTTACGGCGACACCTGCGGCGCGTTCGCCCCGATTTGCGACGTCTACAAAACCGACGTCTACAAGCTTGCAAACTACATCAACGAAAAATTCGGGCGCGACGTTATTCCGCAAAACACAATAGACAAGCCGCCGTCGGCGGAGCTTCGCCCCGACCAAAAGGACGAAGACTCGCTGCCGCCCTACGACGTTCTCGACGGCATTCTGCGAATGCACATAGACGGATACAAGTCGGTTTCCGAAATCGCGTCGGCGGGCTTCGACCGCGCGGTTGTCGAAGACGTTGCAAAAAAGGTTGCGCGCGCCGAATACAAGCGCACGCAGTACCCGATAGGCCCGAAAGTTTCGACAGTAGCCTACGCAACCGACCGCAAAATTCCCGTGGCTGCAAAAAGGGGGCTTGAATAATGGACAGTCTTGAGCTTTTCAACGAATCAAAAAAATACATTTCCGGCGGCGTCAACTCGCCCGTGCGCGCATTCGGCAACGTCGGCGGAACTCCGTTTTTTACGCACAGCGTGGACGGCGCAAAAATCCGCACCTGCGACGGCGAGACGCTCATAGACTACGTCTGCACTTGGGGGCCCGCACTCTTCGGACACAACAACCCCGAAATCAGGGAGGCTGTGGAGGCGGCGCTCAAAAACGGAACGTCTTTCGGCACGCCGTCGGAGGCGGAGCTTGAAATGGCGAAGCTCATCGTTGAGATGATTCCCTGCGCCGAGCTTGTGCGCATGACGAATTCGGGAACGGAGGCTACGATGTCGTGCGTGAGGCTCGCCCGCGGATTTACAAAGAGAGACCTCATCGTAAAATTTTCGGGCTGCTACCACGGGCACTCCGACAGCCTTTTGGTCAAGGCTGGCAGCGGCGCGCTGACGTTCGGCAATCCAGACTCTGCGGGGATTCCCAAAGACATTGCCGCGCTTACAATAGTGCTTCCCTTTAACGATTTTTCCGCCGTCGAAGAGTGCTTTGAAAAATTCGGCGAGCGCATTGCAGGCGTTATAGTCGAACCCTATCCGGCAAACGTCGGGCTGATTGTCCCGCGCGAAGGCTTCCTCAAACTGCTGCGCCAAAAATGCACGCAATTCGGCAGCCTGCTGATTTTCGACGAAGTAATAACGGGCTTCCGCGTTGCCGCAGGCGGCGCGCAGGCTCGCGAAAACGTAATGCCCGACCTCTGCGCGCTCGGAAAGATAATCGGCGGCGGACTGCCCGTTGGCGCATTCTGCGGGCGGCGCGACATCATGGAATACCTCGCCCCGCTGGGCCCCGTCTATCAGGCGGGGACGCTGAGCGGCAATCCGCTTGCAATGGCGGCCGGCGTGGCGGCTCTGAAGCTCGTCAAAAAGACGATGCCATACGCGGAGCTTGAGGGAAAGTCAAAATTCCTCTCGGGCGCGATAGCGCAGGCGGCGCGCGAAAAATCGGTGCAAATACAGACGCCGCTGGCGGGCTCGCTGATGTCGGTGTTCTTCAATTCCGAACGCGTGGACAATATGGAAATTGCAATGCGCTCCTCAAAGGAACTCTACAAAAAGTTCTTCTTTGCGTGCCTCAAGCGCGGCGTCTACATAGCGCCGTCGCCGTTTGAAATAATGTTCGTGAGCGCGGCGCACACGCGCGACATTCTGGAAACTTCCGCCGAAGTTTTCGCCGCGGCGATTTCCGAACTGTAAAAAAATTCAGACTAAAAAACCAAAACGCGCGGGAAAAATGCCGCGCGTTTTTTGCGTTTCATGCAAGCCGCGCGCCAAGCAAGCCCGCAACCGCAGAACCCGATACTACAAGTTGAGACCGAACTGCAAGCCAAGCACAAGGGCGTCGGAATATTCGCCGCCGTTTGTGTTGTTTATGTACTGAATGTTTGGCTGGACAAAGAAAAAGCGGTTGACCTGAAACTTGTAGTTTAGCTCGAATGCAAGCTCGTAAGAGCCGCTGTTGGAAGTCGAAAGCCTGTCGGAAAATTTCCCGTAGGCTATGCCGAAACAGAGAACGTCGTCGGCGCGGCGCTCGAACGGCGCGTTGAAAAGCAGGCCGCCGTTGACGAAAAGCGGCATTAGCGCGGTGTCTTCGTTGGGATTGTATTCGACCACAAACCACGCAATCAGACCGCGCAGGTCTCGGTAGGAATCGCCCGTGCGCGTTATGAAAGACGGATTGCGAATCTCCTTTTTCGGCGCACCCAAATTCCACAGCATACAATCCGCCTGAAAATAGACGGTGTAGCTGAAATCGGCGGCAACCGCGCCCGAAGAAACGTGGGGGACGTTGTACCAGTCGTTCGAAATGCCCACGGAAACGCTCGCGGGGGATTTTCCGCTGTCGTCGTGGTTGAAATTCCAGCCCGCCTCGAACACCGCATTCACGCCGTCTCCGGACATCGACCAGTTCATTCCGTGTTCGTGCGGGGCGTCCTGCTCGTCGGTGTTTATCTTGTAGACTGCGGCTTTGGCGTAGCCGCCCGAGGCGTTGTCCACGCGGGCGAACGCGCCCCAAGTCGCCCCGGGGTACGCGCTTGTTTTCTGCTGCTTGAAAATGCCTACGGGATTGCCGTCGAAAGCGTTGTTTTGATAGAGCCAGTAGATGGGGCTTGTTATGAAATTGTCGCCGAAGGCAATGCGCCCGACCTTCACGAAAACGCTCCAGTCGTCGAAAGTCTTGCTGTAGCCGAAATAGACCGACTGGCAGCGCACGACGGGGTCTCCGTAGCACTGCTGCGTTGTGAACGCGTTGCCCACGCGCTCGGCGGAAAGATTGTTGCCGAAACGCCAGCTCCACGCATTGCCGAACGAAAGCCCGTCGAGAATCTTCGCCTTTGTGAGTTTGCCGAAATCGACGCCTATGTCCATATTGACATTCGTAGCCATCGCGGCGCCGCGCGAGCGCCCGCCCACGGGATTTGCGGCGAAGTTGCCCAAGTACGCAACGCTCGGGTTGACGCCGTTGTCTTCGAGAACATATCGGCGCATGGGCATTGCGTACGGTGCGTTGAACCAGTCTTCAAAAGACATATTCCACGGATACTTTCGCGTGCCGATTTCGTCGCGGTACTCGGAGGCGAGAGCGTAGGGATATTCGGAGGTTTCGTCGAAAGTGTCGTCTACAAAGTAGTTTCGCCTCGACGCCGAAACGTCGGCGGCAACGGCAATCAACAGCAGAACCGGCAGTATTTTTTTTGAAGCGCACATTGTATTATTTTTTCGGAATTATTCTCAAAATTGTAAACTCCGGCGGGCAGAAAAAACGCGCGGGAATGCGGCTAAGTCCCAGCCCAGCCGAGTTTATGCTCAGGAGCTTTCCGCCGTAGTAGGCGGTGCGCCCGACGAACTCGCGCGGAATGCCCCTAAGCGGAACAATGTTTCCCAAATACGGCAACCGCAGCTGGCCGCCGTGCGTGTGTCCGGAAATCGCAATGCGCACGCGCTCGGGAATTTCGCGCAAAACGGCGGGCGTGTGCATCATAAAAATAATCGGCGAATGATTCGGAATATCCTTCAGTGCCGCAGAATATGAATAATCCATAGTCTGCGGGTCGGCGATTGCGGCAAGATAAAACGACCCGCTCGGCGTGTCGACCCGCGCGTTTGAATTGCAGAGAATCTTTATTCCCGAAGCCTCCAAAATGCCCTTTATGCGCGGAATGCCCGCGAGAAAATCGTGGTTGCCGTATATGCCGAATTTGCCGTACTTTGCCTTGAACGACGAGAGAAAATCGACCAAAACCGCGTCGGAGGGGGAAGTCTGATAGAAATAGCCGTTGGTATAGTCGCCCAAAAAGAGAATTATGTCGGGCGACTGCGCATTGACGGCGTCTGCTATGCGCCGCGCCCTGATGCGCTCGTGAAAACCGCGGCCTATATGGGTATCTGAAACTATCGCTATTTTCAGCCCGCCGAAACCCTCGGGAAAATTTTCGACCTCCGCAACTTCGTCCCTCTTTTCG
>ERZ808267.134-NODE-134-length-31199-cov-6.110198_pt1 | contig 31199 bp, 35 predicted proteins | sample MGYA00521241_ERZ808267 | MGnify/ENA primary metagenome ERZ808267 (study PRJEB31516, sample SAMN03275592) | gut metagenome | biome: mammalia-associated habitat; material: feces | host: Papio cynocephalus | place: Kenya | collected 2012-07-19 ...
AGCAAAGAAGGCAGAGCCTGCTAAGGAGACTAAGACCGTAGCAAAGAAGGCAGAACCTGCTAAGGAGACTAAGGCCGCAGCAAAGAAGGCGGAACCTGCTAAGGAGACTAAGACCGTAGCAAAGAAGGCAGAGCCTGCTAAGAAGACCGTAGCAAAGAAGGAAACAACAACTAATGTTGTTATTGAGTATGCAGGTGGTCAGGTTTCAACTGCAGATATAGTAGCTAAGGCAGCAGCCATAAGCGGTAAGAAGGCTGTTAAGAATCTCAATGTTTACTATCAGCCTGAGAATGGAATGGTTTATTTCACAGCTGATGGCGAAGAAGGATCCTTTGCTTTATAATATTTGAATTTGTAGTCACATAAACAACCGGGATTTTCCCAACAAAAAAAGGTGTAGTTACATATGTAGCTGACACCTTTTTTGTTGCATAATTAATAATATGTAATTAAAGCTCTCTTGCTTTAGCGGTACATGCCTTCATTGCTTCAATAACAGAACTTCTGAATCCCTTTTCCTCAAGTACTCTTACAGCTTCAATAGTTGTTCCTCCCGGAGAACATACCATATCTTTGAGCTCAGCCGGATGCTTACCTGTATCAAGGACCATTTTTGCACTTCCAAGAACAGCCTGGGCGGCAAATGTGTATGCTTTATCTCTTGGCATACCATCCGCTACAGCCGCATCTGCCATTGCCTCTATTAGAATGAATACATATGCGGGGGAGCTTCCACTTACAGAAACACATACATCCATTAATGCTTCGGGAATTTCCTGTACAATTCCAAAGCTTTCAAGAAGCTTTTTTACATAGTCAAATTCATCCTTAGATACATACTGGTTTTTGCATACACCGGTTATGCCGGCTCCTACAAGTGCAGGAGTGTTTGGCATAGTTCTTACTATTTTAACATCTCCAAGCCCCTCTTCCATAAAACGCAGGGTTTTACCGGGTGCTATAGTTACAATAATCTGCTCCTCCGATATAATATCCTCAATTTCTGACATAACGGATTGGTAAAACTGAGGCTTAACGGAAAGAAAGATAATATGGGAATCCTTTGCTACGTCGCCATTGTTCAGGGTTGTACATATTCCGTGTGATGCCTTTATTCTATCAAGAGCTTTTGACTGGGAATCGGAGGCTATGATTGTTCCGGGCAGTATGCCTGATTTGCTTATTAATCCTGAAATAATGGCGCTTGCCATATTTCCACATCCGATAAAACCTATTTCGTATTTCATTGTAATTACCTTTTGCATATATATGCAATCCTTTCTATATATTTTTTCGCTGCCTTAAGGCTATATCAGGGTGATCCGTTATAATACCTGATATTTTCTTTTTAAGAAAATGTTTTATTTGTCTTGGCGTGTTTACTGTCCACACATAAATAGGATAATTGCACCTGTTCATTTTCCATATGAAAAAGCTGTTTGCAATAAGGTAGTGGGGCGAAATAAAATCAGCATTTGAACTGGTAAGCCGTTTCAGGGGGAATTGTTCCCGCAGACCATTTCTTATTCCCACATTTTTTTTCCCTACAAGAAGACCGACATATACCTTAGGATCCAGAGCCTTAACAGTTGTACATACCTGATCGTGGAAGGATTTTATGCTGAATTCCCTATAGGTATAATCCTTTTTCACCATAGCCAGTACATCAGCTTCAAAGCCGGTTTCCTTAAGCTCTATATCCAGCCGGATTTTACCCTTGCATAATGAGAGAACCTGACATAGCAATGGGGGAGTAAATCCATAGGAACCGGTACGGGTGCATAAATCATTATATGTCAGAGCTGATACAGGTGTTCCCATATAATGGGAATCGTGAAAAACTATAAGCTTCCTGTCTCTGGTCTGCCGGATATCAAATTCTACAAGGTCAGCACCAAGCTCTATGGCGATTTGAAATGCTTCAAGACTGTTTTCGTGTGTTGCCAGGGCTGATGCTCCCCGATGGGCAATTATTACAGGCTTCATACTACCTCCGGGATAAACGTTTTATTTTACTTAATTAGTGCCTCTAAGCTCGATAATCGGAGCTCCCTTTCCATTAATGTAGTCGCCGGTTATGGTCACCCTTCCTATCGTGTCATCTCTTGGAATTTCATACATAATATCAAGCATAAATTTTTCTATTATTGCTCTTAGGGCCCGGGCTCCCGTTTTTTTGGTAAGAGCCTGCTCTGCTATTGCCTCATAGGCTGAGTCATCAAAGAGAAGCTCAACCTCATCAAGAGCAAGAAGCTTTTGATATTGCTTAAGTATGGCATTCTTTGGTTCCTTTAATATTTTGATGTACATATCCTTATCAAGGGCATCAAGGGAAAAAAGTACAGGAAGTCTTCCTAAAAACTCAGGAATCATGCCGAATTCACGCAAATCCTCATTGGTTACCTCCCTCATTATATTTTCTTCCTTGTCATATTTATCCTTCAAATCTGCGTTAAATCCCATGGAGGATTGTCTGTTTAGCCGTTGTATAATTATTTTATCGATGTCCGGAAATGCACCACCACAAATGAACAGTATATTTTTTGTATTCATAGTAGTCATAGGAGTCATTGCATTTTTGCTTCCGGAGCCTACAGGCACCTCCACATCCGCACCTTCAAGTATTTTTAAAAGTCCCTGTTGGACGGATTCACCACTGACATCCCTGCTGTGGGTTTCTTTCTTTTTTGCTATTTTGTCTATTTCGTCAATAAATACAATGCCACGCTCAGCCTTTTCCACATCATTATCAGCGACTGCAAGCAATTTGGATAATATGCTTTCAACATCATCACCTATGTAACCTGCTTCGGTAAGAGTGGTGGCATCGGTTATGGCAAGGGGGACATTGAGTATGCGGGCAACGGTTTTAACCAGATAGGTTTTTCCGCAACCTGTTGGCCCAAGCATAAGCATATTTGATTTTTCAATCTCTATATCATCCATTGTGTTGGTAATAACTCTCTTGTAATGGTTATATACGGCAACAGATATGGCTTTCTTTGCGTATTCCTGCCCGACTACATATTCATCAAGCATAGCCTTGATTTTATGTGGTGCGGGAATATTTTCCATGGTGAGAGGAATTTCATCTTCCTTTTTTTCCTCAGCCTTTTTCTTCTTTTTAACCTTTTGAGACTTTGGAATATCATCGAAAGGCATAAACTGTGACATATTTATATTACCCATCTTACTGAGATCTATGAATTGCATAGGACTGTTATTAAAGGCGTCAAAGCTTTTTTGCATACAATCGTTGCATATATAAATATCCCCCGGCATGGTAATAAAAGGGCCGGCCTGAGATTCAGGGCGCCTGCACAGGTAACAATATTTCTCATATTCATCCCTATCGTCTATGTTATTATTGTTATTGTTGTTAATGCTGTTATCTGACATAGGTATCCTCCGTAAAAAAAGTTTTAATAATTATACCACTAAATAAAAATTAATACTATTATATATTTTTGGAAGTTAATAAGGATATTTTAATTGTATTTGATAAGAAGAAATTGTATTAAACTATTGAAAATTTTTATGTATAGAAGTATAAATAAAGAAATGTCTGTTAGCCGGAAGGGGTGGTTATATTATGAAAAAAAGAATTTTTGCATACCTGGATTATGTTGATAAGCTTTTGGAACAGGATGATATGGATTGGGACAGGGAGATACACAAGCATCTTGTACAGATTACTTTTTTTGCCCACGAGAGACTTGTTCATCTGATTGTAACTGTTCTCTTTGCACTTGGAACCATAGTGAGCATTTTATATCTGAATTATAGTGGCAATATAATGATTTTTGCATTGGTAATAGCGCTTATGGTGCTGCTTATTCCTTACATCAGGCACTATTATATATTGGAAAACAGTGTTCAGAGGATGTATATCCAGTATGATATAATGTTAAATAAGCGGGAAAAAGGATTCATAATGAAGGATAAGGAATCGTAATAAATAAATTAAGGGGCTTGCAAAGATATGCAGGCCCCATTTAAGCTTTATCTTGAACGGTTTTCAGTATTATTATTGCTTTCAGTGTTGGAATTTCCGTTGTTTGTAATATCGTCAACACCATTTTCAACTCCGTCTATTACATCGTTAACACCATTTTCAACTCCATCTACAACATCGTTAACACCATTTTCAGCATCGTCTATAATTGAATTGCCATTGTTACCGGTAGTGTCCTGACTGCTGCCGGTGCTTTTGTCGTTAGATGTCTGGTCACTGCCGTCACATCCTGTAAGGCAAAAGGCCAGAAGAGTTAATGTTGCTAAAAGTAATATTTTAGATTTAAAATTCTTCATAACAATATACTCCTTATGTTTAGTTTTATGAAAATAGTATTGCCCAAAATTAAGGAGAATATTTATAATAAAAAATTTTTATTCTAAATTGTAAATGGACATGATGGTGGCTCCTCGTTTATGCATGGGGTCGGGTCGGGAGGGTTGCAATCAGTTTTTTTGTCACAGGGATTACAGGTTTCAAGTGGTTTTATGTTTCTGTCCAAAAGACTTCCGTTTACAAAATCCATACAAACTGTTTCCTCTCCGGAGGACAGACTTCCTTTTGATACAATTGCTTTGCCCATATGTGGGAGCTGATACTGTGTAAAATAAACCGATTTTACGATAAGAGTAAGACCGATAGTAACAGTGCTTCCACTCATGTCAAAATCAAGAACCTTCGGAATAGCCATAAGATTTAATCCCTGTACGAGCTGATTGTTGGTTGTGGAAAATCCGATAAAATTAAGGGAAGGTGTCTCCACATTTCCGTCTGTATAAGTTACTCCGTAAGGGGCAAATAATTCCAGGGATACTGAGGTAGGGTTTGTATCTTCGTCATAGCCTGCATCGGTAATTGCGGGAGGAAGATATATTATCCCGGGAAGAGTGAGGGTGGTTAGAAGACGATTACAACAGTCATACAGCTTAAGCGCAAAGGTTACGGATAAATTGGAAAGAGTAACCTCATAGCAGTTTCCACGCTGTGGAATCTGTGTAATGGTTATTCCGGCCGCATCAGTTGTGGCTAACTGGTATGAGATATCGATAACCTCCGCCTTTGCATACACGGCAGTAGGAAAATCTGCGGTAACACCGGCAGGGATTGGAAGGGAACGACAAACATTTATTCCCAGCTCATCATATACAACAGGTGTAAGAACAGTAAGGTATTTTGGATCCCCGCAGCCCGGGTTAACACATATATCAATACAGTCATCATTTATTCCGGAAGCTATGGCGCTGCTTAATATTCGTTTGTTACAGCAACATTTAGACATAATAGATTTCCTTTCAAATATGCTTACAATATTATATTCTCCTTGGGTATTTTTGTTCTTTAACACCCATATATTGTAAAAAGGGAAAAGGGAAAATGTAATGGAATATATTTTTGCAGGCAATGGATACAGGACAGTAATATATGATGAGGGAAACAATATTTTTTCCACTGTAATAGGAAAAAACAGAATTCAGAAAATAAGGCTTCTGGGAAAGGATTACCACAGAAGCCTGACCTGTGCAAAGCAGAGTGAGATTATTCATTGTGCATATATTTCCACAGCCGGGGCGCTGGTCTGGGTAGATGGGGAAAAGGAAATCTCCGTGGTACTATTTGAGGACAGACAGGAACAGTGGAATATAGAGAATCCACAGCTTATGTATTTTGGGAAAAAACTGGTTTTGCTTTATATGGCAACTAATCCGGTTACCGGAAGGTATGAGGTAAGATATATTCCTCTTCCGGATGACAGAAAAACAAGGGTGTTGATTGAGTCAAAGAAGGCTATAAAGAAGGTAAAACAGGTTAGCGACGGATTATTATGCTGCAGTGGAAAAGAAACAGCCGATAAAACGATATATTCTATACGGATGCAAGGACAGTGGGAAATTGAATCGGAAAAAATGGAATTGTATGCCGAGGGCTATATGAAAAATAGAGAAGAAAAAATCATTGAGGGCTACAGGGAACGTTATATGGAGTTGTATGAATTTACAAAGAAGCTTCAGGAGGAGGGGAAGCAGTGGAGAGAAAAATTTTATGCAAGTCATAAAAGAAGTCAGTCAGGGGAATAAATTCTTGACATAAGACAAAAAAAATCATAATATAAAATTTGTATCCTTTTTTAGACATAAAAAGGTATTGGTTTGTAAGACATTGTGGTGATTGATTATTTTGCTGCAGTATATGGGATAGTAAAGGATTTGTCTATGAAGAATTTAGATAATAAAGCTGATGAAAATTCATACAGACAACCGGAAAATGAAACCGGATATAACCGGAAGAACGTAGACCGGATTAAACGATTTATAATTATTGGAATGCTTATGGTTTGTGCTTTGCCGGTAATTGGCTGTATATATCTGTTCGGAAGGCTTACAGATATGGATAAGCAGGTTGAGGACCTTGAAAACCAGGTTGAGCTTTCGGACACATCCTCAGACGATGTAAGCTCAGGGTCTGAAGGAGGGAAGGATATTCTTGACAGGGAAAACAGTGCTAAGGATGATATAGAAAAAAATACAAGAGAGGATAGCAATATTTTATCATCAGCCGATAAGGAACAGAATGACGAAACCACAGAGATATCAGGAACCATGCAGGGACATAAACTCAACGGAAAAAAGGTTTACCTGACCTTTGATGACGGGCCAAGCATATATACGGATGAAATTCTGGATATATTAAAAGAAAAAGGGGTTAAAGCCACCTTTTTTGTAGTATACAATGACGATAAGGAATTGTGGGAAAAATATAATCATATTGTTGAACAGGGACACACCCTGGGTATGCATTCTTATTCCCATGTGTATGATAAGGTATATAACAGTCTGGATTCTTTTAAGGAGGATGTCACCGGTATACATGATTTTCTGCTGGAACAGACGGGAGTTGACTGCAAATTTTACAGATTTCCCGGGGGAAGCTCTAATACTGTTTCAAATGTGGATATCCAGGTATTGATTAAATATTTGAACCAACAGGGATATACATATTTTGACTGGAATTCCTTATCGGGAGATGCAGTAAATAAATATATGTCACCGGAGGAGTTAAATGCCAACGTAATGAAATATGTACGGGCAAATCAGGGGGATTCGGTTGTGCTGATGCATGATCTTACTAATATTCATGCTACTGTGGAAGCTCTGCCTCAGCTTATTGATATTCTTATTCAGGAGGGATATGAAATATGCCCTATTGATGATAATACAAAACCGGTACAACATGTTACATACGAAGAAGATTAACCAGCGAGGTGTGTGTCATGGATTATGCTATGGCTATGAAGTATATAGAAGAAAAAAATAAGCTCGGCTCTGTGCCGGGCTTAGTTAATGTTAAGGAGCTGTTGTTTCGCCTCGGTAATCCCCAGAACCGTTTAAAGTGCCTCCATATTGCGGGTACTAACGGAAAGGGCTCTGTTTTTTCTTATGTAGACAGTGCCTTAAGAGAAAATGGATACAGGGTCGGAAGATATATTTCACCTACCATATTTGACTACCGAGAAAGATTTTCCATAAATGGAAATAATATTTCAAAGGAAAGATTTGCAGCCCTGACAGAAAGGGTGGCCATTATAGTTGATGAAATGACAAGAGAAGGAAATTATAATCCTACTGCATTTGAAATAGAAACGGCAATAGCTTTTTTGTACTTTTATGAAGAAAAGGTGGATTTTGCCCTTGTGGAATGTGGAATGGGAGGAAGCCTGGATGCTACCAATGTAATAGATGATCCCCTTCTTACGGTAATGGCCTCCATAAGCATGGATCACATGCAATTTTTAGGGGATACCATAGAAAAAATTGCATTAAACAAGGCGGGGATTATGAGAGCGGGGAAAACCACAGTATCATATCCTCAAATATCCGGGGTAAAGACGGTATTGGAGGATTGTGCAGGAAAGCTGGATAATCATATTATATATGCAGATACTGCAGGTTTAACTAATATAAGCATGGGTTTAAATGGGACAGGTTTTGTTTATAAAAACCGGAAATATGATATAGGATTGCTTGGTACACATCAGATATATAATGCCATGACGGCCATAGAAGTGCTTGATGCACTTTCCGGTATGGGAATATCACTGGATGACTCATTAACAAGGAGAGGTATATCAATGACAAGATGGCCGGGAAGGATGACAAAAGTCTCTGATAAACCGGATATGTATGTTGATGGTGCCCATAATACGGATGCATGGAAATTTCTCAGGGATGGAGTTAAGAAGTATTTTACAAATAAGAAAATTATCTATATAATAGGAGTATTGAAGGATAAGGAGTATGAGCGGATGGTAGACATCCTGTATGATACCATGGATTATTGTATAACCATTACTCCGGATAATTCCAGGGGACTGCCAAAGGAGACATTGCTGGAGCTGATTAAAAAGAAGGGTATACAGTGCAATGCCGCATCAAATGCACATGAGGCAATTCTTATGGCAAAAGAAAAAGCAGAGGAAGAAGGAGTTATTATTGTGTCCGGTTCACTATCCTTTATTGCTGATTATCTGAAATATAATAATGACGGACCGGATAACATATGATTATGGACAGAATAGATGCTATATTGAAAAATAGTGAATTTAAAAAGCATATGGAATATATATCCGCGGCAGAAAAGACACGAAGGTTCTGCCTGCATGGCTTACAGCATAGCATAGATGTTGCGAGAGTTGCATATATTATTAATCTTGAAGATAATCTTATGTATGACAAGGATGTAATATATGGGATGGCTCTTTTGCATGATATAGGCAGAAGCCGGGAGTATGAAAAAGGTATCGGACATCATGAGGCAGGAGCGGAAATAGCAAGCCGGGTATTAAAACAGAGTGGTTTTAATGAAACGGAATGTGAGATAATAGCTGATGCCATAGCCTGTCACAAGAATCCTACAGGTAAGGAGAGAGATTTAAGGTACATATTATATAGAGCGGATAAGCTTACAAGAAATTGTTTTTATTGCCAGTCCAGTGAACTTTGCTATTGGAGTGAAGAGATGAAAAACAAAACGCTGATATATTAATATATTTAGGAGGAAAACATGACAGATAAGATTAACATTGGCACAAGAGAGTTTTCCCTCGATAAAGCACCGTATATTATGGGGATACTTAATGTTACACCGGATTCATTTTCTGACGGAGGCAGGTATAACAATATTGACAGGGCTCTCAATCAGGTAAAGCTTATGATGGATGAAGGAGCTGATATAATTGATGTGGGAGGAGAATCCACCAGACCCGGACATATACCTGTTTCTATCCAGGAGGAGATTGAGAGGACCTGTTTTGTTATAGAGGCAATTAAGGAAAGGTATAATATTCCTGTTTCACTGGATACCTACAAGTGGCAGGTTGCCCAGGCGGGAATCCTTGCAGGGGCTGATATGATAAATGATATCTGGGGCTTTAAGCAGGAAAGTAAAATGGCTGAAATAGTAGCAAAAGCCGGTGTGGCCTGCTGTCTTATGCATAACAGACCTGTTGCGGTATACGATGATTTAATACCGGATTTACTTGATGATTTGAAACAGAGCATAGATATTGCATTGAATGCAGGGATTGACAAAAACAGGATAGTAATTGATCCCGGAATCGGTTTTGCAAAAAGCTATGAGGATAATCTTATCGTAATGAATAATCTGGAAAAACTATTGGAACTGAATGCTCCTGTTTTACTGGGAACTTCAAGAAAATCAATGATTGGTAATACACTAAATCTTCCGGTTGATGAAAGAGAAGAAGGAACAATAGCTACCTCAGTTATGGGACTTATGAAAGGCTGCAGCTTTTTCAGAGTACATAACGTTAAGGGAAATTATAGAGCTCTAAGGATGACATGGGCAATGATGAATGCCCGTTAATTATCCTTATGTGATGGAGATGTGCTTATGGACAGGATAGTAATAAAAGATTTGAAAATATATGGATATCACGGAGTTTTGGACGAGGAAAAGAAAAATGGTCAGGAATTTGTAATTACCGCTTTTCTTGGAGTTAATCTGCGTGAGGCTGGAATGAAGGACAAGCTTTCAGAGACTGTTAATTATGCTTCTGTTTGTCAGGACATAAGGAAGGTTGTTACAGAAAACCGCTTTGATCTTATAGAGGCTCTGGGCGAGAATGTGGCAGATACTATTTTGTTAGGGTATGATATGGTGAAGGAAGCCAGAATTGTGATAAGCAAGCCGCAGGCACCTATTGATATGGACTTTGACACAGTTTGTGTGGATATAACAAGAAAAAAACATACAGCATATCTGGGAATAGGTTCAAATCTGGGAGACAGGGAGGCTTATCTTGATTATGCTGTGGATCAGCTAAATAAGGATGAGTATATTAAGGTTACAAAGATTTCCTCATATATTGAAACAGAACCATATGGCAATGTGGAACAGGATGATTTTCTAAATGGATGTCTTGAAATTGAAACAATGTACACCCCCGGGGAGCTTTTACAGGTAGTAAATGACATAGAGGAGGGAGCCGGGAGAAAAAGGCTGATTCACTGGGGACCAAGAACTCTGGATATAGATATACTTTTATATGACAGGGAGCTTATTATGGATGACAGGCTTACTATTCCGCATATAGAGATGGGAAAAAGATATTTTGTCCTGAAGCCTTTGTATGAAATAGCACCATATGCGTATCACCCGGGATATAATAAAACGGTTATGGAATTATATGAAGCATTATAGGAGGCAGGAAGCATGGCGTACAAAACCTTTGCGGCAATATATGTCGGTTCCAGTGATATCTCTCTCAAAATATATGAGATAGGCAGCAAAAAGAATTTTAAACAGTTGGATCATATAAGCAGGATTATTGAATTGGGAAAAGATACATATAATAAAGGATATCTTGGCACTGATTCAATTAAGCAGGTTTGTGATATATTGAACGACTTTAAGAAAAAGCTTAAGGAGTATCAGATTACAGATTATAAGGCATATACCACCAGTGCAATACGGGAGGCAGAAAATGAGCAGATAGTGCTGGACACAATCAAAAGGGAAACCAATATAGAAGTAAAGGTTCTAAGTAATTCTGAGCAAAGATATATGATATTTAAGGGACTGGTGGCCTGCTACAAGGATTTTCATCAGGTAGTAAGCAAAAATACAGCTGTAATTGACGTTGGGGCAGGAAGTGTACAGATTTCCCTGTTTGACAAAAATAACATGGTATTTACGGAAAATATGCATATCGGTGCATTGAGAGTAAGGGATTATGTATCTATAATGGGAACAAAATCCGGAAGGCTGGATAAAATCATTGCAGATTATGTAGAAAATGACATAGTTACCTTCCGTAATATTTATCTTAATGATAAAGAGATAAAGAACATTGTAGCTGTAGGTGAGGTTGCCGGTGCAGTCAGGAAAATTGCACCGGAGCTTGCCCTTAGTGGTAAGATAACCAGGGAACAGTTTGATGATATATATAACAAAATAGTGGGAGTACATCCCCAGGAGCTTTCCGAAGCTTATGGAATACCATATGAAAGGGCAACACTTATGCTGCCTAATATAATAATTTATCAGACCTTTCTTGATAATTGCAAGGCTGAAGAGGTATATGTTCCCAAGGTGGATTTCTGTGATGGAATCTTTGCATCTTACATGGATGAAGGCAGCAGAACAGTATTTGAACATAATTTTGAAGAGGATATTGTTGCATCTGCATATGCATTGAGCAAGAAGTATAAGAGTAATAAAAATCATATTGAAAAAACAACAGAATATTCTCTGAAAATATTTGATGCGGTTAAGAAAAAATATGGGCTTGGAAAAAAGGAAAGACTCCAGCTTCAGATTGCTTCTCTTTTACATGAATGTGGTAATTATATCAGTATGCAGAACGGAGCAGTCAGCTCGTACTATATAGTGGCCAATACGGAAATAATTGGGCTCTCTCATAAGGAGAGAATGGAAGTTGCTAACATTATAAAGTATAATGTTATGTATCTTCCGGCAAAGGACAGGATATCAGCGGAGCTTGACGGATGTGATTATATGACAATCGCAAAGCTCACATCCATATTGAGGCTTGCCAATATTCTTGATAAGAGCCATGCACAGAAAATTGATGATATTTCTGTTTCAATACGGGAAGATAATCTTATCGTTTCCGCAAAAACCTACGAGGATATATCTCTTGAAGCAGGATTGTTTGAAACCAGAGCTGATTTCTTTGAAAGGGTATATGGGCTTAGACCGGTGCTAAGACTGAGAAGAGGTGTATAGGTATGTTAGATAAGAAAATTCTTGAAAAAAGTGAAAATTATTATAACAGAGAGCTTAGCTGGCTTAAATTTAATTACAGGATACTGGGAGAAGCAAAGGATAAAACTATTCCATTGTTTGAACGTATTAAATTCCTAAGTATAACTGCCTCTAACCTGGATGAGTTTTTTATGATAAGAGTGGCTTCTCTTATTGATCTGGTTCATGCCGGAGTAAAGAAAAAGGATATTTCGGGGCGGACACCGGTGGAACAGCTGGAGCTTATTATACCGGAAACAAAAAATATGATGGCAAATCAGTATTCAACCTTAAACAGGGCATTGCTTCCCACTCTTGAGAATAATGGGTTAAAGCTGGTAAAGCATTATGAGGATTTGAACGAAAAGCAGATAAAATTCATAGATAAATATTTTGAAAAGGATGTATATCCGGTGCTTACTCCTATGGCTGTGGATTCATCAAGACCATTTCCACTCATAAGTAATAAGACTCTTAATATTGGAGCACTTATTCATGACAGGAAGAAGGATGTGGTGGATATAGCTACAGTTCAGGTGCCTTCTGTTCTGCCGAGGGTTGTGGAACTGCCTTCTGATAACAAGGATATGAGAGAGATAATCCTTCTGGAGGAAATAATTGAGAAAAACCTATCCAGACTTTTTCTCAATTATGAGATTATATGTGCTCATCCATACAGAATAATGCGTAATGCTGACCTTACAATAGACGAGGATGATGCTTCGGATTTGCTTAAGGAAATTGAAAAGCAGATAAGAAAAAGAGCCTGGGGTGAAGTTATAAAGCTTGAAGTTGAGGATACAATGGATAAGCGTCTTCTTAAAGAGCTGAAAAAACAGCTTCAGGTATCGGCTGATGCAGTGTATCCTATAAACGGTCCTTTGGATCTTACCTTCCTTATGAAGGTAAATGGTATGGAGGGCTTTGATAGTCTGAAAAACAGAAAATATATTCCGCAGCCGGTAAAGGAATTAAATAATGAGGAAAGTATATTTGATCAAATTAAGAGAAAGGATATACTTTTACACCATCCTTATGATGAATTTAATCCTGTAATTGATTTTATAAGACAGGCTGCCGTAGATCCGGATGTTCTTGCCATAAAGCAGACACTTTACCGTGTAAGTGGCAATTCACCTATAGTTGCTGCACTGGCCAGGGCAGCAGAAAACGGAAAGCAGGTTACCGTGCTTGTGGAGCTCAAAGCAAGGTTTGACGAAGAAAATAATATAATATGGGCTAAAAAACTTGAGAAGGCAGGATGTCATGTAATCTATGGCCTGGTTGGACTTAAGACACATTCAAAGATTGCTCTTGTTGTAAGACGTGAAGAGGATGGAATAAAGAGATATGTTCATCTTGGAACAGGTAATTACAATGATATAACTGCAAAGCTATATACTGATATGGGAATGCTGACAGCATCTGATGCCATAGGAGAGGATGCAACAGCCGTATTCAATATGCTTTCCGGTTATTCTGAACCGGAAAACTGGAATAAGCTTATCGTGGCTCCAATCTGGATGAAGAATAAGTTTGTAAGTCTCATTTCCAGAGAAACAGAGAATGCACGTCAGGGTAAGGAAGCAAGAATAGTTGCAAAGATGAACTCACTGTGTGATCCGGTAATAATAAGGGCACTTTACGAGGCTTCAAATGCAGGGGTAAAAATTGACCTGATTATCAGGGGAATATGTTGCCTTAAAACAGGAATTAAGGATTTGAGTGAAAATATAACAGTGCGCTCCATAGTTGGTAATTTCCTTGAACATTCGCGTATATTCTATTTTTATAATGATGGCTTTGAGGAAGTATACATGGGAAGTGCTGACTGGATGCCTAGAAATCTTGATAAAAGAGTTGAAATCACATTTCCTGTAGAGGATGTGGATTTAAAACTCAGGGTAATGGAAATACTTAATATACAGCTGGCAGATACACTTAAGGCTTATGTAATGCAATCGGATGGTACCTATGAAAAGCAGAGTCTCAGAGGAAGGGATAAGCTTTCGGCCCAGGACTATTTTTGCAAACAGGCCATGAACAGGTCAAGGGGAGAAGAAAAAAACGTGTCACGAATTTTTGTTCCAAGAACAAAAAGTGAATAAATAACACAAAGGAGGATGATTTTGTGGAAAAGTTTTTCAAAATCAAAGAAAGGGGTTCTACAATAAAGACTGAGGTTTTTGCAGGAATAACAACATTCTTTGCAATGGCTTATATCATTTTTGTTAACCCTAATCAGGTTGCTGCCGAAGGCGCAAATGGATGGCTGGTTCTTTTTAACGGAGCAGACCCTGTGGCTATGGGGAAGATATGGAATGCGGTTTATATTGCATCTATAGTTGTAGCTGTTATAGGTACTCTCCTTATGGCACTGTATGCTGATATGCCATTTGCCCAGGCTTGTGGAATGGGTCTTAACTCATTTTTCTGTACAATATTTGTGGCCGGAGCCGTTGACTCAGGCGTAGATGTTACAACAGGATATCAGTCAGGACTTGTAATTGTATTTCTTTCAGGTGTTGTATTCCTTATCTTGTCAATTACAGGACTCAGGGAATATATTGCAAAAGCCATGCCTGAGTGCCTTAAGAAGGCTATACCAGCCGGTATTGGTCTTTTTATAGCTATGATTGGCCTTAAGAATGCGGGAATAATTGAAGACAATCAGTATACTTTCTTGCAATTCTTTGATTTTCATGGAAGAATTAATACCATAGGAACAGTTGCCGAGGATGGCCATACAATTACAGGAACTGAGGTATGGCATCAGATTGTACCTGTGCTTATTGCACTTATAGGTGTTCTTATTATTGCAATACTTGCAAAGTATGGTATAAGGTCAAACGTAATTATCGGTATTGTTGTGTCTACAGTTCTTTATTATGTATGCATGTGGGAGCTTCCTGACTTTGATACAAGTACAATCGGTCAGTCCTTTAAGGATTTTGGTGAGGTTGGATTCCTTGGACTTTTCAATAAGGATGCGTGGGACGCAGCCTTCAACGGAGCACATATTGGCGGTGTATTCTCTGCTATAATGCTCATAGTTGTATTCTGTCTCGTAGATATGTTTGATACAATAGGTACAATTTACGGAACAGCATCTCAGGCGGATATGCTTGACGAAAACGGTGATCCAATTAACATTAATAAGTGTATGCTTTGCGATTCTATAGGTACTGTTACAGGAGCAATGCTTGGTACATCAACATGTACAACCTTTGTTGAGTCTGCATCGGGTGTAAGTGCCGGCGGCAGAACAGGCTTTGCCAGTCTGATTACATCTATTTGTTTTGCATGCTGCTTATTTTTAAGCCCTCTTGCAAATATTGTACCTAGCTGTGCAACAGCCCCTGCATTAATATTTGTGGGTGTTCTTATGGCAAAGAATTTTGCTAAGGTAGATATGGATGATATGCTTTCAGCAGTTCCTGCTTTCCTTGCACTTATTATGATGCCGCTTACTTATTCTATATCAAACGGTATAGGAATCGGTGCAATTGCATATGTTGTAATCGCACTTTTCACAGGTAAGTACACTAAGAAAGATATTGTAATAACAATCATTGCTGCATTATTTGTATGTAAGTTTATCTTTGTAACTATGTAGTTTTTGGGCGGCCGAAAATATTTCCCTTTGCGGAAGAATTTTCGCCGCCTTTTTTAGAGGTAATTAATATGAAACTTCGATTAAATGGCATTTCAAAGGAAAAGACAGAGTTTATTAATGACATAATAAAAAAATACCATTTTGACGAGAAGGACCGGGAAGAACTTAAAAATGTATATGAAGAGCTGGTTGCATATATGACGCCGTATGCAATATACAGAATTAATCAATGGGTTACAGGTGTCAGAAAAATAGATGAAAATCAGGTGGCGTTAGTAGCAATAACCCTGGGAAAAGGTCCCGATGAGCTTTTGGATAAATATGTAAATGAGGGAGCTGTTAACAGAGAATATATGGTAGAATGTATGTCAAATGATATACTTCTTAATTTGTATCAGGAATTCAATCAAAATTACGGAAAGATACACAGACGTTATGTATCCGGGTATGTTTTTGTGGGGGATGAGGTGCCGCTTACATCTATCAGGGATATATTATTATTACTTCAGGAAAATGAAGCTGATGGAATGGTTATAAGAGCAAATGAGTACGGTGTTATTACTCCGTCAAAGAGTGTTTTGTTTTATGCACTTTTGTCTGATAATCCTAAAAATGCATGCGGAGGGATATGTGAAGGCTGTAGTAATATAAATTGTAATCAAAGGGAAAAGAAGGATAGCATAAGACTTAATTATGGCTTCCAAAGAATTTTTGGAATCAGATAAATGATATTTATTTGTAAATTTATTTGCCTTTGTTACAATATAATGTTACTATGAAAAAAAGATTTGGCGAGGGGAGAAGCTGCATGAAAACAGATAAGAGAAAAATAGGTCAGGAAGGATTTTCACTTGTTGAACTCATAATAGTTATTGCCATATTGGCAATACTGTCAGCTGCAATAGTGCCATCTGTTATCAGATATATAAGGAAGGCAAGGGCTTCAAAGGCAACCGAGGAGCTTAGAACCATAATAACAGCGGTGGAAACAGGGCTTATATCTTCTTATGCAGATGAGCATCCTGTTAACACTGACATGATATATACAGGCTATGACGGCAGGCAGGTAGCCTGTGGAGTTATGACCAACTGGATGATAAGCCGTGCACAGAATAACAGCATGGATGGAATTAGTGATTCCAATGCTCTGGAATACTATTTTGCCCAGAGGGTTCTCGAGGAGCTTGATGCAAAAAACGGAAGTGTATATCCATTCTTCAGATTTACCGGAGATGAGGATGAACCTCTTGGGATGAATTGTGAAAATTTTTCCGGTAGGTTTGGATGTCCCGGCGTAATCGTGGTATATGGTGAGGATGGAAAGGTTATTTTCGCACAGTATTATAACTATGGATGTCTCATAGAATATGTGGAGGGTGACGGCTACGAAACCATAGATGACGATACCTTTGCAGGAGCACCGAGGATTCAGTAGCCCTGTATATTACCTGTAGTCACGTTTGATTCCACTGTCAACGAAAATGGGATTTACAGTAAAATCAGCCATATCACCAATTGCAACATCTGAACCGGTTATATCTATCATAAGTGATGTAAGACCTATGAATCCAAGAACCGGATACCTGTTACCGTTTATGTGTGCATAGAATTTTCTGGGTGATCTTACACTTTTAAATAATTTCAATACAAACCCAGGCAGCTGTAACAGACTGGTACAGTCATTTACCTGCTGTATGCCCAGACCATCAGAATATCCAATAGGAATAATTGCTGTCTTTGTTTCTCTTTTTGTTGTATATGCATATCCATAACCAATATTTTTCCCTGCAGGAATAACATTTATATCCTCAACAGGTGCTGTAAGGTGACCTGTAGGCTGGTAACCGTAGCTGTTGGCCAGGGGAACGCGGCCAAGAAGAGCAGAGCCAACGCGGACAGCGTCAAGCTTGGTGTCAGGATATCTGAGAAATGCACTTGTTGCCGCAATATGTCTGCAACCGGTATTGATTCCCATATCGGTAAGCTTTTGACACAAATCCGTAAACATCCGGAATTGAACCGGGGTATTTGTGTCCTTTTTGTAAGCTGCAGTAGAAAAATGTGAGTAAATTCCGGTTATGGTTATATTATTCATATTGTTTATAAGGTTGGCTATTTCCTCCGTATTTTCACAGGGAAATCCATGTCTGCCAAGTCCTGTATCCACACAGATGTGAGCTTTTCCCTTAATGCCGGTTCTTTCGGCTACTGCCTGGGTTATTTCACCACATCTTGAGGTTGTTATGCTCAAAACAATATTTTGCATAAGAGCCTTTTCAATAAGAGCCTCATCATAAACCGGGGAAAGATCTATTATCTCACATTCAAAGCCTGCATAACGCAGTGCAAGGGCATCTGAGAGCTCTACAACTGCAAGGGATTCAATACCGTTGTCTACCAGAAGTGAGGCAAATTCATGAATTCCATGTCCATAGGCATTTCCTTTAATTACAGCAATAACCTTGGAAGAACCTGCAAGCTTCTTTGTTATATTAATGTTATTAATCAGTTTATTCTTTTCTAATACGAGAGTTGCCATATTTTTTCTCCTAATATTTTTATAAAAATCTGCAATTTCAGCATATAAAATAGTATACCCCATTCTGCATAATATTCAAATATATAATTTTGTGGACTTATGAAAAAAAAGAAATTATACTATATAAAAATACAATTACAGGAGATGAATAATATGAATCCAATGTCATTAATGAAGGTAAAGGGTCTTTTTGAGAGATTTCAGAAAAATCATCCTAAGGTGCCTATGTTTTTTAAAGCCGCATCCCAGTCAATAGGAGAGGACACAATTATTGAAATAAATGTTACAACTAAGGACGGAAAAACACTTTGTACCAATATGAAGGTGTCAAGGGATGATATGGAGCTTTTTTCCCAGCTTAAGGATATTATGTAGTTGGTGGTGGACAGATGAAGAATGAAAGTCAGAAAATAATTTCTCTGGCAGACATTATATTGTTAGCCGGCTTTATTATTGTTGGAGGAGTAAGTATATTATTGCTTCTGGGGCGAAGCAAACAGGGACTTTTTGCCAAAGTCATTGTGGACGGAAAGACTGTGGTTTCTCTTAATCTGAACGAGGAAAGAGAATATACTCTGGATACGCCGGAGGGGACAAATACAATTATAGTGCAGGATGGACAGGTCTTTGTAAGCTACGCAGATTGTCCTGATAAGGTATGTAAAAATCACAAGCCCATAAAGAACAATGGGGAGACTATAATATGTCTTCCTCACAAAATGGTAATAGAAATAGCCGAATAGTATATTAAAGAGGGATAAAATAAGAATGGAAGATATGAAGGAGAATGCCGGAGAAATAAAAGAAAAGAAAAATAAGCGGGATAGACAGAATAATAATCAGCTTACCGGTAACAGACTTACTGCTATGTGTGGAGTTTTTATGGCTTTGGCAATGATTCTTTCCTACCTTGAAAGTCTTATTCCTGTATCCTATGCAATTCCGGGAATAAAGCTTGGACTTGCCAATATGGTTACAATTGTGGCATTGTATAAGCTTGGGTTAAAGCCGGCACTCATAGTAAGTGCGGGAAGAATCGTATTGTCAGGAATTCTTTTTGGTAATATCATGGTGATAATATACAGTCTTGCCGGGGGATTTCTTAGTATATTTGTAATGCTTATGGTAAGAAAGATGAAGGTATTTACTGTAACAGGAGTCAGTATATGTGGCGGAATTGCCCATAATCTGGGACAGATAGCCATTGCTGCCATTGTACTTGAAAATGCCAATATTATGTATTACATGATTGTACTTGGAATCACGGGGGGAATTGCCGGTGCGGTAATAGGTATTATGGCAGGTATTGTGATGAAAAATTTATTGTAAAAATACCCTGATTGTATTAAAATATTTTTATAAATTTTATTTAGTGGGGTCAGTAAAATGAAACATACATTTAAAGGTGGAATTCATCCATATGAGGGCAAGGAACTTACTATGGATAAAGAGGTAAAAGTGTATCTCCCTAAGGGAGATATGGTATTTCCTCTGAGTCAGCATATCGGTGCGCCTGCCAGACCTGTAGTAAAAAAAGGAGACAGGGTTTTGGCTGGACAGCTTATAGCTGAGGCGGGAGGATTTGTTTCTGCGAATATTTATTCGTCTGTATCCGGAACGGTAAAAGCTATTGAACAGCGGCTTACCCCATCCGGTTCAAGAGTTAACTCCATTGTGATAGAAAATGACAAACTGTATGAGTCTGTGGAATATCAAGGTAGTGATAAGCCTGTAGAACAGCTTACAAAGGAAGAAATTCTAAGCAGTATAAGGTCTGCCGGTATAGTTGGTATGGGTGGAGCCGGATTTCCTACAGATGTAAAGCTTTCCCCAAAGGAGCCGGACAAAATAGATACCATTATTGTCAATGCTTCTGAATGTGAACCATATCTTACTTCTGATTACAGAAGGATTTTGGATGAAGCTGATAAGGTGATAGAAGGTTTGAGGATAGCACTTGCCATATTTGCCGGAGCAAAGGGAATAATAGCCATTGAAGACAATAAGCCAAGGGCAATAAAGCTTTTACAGGAAAAGCTTGGTGACGATAAGAATATAAGCGTAAATGTACTTAAAACAAAATATCCGGAGGGTGCTGAAAGGCAGTTGATATATGCCAATACAGGAAGATATATCAATTCTAAAATGCTTCCTGCAGATGTGGGGTGTATTGTACATAATGTTGATACGGTTTATGCAATATATAATGCAGTGCGTGAGGGTAAGCCTCTTATGGAAAGGCTTGTTACGGTTACAGGAGATGCCATTAAAGACCCTTGTAATATGTTAGTAAAACTTGGCTGCAGCTTTGATGAGCTGATTGAGGCAGCCGGAGGGTATAAGACCAATCCCGCCAAGATAATAGCCGGTGGGCCTATGATGGGTAAGGCGGTATATTCTACGGATATTCCTACAGTAAAATCCTCATCGGCAATTTTGTGTATGACAAAGGATGAGATAAGCCAATATGAGGAAAGTCCATGTATACGCTGTGGCAGATGTGTTTCGGTATGTCCGGGTATGGTTATGCCAAATAAGCTGTCTAAGCTGGTTGAACATGGAAATATGGAAGAATTTGTCAATGCCGGAGGAATGGAGTGCTGTGAGTGTGGCTGCTGCTCCTATGTGTGTCCTGCAAAAAGACATCTGACCCAGACTATTGCCGGAGCAAGGAAGCTTGTTCTGTCCCGGAAAAAGAAGTAGGAGGAAAAAAATGGAAGGTAATAATTTGAAGGTTTCAGCTTCACCACATATAAGAAGCAAGGATACAACCTCTGATATAATGTTTGATGTGATTATTGCCCTTGTACCCGCAACGGTATTTGGAATTTACTATTTTGGAAAGTCTGCCTTGTTTTTAGTAATTACTTGTATACTTTCCTGTGTAGCCTTTGAAGCCCTTTATCAATGGAAAATGAAAAAAAAGATAACCATAGGCGATTATTCTGCCGTATTGACAGGATTACTGCTTGCCCTTAATTTACCGCCAACCCTGCCAATATGGATGGCAGTGGCAGGCTCGGCCTTTGCCATTATTATCGTCAAACAGTTATTTGGAGGTCTCGGACAGAATTTCATGAACCCGGCTTTAGGAGGAAGATGCTTCCTCTTGCTGGCTTTCGGCAAATATATGACCAATTTTGTGGTGGATGGTGTTACAAAGGCAACTCCGTTACTTATGCTGAGAAACGGAGTATCCTTTAACTATGAATATATAAAGAAGATGTTTCTCGGCTTTACTGCGGGAACAATTGGTGAAACCTCGGCAGCAGCCCTTTTAATAGGTGGTTTATATCTTATGATTAAAAAGGTTATAAGCCCGAGAATACCTGTATGCTACATAGGAACTTTTGCAATCTGCATAGCTATATATGCTGCTGTTAAGGATTATGATGTTATGCAATATACCCTGATTCATTTGTGCGGTGGTGGCCTTATGCTGGGAGCATGGTTTATGGCTACGGATTATGTAACATCTCCTATTACACCTTGGGGCAAAGTGGTATTTGGCATAATTCTGGGACTTCTGACATTTATTTTGAGAATATTCGGTAATTCTACTGAAGGAGTTTCCTATGCTATTATTTTCTGTAACCTTTTAGTCCCTCTTATAGAGAAAGCTACTGCACCGAGAAGCTTTGGAAAGGGTGCCGAAGCTTCGGTAAAGCCGGAAGATGATAAAGAAAAGAAACAAATTAAGAGATATGAAGAAATAGAAAAATCTAGTGGTGAAATTAATCCGGTTGACAAAATAAAGAATAAACGGACATTTGACGGAAAGGCAGTAGCAAAGGCAATTATTGCAATATTTGTGATAACCCTGCTGATGGGAGGCACTTTGGGACTGGTATATAATCTTACCAGAAAGCCTATAGAGGATGCCCGGGAGGCAGCAAAGCTTGAGGCCTATAAGGAGGTTTATCCTTCTGCGTACAAGGTGGGAAGCAACGAAGATTCAGATTATACAATGGCAAATGAGATGATACACAGTGCAATCAATCCTGACGTAACCCTGGATGAGCTTGCCGTGGCTATAGACAGTGAGGGAAATACCCTTGGCTATGTTCTGACAGTTACGACTAATCAGGGCTATGGCGGCAACATAACCATTATGGTGGGAATAGATACAAATTGTGTTATCCAGGGTATATCGGTATTGTCTCACAGTGAATCACCGGGATTTGGTGCTGAGGCAGAGAAGCCGGAATTTATTAACCAATTTATCGGAAAAGAGGGAGTGCTTGAATTTGGCTATACAACCACAGGCAATACAAGTGATGATAAGGTGGATGCCATATCAGGTGCTACCATAACAACAAAGGCATTTATAGGTGCGGTTAATACATGCCTTATGTTTTCTATATTGTTAGGAGGGTTTAATTAATGGGAAAGTTAACTGAACGATTGTATAATGGTATAGTTAAAGAAAATCCGACCTTTGTTCAGATGCTTGGAATGTGTCCGACCCTGGCAGTAACCACAGCAGCAGTTAATGGGCTTGGCATGGGGCTTACAACCACAGTGATACTTACTCTCAGCAACCTGTTTATATCAGTGCTTAGAAGAGTTATTCCCGATAAGGTCAGAATCCCGGCATACATTGTTATAATTGCATCCTTTGTGACCATGATACAGTTTATATTGCAGGCATATCTGCCTGAGCTTAACAAAAGCCTGGGATTATTTATTCCGCTTATTGTTGTTAACTGTATAATTCTTGGAAGAGCTGAAAGCTATGCCTCAAAGAATAAGCCTTTACCATCAGTATTTGATGGAATAGGAATGGGTCTGGGATTTACCATAGGTCTTACTCTTATTGCAATTGTAAGAGAATTCCTTGGCAATGGCAGTATCTTCGGATTTGATCTGATAGCGGCAATAAAGGACAATAATATTCCGGTATTAAAGAGTATAGTCGGTTCGGATTCTTTTAGTACCATAAGAATATTTACATCAGCACCGGGAGCATTTTTTGTATTGGCATTCCTGATTGCATTTATTAATCACAGGAATATTAAAAAGGCTGAGAAGTCGGGAAGTAAGGCAGAACTTTGCAAACTGGCTGATTGTGCTGCCTGCCGGAATACAATGTGCGGTGGAAGGGTAAAGGAGGATTAATTCATGAATATTATACTTTTAGCTATATCGGCAGCATTTGTTAATAATGTTGTTCTAAGCCAGTTCATGGGTATATGTCCGTTCCTGGGAGTATCAAAAAAAATCAGTACGGCGGCAGGTATGGGTGGAGCTGTTATATTTGTAATGACTATAGCATCTACAGTTACAGCCCTTGTATACAAATTTGTACTTGTGCCTTGTAAACTGGAATACCTTAATACTATTGTTTTTATACTTGTAATTGCTGCTCTTGTACAATTTGTGGAAATGTTCCTTAAAAAGTCAGTACCCGGTCTGTACAGCGCATTGGGAGTATATCTTCCGCTTATTACAACAAATTGTGCTGTGCTCGGAGTAGCATTGTCAAATGTACAGAAAAATTACAATATTCTCGAATCGGCAGTAAGCGGCATGTTTTCCGCAATAGGATTTGCAGTTGCAATTATTCTTCTTGCGGGAATAAGGGAGAAAATAGAACATAGCGACATACCGGAAAGCTTTAAGGGAGCACCAAGCGTGCTTATTGCAGCCGGTTTAATGGCAATGGCCTTTTCTGGCTTTGCCGGATTGATATAAAAATGAGGTGGAGCTAATGGATGTTGTATCAATTTTAATTGCAGCCGGAGTTGTCAGCATCGTTGGAATTCTGGCAGGTATACTTCTTGGAATAGCCAGCGAAAAATTCAAGGTTGAGGTAGATGAAAAGGAGGTTGCTGTAAGGGAGCTTCTTCCTGGTAACAATTGTGGCGGTTGTGGATATCCGGGTTGTGATGGCCTGGCAGCAGCTATTGCCCAGGGGAAAGCAGCACCGGGAGCTTGCCCTGTAGGTGGCGAGGAAACCGGTAAAAAGATAGCTGAAATTGTCGGTGGAGATGCCAGTGTTATAAAAATGACAGCTATGGTAAAATGTGCAGGCGATTGTAATAAAGCAAAGGAAGCATATGAATATACAGGTCCTAAGGATTGTAATATAGCATTTAACACACCCGGCAACGGATATAAGGCATGTCAATATGGCTGTATGGGCTTTGGCTCCTGCAGGAAAGTCTGTGAATTTAATGCCATAGAAATTATGGACGGCATAGCAGTAGTGGACAAGGAAAAGTGTAAGGCCTGCGGTAAGTGTGTGACAGCATGCCCTAAAAAGTTGATTGAGCTTATTCCATACAAGGCTGAAGCATTTGTGCAATGTAATTCCGAAGATTTTGGAAAGGATGTTAAGGAAGTATGTGCTGCGGGCTGTATAGGATGTGGTATATGCCAGAAAAATTGCCCAAAGCAGGCAATTACTGTTGATAATCATATTGCACATATTGATTATGATAAGTGTACAGGCTGTGGAATTTGTAAGGAAAAATGTCCGGTTAAGATAATCAAATAATCATACAGGTGAATATAATGATAAAAAAGCTTTAGGAATCCTGTATGCGTTTTCTGGAATTGAAGGAAAAAGAGGTAATTAATTGTAAGGATTGCCGGAGATTAGGTTATGTGGCTGATATGGACTTTGATCCCTGTACGGGAAATATATGCGCAATTATAGTTCCGGGACCGGGTAAGCTATTCTCGTGTTTTGGTTCATGTACGGAATACTATATCAGATTCTGCAACATAGTAAGAATAGGACCGGATATAGTTCTTGTGGATATAGACGATTGTGATATCAGAAAAATTAATGGAGATTAAATTTGCAAAGGAGATAATAATATATGAGATGCCCATTTTGTGGAGACGATAATACAAGAGTAATAGATTCAAGACCTGCAGATGATAATCAGGCTATCAGAAGAAGAAGGCAGTGCGATGAATGTGGGAAAAGATTTACTACATATGAGAAGGTGGAAACAATTCCACTTATAGTAATAAAAAAGGATAAAAACAGGGAAACCTATGACAGAACAAAGATTGAGTCAGGTGTGGTTAAATCATGTCATAAAAGACCGGTGTCTGCGGCTCAGATAGAAAATTGTATTGATGAGATTGAAAACAAAATTTTTAATCTTGAGGTAAAGGAAATAGAGAGCAAAAAGATAGGCGAAATAGTTATGGATCAATTAAAGGATTTGGACCAGGTTGCCTATGTGAGATTTGCATCGGTATATAGGGAGTTTAAAGATGTAAATACCTTTATGAGTGAGCTTAAGAAGCTATTGGATAACAAATAGGAGAAAGATATGCTGGACAGTTATGTCAGACTGACAGAGGGTGGCAAAGGAGAGATTGTTGAAAAAAAATCAAGATTTATTGCCTATGTTGAAGCAGTCACCACTGAAGCTGAGGCGTATGCCTTTATAGAAAAAATCAAAAAGAAGAACTATGATGCACGGCATAACTGTTATGCTTTTTCTGTGGGTGAGGAAATGCCTCTCCTTAGATTCTCTGATGACGGAGAACCACAGGGAACAGCCGGAAAACCGATTCTTGAGGTGATAAATGGATCGGGAATAAGGAACATATGCATAGTTGTAACAAGATATTTCGGAGGAACTCTGTTAGGGACAGGTGGACTTGTAAGAGCTTATACAGATGCCAGCAAGGAGGGTCTTAAGAATTGCAAGATAAAAAAGGTTCAGAGGATAGTACCTGCGATATTGTATACAAACTATACTGATATGGGAAAAATACAGTACATTCTTGGCCTTTCCGGGATTAATATAACATCCTCATGCTTCGAAGAAAGGGTTACATTTAATGTAGAGCTGCCGATTAATGATAAGGAAAGAGTAGTGGCGGATATAGTTGAAGCCACCGGTGGAAGAACCCGATTCGAATTTTTTGAGGAAACCTTTGCATAATCTACAGCAGTCCTTTTACAAATATACATACAATTGATATAAGCATAATAAGTGGAAGCACCTTAAGCAAAAGGGTGCTTTTTCTTATTATGAAGTCTACTACAAATGAAACTGCAATCACGATAATTGTGTACAGGAAAAGAGTTAAAATCATAGCTGCCTCACCTGTAATAAGCAGGGAGATATTGCAGCATATATATACCGGCAGAAGGGAGGTAAGGATGTTTGTAAATTTTATTCCTTCAATAACATTTCCGGGCAGAGCTATGTATATATTTCTTTCTTTGTCTGTCATAAAAGTAAGTAAGCCCAATAAACCGGAAAAGAGAATCAGAATAAGGCTTATTTCATATATAGGAATATTGATTTTGTAAGTTTCGGTTTTGTAATTATAGATTCCGTTTGTGAGAGATTCAATGGTAAAAATGCTGTCGCTGTACATATAATCCATAAGAGAAGCAGTGAGTTCTGTATTATATTCCGGCATATTTACAGTATGAAGCAGAATATCCCTTGCACATACTTTTAATATGCAACTGAAAAACGTTTCGGATATGGCAGAGGAAAGCGTGGAGGATGGAGAGTCATAAAGGACAATTTTGTATTTGTAGTTACCCTTTATATATTCCTCAAAAAAATTGTCGGGTATAGCAAAACCACAGTGGGCATAGCCGGATTTTACATCATTTATCAAAGTGTTTGTATTTTCAACCTGATAAAATTCATATATGGAATTAATATCCTCTAATGCATCAAAAACATCACTGATATATGGTGTATCATATCCGCAGAATATACCAACCCTTATGGTAGAGGTTTGTTTTTTTTCGGGAAGAAGCACATATGCGGCAGTAATTGTTAAAATAAGCAATAGCATTGCAATGTATATTTTTTTCGACAGAATTCTTTTTGAAAATACAAAAAAGCGGTTTTTAAAATTCATAGTAACTCCTTTACAATCCAAACAGGGATGCAGCAATATTTCCGATTAAATATTCTCCGGGAAGAAAACCTGACAGATCTTTGATACCGTCAGGGAGCATTGCAGCGGGGAATATACCACCACCGATATAAGCAATCAACAGGGTAACTATAAGAATTGATATATTGGCGGCAAACTGTTTTTTAGACAGAGATGCAATAATGTTAATTATAAGGCTTATGATCATAAGTGATGGAAGTATGTATATTAATCCCTTAATGTTAAAGCTTCCCTTCCAAAGACTCATTCCTACATAGCATGGAAGATATGCGAGATATAAGGCGGGAAGAGTAGATAAATAATTTGCAAAAAAAATGTGAATAGTATTTATGCCATAGGTTGTAAGCTTTAAGAAAAGCCCTCCTCCATAGCCTTGAAGGTATGACATAAAAACAAAGGACACAAAAAACAGGCTAAGCATAACTGCAACAGCCATATAGTGTTCAATAAGTGAAAAATTACCTTCACAGGTGGCTTCCTGTTTTTCAAGATACATATCCTTATTAAGGGATCGGTCCAGAAATGTCATATTGATCATATCCTGAATGGCATATCTTTCTTCTTTATCTGTATCATGGGTTACAAGGGTGTCTATGCCACTATATACACCGGCTTGGGCAATTCCAAGATATCTGGCATAGGCAGAAAAAAGCTCATTGGTTATATAAGAGGTAATATCTCCTGTATCGCCAAAGAGAATGGTAAGCTCAGGATTAGTGCTGTCCATAATTCCTGAAAAAAAGTTTTCGGGAACGATGATATAATATAATATTTCACCGTTTTTCAGCATATCGTAGCCTTCTTCTATATTGTTAACCTGAATTATGCTGGCTACTTCCTTTGTGCCCTCCAGATCCTTTACTATATTGATTCCGAAGCTGTTAGAAGCAAAATCATCATCATCCGGGAGATAGTAACCTATGTTAATTATGGAAGAACTACCTTCCTTGTAAATATTGCCTGCTACAAACTTTGCAGCCAGGGAGCATATTGCAATAAGGATCAGAATGGAGGAAAATATGGGTAATATGTAATTTCTTAACCTTTTAAGGTCAGCCACCAGAAGATGGAAAAAAATTGTAAAGCCTTTCATTTTTAACTCCTTAATATATCCATATAACTAAGCCCCTTTGCATGAAGGGCCTCAGTGTCAATAAGCTGCCCATTCTTCAACAGGTATACTCTGTTACAGAAATTGAATACATCCTGGTCATGAGAGGCTATAATAATGGTTCCCCCGAGTAAGCGATATTCGGACATATAGTTGAGTATATCCTGCTTTGCCGGCAGATCTAAGGCCGCGAAGGGTTCATCCAGAAGAAGCAGCTCAGGTTTATTGATTAAAACTGTGGCAATGGATACCCTTTTTTTCATTCCACCGGACATTTTTTTTACAGGCGTGTCAAGAAAATTTGCAATTCCCATAGATGCCAGAGGTGGTGACATAAGGCATTGCAATATTTCGGATTTTGACAGCCGGGTCCACATTTTTATGTTATCAACAGGCTTAAGTTCGTCAAATAGCGGATTCTCCTGAGGAACATATCCCACCGAACAGTCCTTGCTTTTTGCAAAATTTTTAGCTATACATGTAAGAAACGTGGATTTACCTGAACCATTGACCCCCAATATGCCTACTGCCTCTCCCGGGTTTACATTTAGGGATATATTATTCAATATCAGCTTGTTGCCATATTTTTTTGATATATTTTTTATTTCCGGCATAGTGACTCCTTGCATTAATCAAATTATGTAGTCAGCATATCATTTTTCTATAAAATATACAATAGAGATAAAAAACAAAGTAACAGTATGTGGACTTTAAGGACTGATTTTGATATAATCTGAAAAGTGTATAATTGAAATATTGATATAATAGATAATATAGTGGAAGTTCAGGAGCAGCAGACAGCTCCTAGTATTCCTCCTCTATAACCTGAAAATCAAGATAATCAAAGGCAATTTCGTCGATGAAGCTATCCTGGGTAAATCTTGTCCTGGCATGACGGATAAAATCCTTTTTATTTATATCAAGCCATATTGGCTTTGATAAATCGAATTCATAGCAAAGCTCTTCAAGAGCCTGATAAACCTTAGCGGTTCTGGACATAGAAGGATTATCAATGCAAACAGTGTAATCCTTTATAAGCCTGTTATCTTTGATGAGTTTGCCCCAGATTCTAAACATGTTATGTAAACCTCAATCGTTAATAATTTTAACTTATTTTGCCTTACTTTTTTCAATATGTCAATAGCTTGGGATTATAAAGACTAGGAAAGGAAAATCCTTATGTAAAGGGAATATATGAGATTATGTACAAATTAATTACTACAGACGGATGTGCAAAAAGAGGTGAATTTGTCACCCCACACGGAAATATACAAACTCCTGTGTTCATGAATGTGGGGACGGCTGCGGCAATAAAGGGGGCAGTATCCACAGAGGATCTTAAGCAGATTAAAACACAGGTGGAGCTTTCAAACACATATCATTTACATGTAAGACCCGGAGATGAGATAATAAAGAAGCTGGGGGGCTTGCACAGGTTTATGGTATGGGACAGGCCTATACTTACCGATTCGGGCGGATTTCAAGTGTTTTCACTGGCAGGTCTCAGAAAAATAAAGGAAGAGGGAGTATATTTTAACTCTCATATTGATGGACGAAAAATTTTTATGGGTCCTGAGGAAAGTATGCAGATACAGTCAAATCTGGCATCAACTATTGCCATGGCCTTTGACGAATGCCCACCGGCGAAGGCAGATATAAGCTATATCAGGCCTTCTGTTGAAAGAACAACAAGATGGCTGAAAAGATGTAAGCTGGAAATGGAAAGACTTAACTCTCTGGAAGATACTATCAACAAAAAACAGATGCTTTTTGGTATTAATCAGGGAGGGATAATTCATGATATACGTATTGAACATGCCAAACAGATAACAGATCTTGATCTTGATGGCTATGCCATAGGAGGATTGGCAGTAGGAGAAAGCCATGAGGAAATGTACGATGTAATTGAGAAAGTTGTTCCTTATCTTCCACAGAACAAACCAACCTATCTTATGGGTGTGGGAACTCCTGCCAACATACTTGAGGCTGTGGAGAGAGGGGTGGACTTCTTTGACTGTGTGTATCCATCCAGAAACGGACGACATGGACATGTTTATACCAATCATGGAAAAATTAATCTCTTCAATGCCAGATATGAAACAGATGACAGACCTATAGAGGAGGGGTGCGGCTGCCCTGCCTGTGCAAAATACTCAAGGGCATATATAAGGCATCTTCTTAAGGCAAAAGAAATGCTTGGAATGAGATTTTGTGTATTGCATAATTTGTATTTTTATAATAATATGATGGAGGAGATCAGAGAGGCTATAGAGGAGCATCGCTTTAAGGAATATAAAAGATGCAGACTGGAAGGCTTTGATAATAAAGATTAGGAGGAAAAAGGATGTTTTTAACAGAGGCAACAGATGCTGCACAGTCAGCTGCTAAAAGTGGTGGAGGGATAACTATGATTCTTATTATAGTTATCTGGATTGCTGTTTTTTACTTCTTACTTATAAGACCACAGAAAAAACAGCAGAAGCAGAGAGAGGAGCTTAACAAATCCATGGAGCCGGGAGATAATATTATGACTACAAGCGGCTTTTACGGAACTATTCTTGATATAGTTGATGACACAACAGTAATCGTGGAATTTGGCAATAACAAGAACTGCAGAATCCCTATGAATAAAGCGGGTATTGCTGAGGTAGAGAAGGCAGGCTCGGCTGAAATTAAGGATGAGGAAGAATCCGAAGAAAAATAATACCAAGGGTTTTAACCACTTTTTTTGAGTGGAAAG
>ERZ808267.135-NODE-135-length-31024-cov-4.473603_pt1 | contig 31024 bp, 24 predicted proteins | sample MGYA00521241_ERZ808267 | MGnify/ENA primary metagenome ERZ808267 (study PRJEB31516, sample SAMN03275592) | gut metagenome | biome: mammalia-associated habitat; material: feces | host: Papio cynocephalus | place: Kenya | collected 2012-07-19 ...
ATGTAGGATGAATATTCCTCCTTGCTGACAGCACCCACGCAGCAGCCTTTACACTTGCCGATGTGGAAATCCAGACACGGTCGGAACTTGCCCCGGAGGATGGTATCACCGGTGATTTTCAGGTTGCAGGAGCGAAGCGGATAGTTCTTCCGGAAGAACTCTAGCAGATAATTCGCATGTGATACCGAGCTGTAAGGCCCGAAATAGGTACCGCTCTTCCGGTCCACGCGCCTAGTAAGAAAGACCTTTGGGAACTCGTCGTTGGTAACGACAATCCAAGGATATGTCTTTGAATCCTTCAGCAGGATGTTGTAGTGAGGCTTGTACTGCTTGATGAGGTTGTTCTCCAGCAACAGAGCATCGGCCTCCGAGTCCACGACCGAGAACTGCGCGTCAGCGATCTTCGAGACCAGAATCCTGGTCTTCACGTTCAGTCTCTCCGGTGGCACGAAATACTGCGCCACTCTCTTGTGCAGATCCTTGGCCTTACCCACATAAATCACCTTCCTCGAGGCATCGTAGTAACGATAGACCCCCGGGGAATGTGGGAACAAGGCTATTTTCTCCCTGACTGAAAGGTTCTTTTCGCTCAAAGCGCTGAATATAAGAGGTTAAGAGACCATCGAACGTTCCGAAGCGCCATCTTACTTCTTGGCTGTCACGTACTTGGCGACCTCTTCCTCAATGCCCTCTCCACGAAGGTCTCTCTTAAGGATAGTTCCGTCAGGACCGAAGAGAATGATGTGAGGAATGCCTTGAATGCCGTAGAGCGAGGTAGGAATGGTCTGGGCATTGATAATCTCATTCCAGTTCACACCGTAGGCCTTGGCAGTGTCAATGGAAGCCTGAGGCTGATCCCAAACGGCAACGCTAAGCACATCAAAATCATCTCCCGCGTACTTGGTGTAAACATTCTTGATGTTAGGAATCTCCCTCTTGCAAGGGCCGCACCATGAAGCCCAGAAGTCAACGAGGACGTACTTGCCCTTGCCTACATAGTCAGAAAGCTTCACGCCATCAATATCGAAATCGGTGAACATCTTGCCTTCAGCGGTGTTCTTCTTAGCATCAACCGCCTTCCTCAACATGGAGACAGTTTGAGTCTCTGCAAGGGATGGATCAAGCAGGTTCAGCATCGAGTCCACCTGAGCCAAATCTAGATTGTACTGTAGCATGTTCAAAGCCATTGCTCCAAGACAATTATCTTTGTTCTCCTCAAACAGCCTCCTGTTACAATCAGTGGTGGCAGCATCGTAGTCTTTGTAGATTTTGGTGCGAACGGCCTCGTCACCTGCCTCTCCGAGAGAGTCTAGACGGGCCTGTGCCTTGGTTCTAGCCTCACCGAGAGTGGCCTCAAAGGCGTTTTTCTTCTCCTGAAGGGAAACAGCCGGGGTCTTCGAGACAATTTTCAACGTCCCATCAGCCTTCACGGTGACAATCAGTGGAGTACCGTCAGAGATGAACTCTGACTTGAAGTCTCCTCCTGTAAATCTGGCCGTGGATGTCTTGCATACAGGAAGCTCAACCGCAAACTTGCCGTCAGTCACAGTAACCGTGGTGTCAATCCCCAGTTCCTTGATCTTGATGTTCACCTCCTGAGGAGCATTGGCCTCAAAAGTACCCTCAAAAGCGGTCTTGTCTGAAACTTTAGGACCGCACGCAACTGCAGCAAAGGCAGCCACAGCTGTAAAAATCAACAAATTACGTTTCATATTCTTTGAATATTAAAATTCTATTCTTTCCCTCAAAGTGGCGGCTCAAACAAGATGAGCTACCTCTATCAAGAATTGTAAAGTTATGAATATTTTCGATAATATGAGTATCTTTGTTTAACAATATCAAATAATTATTAAACGTGACACTGAAAGCCTGCATAAAATCCATGAGGTTAAGAACGCTGCCGTTGTCTTTGGCTGGGGTGGCACTTGGCGTATGCCTTGCCGCTAGCAAATTTAGAGTCAGCCCATGGACAGCAGTGCTAGTGTTCCTTACTACGGTCTGCCTCCAAATTCTCTCGAACCTTTCCAATGAACTTGGCGATGCCTTGAATGGAACCGACACAGACGAACGTCAAGGCCCTCAGTATGCTCTGGGAAGCGGAGAGATGTCCGTGAAGGACATCAAAATACTCATCGGAATATTCGTTGGCCTTTGCATTTTTTCCGGTCTAGCGATGATTCAGGTTTCATTCGGGGACATATTCAAAACAGAGTCAATCTGTCTGGAGGTGCTTGGCGCAGCAGCGATTGTTGGTGCAATGAAGTACACATTGGGGAAGAATCCTTATGGATACAGAGGGCTTGGGGATGTGTTCGTGTTCATATTCTTCGGCCTCGTGTCAGTGCTTGGCGGGTACTATGTCGCAGCAAGGGAACTGCCCTCGCTGATCATGCTGCTTCCTGCTTCGGCCATCGGCTGCTTTAGTGTCGGAGTGCTGAATGTCAACAACATAAGGGATATGAAGACCGATGCTGTAAATCGAGTGACCGTGGCTATCAAACTCGGAATGAGGGGTGCGAGAACATACCAGACCATCCTGATCGTTCTGGGCTGGACGCTGCTGGCCGCTTTCTGCGCGGTCTATGACTTCGCACCGGGCCACTTCATATTCATCATCACCCTACCGCTGTACATCAAGCATCTGCAAGGTGTCTGGACCCGTAGCGAGCGGGCTCTCGACCCGATGCTCCCGATGCTCGTCATCTCAACTTTCATCCTCTCCATCCTCACCGGAGCGGGATTTCTAATTTTCTAAGAATATGCCGACAAAATCAAAAGTCAGGAATATGTTCGACAGCATCGCTGGGGACTATGACGCACTGAATCACATACTATCACTTGACATTGACAGAATCTGGAGAAAGAAGGCCCTGAAACAAATCGTGGACGCTCCTGCTCCTGTCCAGGTGCTTGATCTGGCCTGCGGGACGGGGGATTTCTCAATTGCCATCGCCAAGTCGTTGACACGGTCGTTTCGACAGGCTCAACGACCGGACTCTGGGGAAGTGGCCCTTCGACAAGCTCAGGGACCAGCCAATGCGGTCACTGAGCCCAAATCTGCGGTCACTGAGCCTGCCGAAGTGACTAGTACCTCGACAAACGCTTCGACTAGCTCAGCGACCAGAGATTCCGTGGGAGCGTCCAGTGCTTCGACAAGCTCAGCGACCGGAGGCCATGTCACAGGTGTGGATCTCTCCGAAGGCATGCTGGCCGTGATGCGTGAGAAAGTAGGCAAGGCCGGGCTGAGCGACATGATAAGCATCGAGGAAGGCGATGGAGAGAACCTCCGCTTCCCCGACAACACCTTCGACAGAGTCACCATAGCGTTCGGAATCAGGAACTTCGAGGACAGGCTGAAAGGCCTGAAGGAGATGCTGCGTGTCCTCAAACCCGGTGGTCGTCTCGTGATCCTTGAGCTGTCCCGACCCGAAAACAAGATCCTCCGCTGGTTCTACGACCTCTATTTCCTCCACATCCTCCCGAAGATCGGTGGAAAGGTTTCCGGAGACAAGGCCGCCTACGCCTACCTTCCCACCTCCGTCGCTGCCTTCCCCGGCAAGAAGGAGTTCATGGCTACGATGCAGGCCGCTAGCTTCCGCAACGTTGCCCACAAAGCCTTCACCCTCGGCATCTGCCGGATGTACACGGGCGAGAAATAAATTGATTCATAACTGATAAACAACAAGATTTATGAATATTAAAAAGTATCTTCTAATAGTAGTTCTGGCGTTGCTGCCGTTTTTGGCGATGGCTCAGAACGGGCCGGTCAGCGCGAAGATCGTGTGCGGGCCCTATCTTCAGAATGTCACGACCGACAGCTTCACGGTGATGTGGATCACTGATGTGGATGCGGTGGCATGGGTGGAGATCGCTCCGGACAATGATGAGAATTTCTACTACAACGACAGGCCAAAGTACTACGACATGAGGGGCCACGGACTGAAGCCCATCGGCAAGATCCACAAGGTGACGGTTGACGGACTGAAACCAGGCACGAGCTACCGCTACAGGGTGATGATGACCGCTGTGCAGGACTACCATAACAACTACAACATTGCCTACGGAAAAGGTTCAGGTGCACCGGCCTACAAGGTCAATCTGCCTAAGGCGACAACCCTTAAGGAGGATTACAACGAGGTTAAGTTCGCTGTTGTCAACGATGTGCACGCAAAGGATTCCCTTCTTCGTAAGCTATTCGAGGACAAGAAGAAAAACAAGGAATTCGACTTTGTCGTGTTCAACGGAGACATGACCTCGGACCTTGCCTACAGCGACAAGATCGTAAGGCACTACCTAAAGCCGGCCAGCGACCTCTTCGCGAACGAAACACCTCTCTACATGGCCAGAGGAAACCACGAGTATAGAGGCAAGGATGCCCTCAGGCTCTCTGAATATTTTGACTTTCCTGAGCACGGACCATACTACACCTTCAAGTACGGCAAATTCTTCTTCCTTGTGATGGACAGCGGTGAGGACAAGGTTGACAACGACATCGAGAACCAAGGAAGGCTCTGCTCTGAGCCGTACCTCGACCAGGAGGCCAGATGGCTAAAGGGCGTTGTCGAAAGCAATGACTGGAAGAACGCAGAAAGGCGCATCGTGTTCAGCCACATCCCTCCGCAGGTCAAGGACGCATGGCACGGCAACCTGAATATGTCCCAGAAGTTTCTGCCTCTCCTCAACGATGCCGGAGTCGATCTGATGCTCAGCGGTCATGTCCATGAATATACCTTCAGAGAGGTTGGCTCGACCGACGCCAAGTTCCCAGTCATTACCAACGGCCAATGGCAAAGGATGGAGATCACCGTGAACGCCAAAAGCATCGCCGTCAAGATCTACGACACCGACGGCAAGCTTACCCATTCCGTTGATCTCAAGTGAACGTAAAACCGTTAATCGCAAATTAATAATTAACAAAGAACAGGAAGCCTCTGTTCTGAATTTTGGTAACGTGCAAAATTCAGGTTAGAGGCTTCCTGTTCTTTCTATATGTGATAATTCTAGGTTATCCTCACTCCGGGCGCTTCGACAAGTGAGCGACCAATCTCTGGCAATTCGGTATTTCGATTGGCTCAGCGACCGGAACACTATTTCTTGTCACCAAGATCAAGGATGCGGACGTTACGAATCTTCAGTCCCTCACCGTGGCCACAGAATGAGATGTAACCTTTCTTGTTGAACATTCCTGGATGGTTCTTGTGATCAATGGTGTAAGGATTCTTCTTGCCTCCGTCAGGAGCCACATTGTGACCCTTGCATGCCTTGCGGATGTTACCTTCAAGAATAACCTCTCCATTTACAGTAACTTTGATGTTGTCTCCCTCGACGCGGATCTCCTCGGTGCTCCACTCACCGAGAGGCTTATGAACGATCCTCTTGGCCGGAATCACGCCATAAACAGACCCGTGAACCTGATATTCACGAAGTTTGGCGTACATAGGTGCATCGTGGTCAAGAATCTGAACCTCGCACATTCCGTCATAGGCCGCATCAACTCCCATAGGAGTCCTAACACCAACACCATTGTTCACGCCCTCACGCAGGAAGCAGAACTCGAAACGATAGACGAAGTTGCGATATTCCTTCTTTGTGTAAAGGTTGCCGGTACTACCGTAGTTCGCTGACACATAGATTGTTCCGTTGACAGGAGTGTAACCCTCCATGTCACCTTGCCACTTGTCCAGATTCGTGCCATCGAACAGCATTTCGAATCCCTGCTTTTTCTCTTCTTCAGTCAACTGCGAGATCGGAGAAGGCTCGGCCTCGCTGAGAATCTTGCTTATCTCATCGACAGCGTAACCGTCATCAGCGCCACCCGCGGCTTTGAAAATCACGACCGCCTTGTCAAGATTGGATTTAAGGTCAGCATAGTTGATCTCCTCCTTGGTCTTGGAAGCGATTGTCCTGACACATTCGGCTGCCGAATGTCTGACACCTTTATCATTGTCATCCAAATACTTACCAGCCAGCAGGAATGCCTTCATGGTCGGCACGGAAGCCAAAGACTTAAGGATGGACTTCTTCACTGCCGGAGTCTGCGCAAGATCCAGAGCCTTGGCGAAATCAATACGTTTCTTGTCAAGGTTGGTCTCGTATTGTGAGACAAGGGAAGAATATCTCTTCACAGCCACGTCGGCAAGACTTGCGTCCGAGCCAGCGATCTTGACAAGAACGGAAGCCACCTTGAAATTGTCAATCTTCAATAATGAAGTGAAAGCGGACATGTCACCGGCCTCGTAAGCAGCGGCCAGATCGTTCACAGCCTCGTCAGTGCCGGTGGCGGCAAGGACAGGATAGTAAGCTGTGGAGTTCTTAGATTCCTTCATCAGAGCGCTTACCTTAGCATACTGCTCTGCTGGAGCGAGAGTGTGCACAGCAGCGATCAGGGCATTCTGCAACGCTAATTCATCTGAAACGGAAGCGTTGTCAAGCAAGGTTCCGACCTTGTCAATGTCCTGGACTCCGACAATGTTGGCAAGCGCAAATTTAGCAATCAATGAAGTCTCGGCATCATCCGAATCTATCAATGAATATACCTTCGGAGCCGCTGCAGTCATCCTTCTGGCCATCACGAGGCCGAGAATGCGGACAATGGTCTTGCTGTCCTTAGCACCGTCAAGAGCGGTGAGGAGCTCTTCTTGATAGTTACCCTGAAATGACTTCAGAGCAGTGAAAGCAGCGGCATTGTACTGCCCGCCAAGCTGCTCCACAAGAGCCTTAGCAGCCTTGTCTCCACCGATTTTCCCTGCCGCGGTGATGGCAGCGGAAGCTACGTCCACACCCTCGGAGAACGAACCGAGAACGATGTCTGACACAGAAGATATCTTGTTGTCACCGAACCAGTCAAGAACATCAATCTTGGCAGGAGAAGACAATTTCGCGAAATCCTTTGTGAAAAGCGGAACAAGATTTCCTGCGCCAAGAATCGAAGTTGCGTTGTCAATCACGGAGTTCCTGTACTTGATGTCATCGCTCTTCAAAGCGGCTGACACGACTTTCAAAGCCTTCGCCGGATCATTCTTCATCTGTGCGAGAGCCCCGGCGGATTTGTAGGCGGACACCTCGGAAGTCATCAGATCCTTGGCGGCCTTAGCGACAGCCTTGCTCTTGGAACCATCCGCAAGTCTCACGGCCAGAGCGGCATAGTCCGGAGTCGAGTTCTCTTTAAGAATATTCAGAGATGACTCGGAGCCGATGGCTGCAAGCGCGGAAAAGTAGGCGTTGTCGTGCATTGTGGAGTTCAGGACGGTCGGAATGACCCATTTCTGAATATAAGGCTCGGCTGCTGTGATGCCTTTCTCCGCTGCGGCCGTAGCCAACAGTTTCCTGTCAGCACTACCCTCCTTCACAAGGTCAAGAATCAAATCCTCCGTGCCGGGAATATCCACGAGAGCACCTATGGCTGTGGAGGCGAGTGCAGGATCGTTGACATATTCCTTGAACAACGGGGCGTCCGCAGGTTTAGCGATCTGACGGAGCAAGTTCAACAGGAGAGCCTTGTTGTTGATGTCGTTGGTGATCTTTATGGCCTGCGAGAATCCTTCGCGGACCTTGTCAACACACGAAGGATTGGCCGAGGCATAATTCGCGAGACCTGTGAGGGCATATTCATAAAGATTGTTCCGCACGCCTTCCCCTGCAGGTTTAAGCATTTTGGCAGTTTCCACCACCGAAGAAGGGGCTGCGGCTGCAAAATCTGCCATCTGAGCGTTTAAATCCGATGAATTGTTAGCCGGCATTGCCGCAAGCACGTCAGCCACAACGGTTTCTACGGTTCTTTGCCTTGCATCCTGGGCACCCAAGGTAAGAGTAGCGGCAAGGAATAGTATGGATGAGATTAATTTTTTCATATTCAGGAACATATTAAAGGATCATTGAACCCCAAGGGGCACGCATAGGTTGGTTGATGAGCTGGTTGGCAGCGTCATCGTCAATGAAGAGCTGCTTGTCCGGATCGAAATTCAAGGTTCTGCCTAGACGCAGGGCACAGGCTCCGATGTTGACGATCGTGCAGCTATGATGACCATTGTCCTCAGCCAGCGCGAATTTCTGGCGGGTTCTCACGCACTCAAGGAAGTCGGTGTGACGAGGCTCAGGATCAGGAAGCGAATTAATCACGTCCATCACGTTAGGAATCGTGCACTCGAATCCTTTGTAAACCTTGCCGTTAGGGCCCTCGATGTAAGGCACCTTGCCCTTGCTCTCGAAGCCTTCGCCCTCAAGGATGATCTTACAACCGTCGGCATAGGTGTAGGTGATGCTTCGCCATATTCCCACAGCGTCCGGGTGCTGCGCAGGAGCATCCACCTCTACTTTCACAGGGAAGGTGTCGTCCTTTCCGAGAATATACTGGACAGGGTCGATGTAGTGTTGCCCCATGTCTCCAAGGCCGCCTGATTCGTAGTCCCAGTAGCCACGGAATGTCTGGTGCACACGATGAGGGTTGTATGGTTTGTAAGGAGCCGGGCCGAGCCACATGTCGTAGTCTAACTCTGCCGGAACAGGCTGAGGCACAAGATTTTCCTTGCCGGTCCAATAGAATTTCCATGTGAATCCCGTGGCTCCGGAGATCCTCACAGTCAAAGGCCAACCGAGAAGTCCGCTCTGCACGAGTTTCTTGAGCGGTTCAACCGTGGTGCCAAGACCGTAGAATGTGTCCTTAAACCGGAACCATGTGTCCAGACGGAAGATTCTGCCGTACTTGTTCACGGCCTCCACGACCTTCTGGCCTTCTCCTATCGTCCTGGTCATAGGTTTCTCACAGAAGATGTCCTTGCCAGCCCGACAAGCCTCAACGGCCATGATTCCGTGCCAATGAGACGGGGTCGCAATGTGGACGATGTCCACGTTAGGATCGTGCACAAGATCTCTCCAATCAGTATATGCCTGGAGTTTTGTCCCGAACTTTTCAACGCCCTTCTTAAGAGCATTGTCGAGATGATTTTTGTCCACATCACAAACAGAAACAAGACGGCAACGATCATCACTTACAAAGTGTAGGTTGCCCATTCCGATGCCACCGGTACCAATAATTCCTCGTGTCAACTGGTCACTCGGAGCGACATATTTTTTGTCACCTCCCATAGCACCGAACACATTGCGCGGCAGGATTGTGAACAATGCCAACCCTGCTGCGGATTTTTTCAAAAAGCTTCTTCTGGATTCACCCATAGTGTTATTGTGATTTAATTATTTCAAGCGTTCTACAAATTTACATTTTTATAGAGACATTTCAATGTCTAGGATAGCCAGTTACGAACAAAAAAGAGTGGCAGGGAGATTCCCTACCACTCAATCTTAGTATCATATGTCTGAGATTTGACGGTCATTGCGACGGCCACGACCACCACGGTTGCCGCGACGATCTCCGCGATCTCCGCCTCTGCGCTCGCCACGGTCTCCGCGTGAAGGACGTGAACCGCCCTGTGCGTTAGCTGCAGCAGCAGTGTTAGGAGTAAGATCCTGTTTGCCGTAACGCTCACCGTTGCAGATCCACACCTTGATTCCGAGAGCACCTACCTTTGTGCTTGCTACTGCAAGAGCGTAGTCAATGTCAGCACGGAATGTGTGCAGAGGTGTACGGCCTTCCTTAAACATTTCGCTTCTAGCCATTTCAGCTCCACCTACACGGCCACTGATCTGGATCTTGATGCCTTCCGCACCAACCCTCATGGTTGAAGCGATAGCCATCTTGATAGCCCTTCTGTAGGAAACACGACCCTCAATCTGACGAGCGATGCTGTCAGCAACGATGTGGGCGTCAACCTCAGGCCTCTTTACTTCGAAGATGTTGATCTGAACGTCCTTCTTTGTGACTTTCTTAAGCTCTTCCTTAAGTTTGTCAACCTCAGCACCACCCTTACCGATGATGAATCCAGGCCTTGCAGCGTGAATGGTCACGGTAATGAATTTGAGGGTTCTTTCGATGACAATCTTGGAGATGCTAGCCTTGGCAAGACGGTTGGTCAGATACTTACGGATCTCATAATCCTCAGCGATCTTCTCAGCATAGTTACCACCACACCAGTTAGAGTCCCAACCACGGGTGATACCGATTCTGTTAGAAATAGGATTTGTCTTCTGTCCCATATTACTTATTCTCCTCTACTGTTGTTGGTTTCTTTACGTCGAGAATGATGGTGACGTGATTTGAACGCTTGCGGATCCTTCCAGCGCGGCCCTGAGGGCAAGGACGGATTCTCTTAAGTGTGCGACCTTCACCAACCATGATTGTCTTGACATAGACGTTGCCGTTGTCCAGTTCTTTGCTCTGATCTGGATTCTTGGCTTCCCAGTTAGCGATAGCGCTACGGAGAAGTTTCTCCAGACGAACGGACGGCTGCCTCTTCGAGAAATGAAGAAGGTCAATCGCATGGTTTACCTCCACACCTCTCACAGTGTCAGCGACAAGACGCATCTTGCGAGGAGATGTAGGAACATCATTTAACTTAGCTACTGCTGTATTCTTTTTGGCTTCTTTGAACTTCTCAGCCATCAATCTTTTACGAGCTCCCATAATTGAATTCTCTTTTTTGATAATTACTACTTATTGTTGCCCGAATGGCCTTTGAAGGTTCTGGTTGGCGCAAATTCGCCAAGCTTGTGGCCTACCATGTTCTCAGTGATGTAAACAGGAATGAACTTGTTTCCATTATGAACTGCAACAGTATGGCCTACGAAGTCAGGTGAGATCATGCTGGCACGGGACCAGGTCTTCACGACCTCTTTCTTCTTGCTACCATCATTCATAGCAAGAATTCTCTTCTCCAGTGCTTCCTGGATGTATGGACCTTTTCTTAATGAACGACTCATAATCTTAAAGTTTAATTCCGTTTAATTACTTCTTCTTTCTTCTCTCAATGATAAGCTTGTTGGAAGTAGCCTTAGGATTACGTGTCTTGTAACCCTTTGCAGGAAGTCCCTTGCGTGAACGCGGGTGACCTCCGGAGGCACGACCTTCACCACCACCCATCGGGTGATCAACAGGGTTCATGACAACACCACGGTTGTGAGGCCTGCGACCGAGCCAGCGGTAGCGACCAGCCTTTCCGAAAGACTCAAGATTATGATCTGTGTTAGAAACGGTACCGATGGTAGCACGGCATGCTACGAGAACCATTCTGGTCTCACCCGAAGGCAGACGAAGGATGGCGTAGTTGCCTTCACGTGCAGCAAGCTGCGCGAAAGTACCAGCGGAACGAGCCATCGCGGCACCCTGACCAGGACGAAGCTCAATGTTGTGCACGAGCGTACCTACTGGGATCTCCGCGAGAGGAAGACAGTTTCCAAGCTCAGGAGCAATTCCTGATCCGGATTCTATTACTTGTCCTACCTTGATTCCGGCAGGAGCGATGATGTACTTCTTAACACCATCTTCGTACTCTACGAGAGCGATGCGAGCACTACGGTTAGGATCGTACTCGATGGTCTTTACCGTAGCCTTGATGTTATCCTTGGTACGGAGGAAGTCGATGATACGATACATCCTCTTGTGTCCACCGCCACGATAACGAACAGTCATCTGGCCGGTGTTGTTTCTACCACCTGTGCTCTTAAGAGGTTCCAACAAAGCCTTGTACGGCTTCTTGGCAGTGATTTCGTCAAACGCACTGATAGCCTTGTTCCTGGTACCAGGAGTAGTCGGCTTGAATTTTCTGATTGCCATTGCCTTGTCCCTCCTTAAATGTTACTGTAGAAATCAATCTTGTCCTCACTTGCAAGGGTAACGTATGCCTTCTTGTAGTGATTGGCACGGCCACGAAGCATTCCAGACTTGCTGTAGCGAGACTTTCTCTTTCCGTGATAGTTCACGGTGTTGACGTCCTTTACAGTCACGTTGTAGAACTGCTCTACCGCAGCCTTTATCTGAAGCTTATTAGCTTCTCTGTCAACGATGAAGCCATAACGGTTGTACTTCTCAGTCTCAGCCGTGAGCTTCTCGGTTACTATTGGCTTAATTAAAATTCCCATCTCTTTGCGCTTTTAACGGTTGACCCTGGCTGCAAGAACATCCTGAACACCATCAACAATCACCATTGAATTTGCATTCATGATAGTGTAAGTGTTGATTTCGTCAACAGTGATGACCTTTACCTCAGGGAGGTTACGTGATGAAAGGAAAATGTTGTTTGAGTTCTCCGGAAGAACAACGAGAACCTTTCTCTGGCCAGCCTTGAGGGCATCAAGGATGCGCATGAGTTCTTTTGTCTTAGGAGCTTCCATAGTGAACGGCTCTACGAGAACAATTGCATTCTCTTGTGCCTTATAGGTAAGAGCTGAGCAACGTGCGAGAGACTTCAGCTTCTTGTTAAGCTTGAACCTGTAGAGACGAGGCTTAGGACCGAACACGCGACCACCACCAACGAAGATGTTGGACTTCAAACTACCGTGACGAGCACCACCGCCACCTTTCTGGCGACCGAGCTTCTTGGTAGAGTGTGCGTTTTCACTACGATCTTTTGTCTTGGATGTACCCTGACGCTGATTAGCAAGGTACTGAAGAACATCAAGATAGATTGCATGATCGTTCGGCTCAACACCGAATACCTTCTCGTCAAGAACAACCTTCTTTCCGGATTCTGATCCGTCAATTTTCAATACTGGTAATTCCATAACTAAAACTCTAATGCAAGATAAGAACCCTTGGCTCCTGGAACGGAACCCTTAATGACGAGAAGATTGTTTTCAGGGATAACCTTAACAATCTCAAGGTTGAACACCTTTACTCTTTCGTTGCCCATGTGACCACCCATGCGCATTCCAGGGAACACGCGAGAAGGCCATGATGATGCACCGAGAGAACCAGGCTTACGCAGTCTGTTGTGCTGACCGTGGGTCGCTCCGCCTACACCAGCGAAATGATGACGGTGAACAACACCCTGGAAGCCACGACCTTTAGAAGTACCGACAACATCCACGAACTTCACGTCGTCAGTAACGACATCAGTCACGGAGATGGTGTCTCCAAGCTTGAGCTCACCCTGGAAGTCTGCCGGAAATTCGACAAGCTTGCGCTTAGGGGTGGGTCCTGCCTTTTTAAAGTGGCCCATAAGAGGCGCGCTGGCGTGTATCTCTTTGATTTCGTCATAGGCAAGCTGCACAGCGGTATAACCATCTTTTTCCACTGTACGCAGTTGCGTGACAACACACGGACCAGCCTCGATGACGGTGCATGGAATATTTTTTCCATCAGCACCGAAAACGGAAGTCATTCCGATTTTCTTTCCAATTAATCCAGGCATTGGTTTAATTAATTAATTGTAAATAAATATTTTACGTAAATCCGCACTATTTTGCGGACTGCAAAGGTAGGGATTTTTTTTCAATTAACAAAGTTTTCCACAGCCCTACTCTCTAATAATCAGAGAAATCGTTATCTTTGCACTGCAAAAAGTGACCATGATGCTTTTGAATATATTCGGATTCCTCAACCTGTCGTTTGCGGACATCCTGGACATACTGATGGTAGCCATATTCATCTATTTGGCTTTCAGATGGATAAGGGGTTCTGCTGCAATGAACATATTCATTGCTGTTATCCTCTTATTTGTCCTTCGGGTGGTTGTTGCTGCCTTCAACATGAAATTGATGAACGCACTATTGGGGACGTTCATTGATGTGGGTGTGATTGCGCTCATCGTAATATTCCAACCAGAGGTGCGTCACTTTCTGATGAAGCTCGGCTCGCGCTACGGTGTGGCTGGGAAAAGCCGAGACTTCTTCAACAAGCTACTTGGAATCCAAGAGCAGAAAATGGCAGGAGGAACAGTCAACGAGATTGCAGAGGCTTGCAGGGCTATGTCATCCGACAAGACTGGGGCATTGATTGTGTTTCCTCGTAAGGATTCTCTTGATTTCATCATCGAGACTGGTGACGTTGTGGATGCAAAAGTCACTAGAAGACTGATAATGAACATATTCTTTAAGAACTCCCCTTTGCATGACGGGGCGATGATAATCAGTGGTGACAGAATCGTTGCCGCACGTTGCACCCTTCCTATCACAGGACGCTCCGACATCCCAGCGCGTTACGGAATGAGGCACAAGGCTGCAATTGGAATCTCGGAGGAGACGGATGCTGATGTGGTCGTGGTCTCGGAAGAAACCGGTGGGATTTCTTTCGTGCGTGGGGGCAACATCAAAAGCATAGGCAACATCAACGAACTTAAACTCCTTCTAGGCGCAGGCGAGGGTGCTCCGGATGAGAAGCACGCACAAGAAGGGAAACGGTAATTTACGAATATGCAGGGACACGAAACAGAGATTGACACTAGGCTAGAGAGTAAGTTGGGATTTGACAGGGTCAGAACCTTCGTGGCCGACAGATGCTCCACCGAATATGCTGTCGCTAGAGTGACGGAAGAACGGTTTAGCAATGATCCTGATGTCATTGGAGCAAGGTTGGCTCTAACAGACGAGATGAGGCTGATAATGATGTTCGAGGAAAACTTCCCGACCAACGGTTACATCGACTGTCTGGATTTTCTCAAACCTTTGGAAAACACAGGCTATACTATAGACCTCCTGTCTTTGGGTAAGTTGCGTACAATGGTTGAGACAGTCAGGAAGCTGACTAATTTCTTCATTTCAACCAAAGATGGAGTCTATCCGAATCTAAAAAGGATGAGCTCTTCAATCATGTGCTTTCCAGAAGTCCAGAGAAGGATTGATCTGATTCTAGACAAGTTCGGAGATGTTAAAGACACAGCGTCTGACAAACTCTTGGAAATCAGGCGCGCGATAAAGACAAAAGAAGGGGCTATCTCAAAAAGGGCAAACGCCATCTTGAAGCAGGCTCAGGCGGACGGTCTTGTGGACGAAGATGCTGGGCTTTCGGTTCGCGATGGAAAGCTGTTGATTCCTGTCAACAGTTCCAGCAAAAAAAAGATTCAAGGATTCGTCTATGACACTTCCGCAACTGGAAAGACAGCTTTTATCGAACCAGCCGAGATCATCGAACTGGAAAACGAGATTGTCACCCTCCATGCGGACGAAGCACTGGAAATCCAACGCATTCTAGCAGCTTTCAGCGACTTCGTCAGGCCTTATGTTCCAGACTTGATCAATTCTGTTGAATATATCGGTGAGATTGATTTCCTTGTCGCCAAGGCTCAAGTTGCCTTGGATTTCAAGGCTGGAATGCCTATCATCTCTGACAATGGGGAGATGAATCTTCGCAAAGCACGTCATCCGCTTTTGGAAAGGGCTCTAAGCAAAGAAAAGAAGACGATTGTTCCGGTTTCCATACGCTTGACACCAGCTAAACATATTCTTTTGATTTCAGGGCCGAATGCTGGTGGTAAGTCAGTGTGCATGAAGACCACCGGGCTTCTTCAGTACATGTTCCAATGGGGCATGCTTGTCCCGACTTCCGAGACTTCAGAACTTCCTGTATTCGACAGAATTATGGTCAGCATCGGTGACGACCAGAACATCGAGAACGACCTCAGCACCTACAGCTCTTTTCTGGACGACATGAAGACGATGCTCGAAGAGGCCGATGACAAGACATTGATTCTGATAGACGAATTCGGCTCCGGAACCGAGCCTACAGCAGGAGGTGCTATCGCTGAAGCTATCCTCAGCGAAATGGACAGAAGAGGGGTCTATGGGGTCATCACAACACACTACACGAATCTCAAGCTGTATGCTTCCGGCTCTGACACCGGAGTCATCAACGGAGCCATGCAGTTCGATGCGGCCAAGATCCAGCCTCTGTTCAAACTAGACATTGGAATGCCGGGTAACTCATTCGCTTTTGAGTTGGCCCGTAAGATGGGACTACCAGAGAGTATTGTAAAAGATGCCGAAAGCAGGGCTGGAGAGGAGTTCGTGGGCATGGAAAGGAATCTTCGCAAAATCGTGCGCAACCGTAGGGCCTTGGACGAGAAACTCCAGAGGATAAAGAACACCGACAAGACTCTAGAAAGCATCACCGAACGCTACCAGAAAGAGTTGGAGGGTATAAAGCAGACCAAGAAGGAGATTCTGGAGCAAGCTAAAAAAGAGGCTCAGGAGATTGTCCAAGGGGCCAACAAGACCATTGAGAACACCATACGCACGATCAAGGAATCACAGGCTGACAAAGAAAAGACCACCGATGCCAGACGAGAGCTCCAGAACTTCATGACTAGTCTTCAGCTTAAGAAGGAAAGCGAGCGAAAGAATCACGATGATTACATCGAGAAAAAGCTTAAGCAGCTAGAAGACAGAAAGATACGCAAGGGTGCGCGCAAAGGGAAGCCTCAGAACGAAGCACAGGAAGAATCCCCGGAGACGTTCCGTAGCGGAGTTCTGAAAGTCGGTGAAAAGGTCCGCGTAAAGGTCAATGGAATGGCAGGCGAGGTGATCCGAGTGTCCAATAAATCAGTGACAGTGGCCATCGGCAACATCACCAGCAAAATGCCACTTGACCGAGTAGAGCGAATCTCTTCCAATGAATATAAAGCCTCGATTCGGGAAACAATCAAGCCTCGCTCCACACAGGACGATTCTGGACTAAGGGAACGAAGATTGGCATTCTCTCCTGAGCTTGACGTACGAGGGGAACGAGTTTCCGATGCCTTGGACATAGTCACTCACTACATTGATGATGCGATCATGCTGAACATCGGCTCTGTGCGAATCATCCACGGGAAGGGAACAGGAGCCCTACGCGATGAGCTACAGAAGTATCTAAGGACAATTCCGGGCGTGACTTCCGTCCACGATGAACAAGTTCAATTCGGAGGGTCTGGAGTAACAATCGTCACTTTTGGATAGACCTTATATATTATAAACTATGAAAGCTTTAGAGAGACAGGGGACCCCGCGCATGACGTTGGGTCGAAGAGGAGAGGACGTTGCTTGTGAATTTCTTATCAACAAAGGGCATATTATTGTTGATAGGAACTTTAGAGCCGGACATTTGGAAATAGACATCATTTCACTTGACGGAAATGGTGTGCATTTTGTTGAGGTCAAAAGCCGGGTTGCACCTGTGGCCGTCTCCCCTGAGGAGAATGTGACTGTGAGCAAGCAGAGGAAGGTTGCAGATGCAGCACTTAGGTACCTTCACACAGCAAAGGACAAAAGGATTTCCACTGAGCTGGACGTCAATTTTGATGTCGTGGCAGTGACTTTTGATGGAGGGGAAGAGATTGTGGAATGGTTCCCGAATGCGTACTACCCTATGTACCTCTGACGATTTAGGAACATTTTGCTAAGCACTAAGATACAATGAACAACAATAACCGCTACTGTGTCATCATGGCCGGAGGCACTGCGAACCGCTTCTGGCCGATTAGTAGAGACTCTAAGCCAAAACAATTCCTCGACATAGCTGGGACAGGGACGTCTTTTATAAGAAGCACTTACGAAAGATTTTCAAGAATCGTCCCATCAGAAAACATCATCATTGTCACCCTGACCAGATTCTCTTATCTCGTCCGGGCACAGATTCCAGAACTTCCAGAAGGGAATCTGCTTCTGGAACCCTACGCACGCAACACTGCCCCTTGCATTGCCTATGCAACCTATAGCATCCTCAAGAGAAATCCACAGGCAACAATCATCGCTACCCCGGCAGATCACATTATCTCTGACGAAGAGAACTTCAAGGCAGCGGTGATCAAAATGATGGAATATGCAGAAAGCAAACCAGCACTCATGACTTTGGGAATCCACCCTACCGAACCTGACACTAGTTACGGCTACATTCAGGCGACTGGAAGCAAGGAGTTCTCCGACTCCGGTGCTCCCTTGAAGGTAAAGACCTTCACTGAAAAACCAGACAAAGCTCTCGCTGAGGTGTTCTGCAAAACCGGTGAATTTTACTGGAACTCAGGAATATTCGCGTGGAAGGCTTCTGTCATCAAGGAGGAGATGGAGAAGTATATTCCCGATGTCACATCATTGTTCACCGGTTGGGAAGACGCTTTGGGAAGCTATGATGAACAGCTTTTCATTGAGAAAGCATATTCAGACTGCCCTAAAATTTCTATTGACTACGGTGTTATGGAGAAAACCGACCGTGCTTGGCTCTGCTGCGGAGACTTCGGTTGGTCAGACATAGACAGTTGGGACTCCCTCTACAGGAACATCAGCAATAAAACCAAGGACGGAAACGTTGTTTTCACTGACAAGATTCTCGCTGAAGGCAACAAGGACAGCATGCTAGTCTGCGGTGACAAAAAGAAACTCTACGCAATCAAAGGCCTGAAAGACTACATCGTTGTTGACACTGGTGACGTCCTCCTAATCTGCCCAAAGGACGACAAGCAATTCAAAGACTTCATCTCAGGCCTCGGAATGCCAGAGTACGAAAATTTCCGCTAAGTCAGCGTGGCAAGTAACACTCTGACACTCAGCGACAAAAGCAATGACCTTGTGCTAAATTCGGCACAAGGTCATTGCTTATTATACTGACAGACAAGCAGTTATCCGCCACGGTGATTTTATTTGGCAAAGGCGTAGGAGAAGCCTTTGATCTGGTCCCATGCGCCACGGGTGAAGTCAGGGACCTCGACAGGGGCGTTGCCGTTCTCCATCGAGATTCTTCCGAGCTCGGTGAGGCAGCACCATTCGGCCATGTCATAGACATCCATGTCGAGAGGAAGACCGTTCCTGAGGCAGTAGATCAGACGGTAGTCCATGATGAAGTCCATTCCACCGTGGCCGCCAACTTCCTTCGCAAGAGCCTCAAGCTCAGGGGTAAGGATAGGATTTCGGTTCTCTTCCATCAGAGCTTTCAGCCTGTCACCTGAATAGACAACTTCGCGACCAAGGTTCTGGAAATCAGTAGAAGTTCCTTCCGCGGCATTGTCACGCAAGCAAATCTGCTGAGTCGGGTACTTCCCAGCATAACCATCACTGCCGACAATCTGGTACATACGGCTGTAAGGGCGCGGGGTCATCACATCATGCTCAACGAGAATCGTCTTGCCCTTCTCCGTGGAGATCATTGTCATCGTGAGGTCTCCGTTCTGGAAATCATCGCATTTCTCACCGGTCTTGGCTTCAACATGCTTAGGACCGTTGACGGTCTTAGTCTCCATCGCCACGAGAGTCTTGAAACGGTCTCCACGATGAATATTCATGACTTGGCAGACAGGACCGAGGCCGTGGGTGGAATAGACATCGCCCTTGGTAGCCTTGTTGAAATCAAGTCTCCAGTTGTTCCAGTAGGCATTCCAGAACGGATCCAGATTATGATGATAAGAGCCTTCTCCGTGAATGATCTCGCCAAACAGGCCCTTTTGAGCCATAGTCAGAACTGTCATCTCATAGAAATCATAGCAGCAGTTCTCAAGCATCATACAATGCTTGCGTGTCTTCTCAGACATGTTCACAAGAGCCCAGATGTCTTCAAGAGACGCAGCCGCAGGAACCTCAACGGCTACATTCTTACCGTGTTCCATCGCATAGAGGGCAATCGGAACGTGATGCTTCCAGTCTGTACAGATGTAGACAAGATCAACGTCATCACGTTCGCAGAGTTCCTTGTAGGACTCAGTGTTTCCGGAATAACCCGCAGCCTGAGGGAATCCTCTATCTTCCAATGTCTTCTGAGCTTTTTCTACACGGTCAGCCTCAACATCACAGAGGGCTGTGATCTTCACTCCCGAAATGTAGGTGTAGCGTGCGACAGCATCAGAGCCACGCATCCCGATGCCGACAAAGCCGACACGAACAGTGTCCATTGCAGGGACAGTCAGCCCAAGAACGTTTTCCTGGCCGGCAGGACGTACTGGAGTCTCAACCTTGATTGGACCTTCCTCTTTGGAAGTAGCACAAGATACCGCCAGAACAAGCGATAGAATGGCAAACAAATTTCTGATTCTCATTATTACTTAGTGTTAATATGTTTCTGACACAAAGATATTACAATTAGTCGAAAATTACCTAAAAATCATAGCGCATTGACTTCTCGGCACTCATCGCTTTAGTAGGCACGATTGCGAAACGGAAGGAATAGTCCTTGTCGTTCCAAAGGCATCTGTCGGAGTCAGGTCTGGAGCCCCAACTATCGTAGCCCCCAATCCCGCTCTGGGCATAATCAACGCAAACCTCAACGAAGTCTCTCTCAGAGTAGTCATTGATGTGGGTTTGACGACGAAGACGGTTCTTTGCCTTGGCTGGATCATTCTTGGACAATGGGTCTTTGTACTCCCACTGATAGTCGTGCTGAACAGCCTCTTCGGAATCAAGATCCTCAATAGAGCAACGGAGGGCATTGAACTCGAAGCGTTCCGAACGAATGGCCATACCATCTATAGTAAGATATTCACAATCAGAGTGATGGCCGCATTCCTGCGGACGCACGTAGCGAACATATTCCTTCGCGGCGGATGATGAATATTTCCCCACGAGGATTCCGCTGAACCTGTCGCTGTAGTTCTCCTCCGGCCCTCTTCCATAATATGTGAACGAATCAGCGGAAGCAGGCAGCCTCATTCTGAATCCGATACGCGGCACATCGACCGGTTTATCAGACTTAACACCCTTAAAATCAGAAGATACCGAAAGAACGCCTCCTTCAAGAAGAGTGTAGCGGACTGTGAATATATTCCCACTCGCCAATGAATATTCCGCAACAATCGACTCTCCATCGAAATCCGCCTTGGCATTGAACTCACGGCTAGAGGTCTTAAACGCCTGACAGCGGGACGGCATTCCGTTGCCGTAGTCATTGTCGGTCGGGGCACGCCAGAACAGAGGTCTGAGCCCGAAATCATCGTTGAACATATTCTTTCCTTTAAAAGAATATGATCGCAGACATCCCATCTCTTTGTCAAAGATTATAGCAGCCTCGCGGCTTTCCAGAGTAAGCGCGTTTTCAGTCTCGGTGGCCTTGATGCCCTTTGCTGTTGATGGCGGGTCAAGTCTCTTGGCATCAGACAGTTTGATTTGGTCATAAGCAATCACGCACCCTTTCGGAAGCAACCCTTCAGCCTCATTGGTAAGAACCATAAAGGTGATCAGACAATCCTTGCCGGAAGGCAGTTTCGGGAGTTTTACACTGATGGTTTCCTCAGACTGAGGAGCGGCTGACAGCCTTTCAGTTCCAGAGGCAATTTGATTTCCATCAGCAGTTACTGTCCATTTAAGAATATGTTTACTCAAATCCTTGAAATAGAACCTGTCCTGCAACTTAAACAAACCTGATGCAGGATCCTCTGCCGAAACTTTCACATCCTGATAGACGTGCTTTACCTCGGCCATGGCCGGATGAGGAGTACGGTCCGGAGCGATGACTCCATTACAGTTGAAGTTGCCATCGCTCGGAGTGTGCTCACCGTAATCGCCACCGTAAGCCCAGAACATCTTCCCTTCGTTGTCGGTCTCGTAAAGCCCCTGGTCAATCCAGTCCCAAATGAAGCCGCCTTGAAGGTTAGGATATTCATAGATGTACTTCCACTGGCGGTCGAGCGAACCGTTGGAATTGCCCATCGCGTGGGAATATTCAGAAGGCACAACTGGCTTCGGGTAGTCGCTCTCCCCCATCTTGCGGAACCACTCGGCACCTGGGTATTGCGGAACGAGCATGTCTGTGTTCCATTCATACTCAGCGCGTTCGTAGCAGACTGGCCTATTCTGCCCGTCCTTTTCTAAGGCTTTCAGCTCCCGGTAAGTGTCGTAGAAGTTGCATCCGTTTCCAGCCTCGTTGCCAAGCGAGAGAATCGTCACGCAAGGATAGTTGCGGGTCCGGTAGTACATGTTCAGAATCCTGTCCCGATGCTGAGGGAGCCAGTCCGGATTGTTGCCAAGAGTTCTGGTGAGGTTGTAGCCCATTCCGTGGGATTCGATGTTGGCCTCATCATAGACATAGAACCCGTACTTGTCGCACAGTTCGTAGAAAAGGCGCGGAAGTGGATAATGGCTGGTCCTGATGGCGTTGATGTTGTGCTCCTTCATCAGCCGAAGGTCAGTCATGATGTCTTCCTTGGTTAAATAATGTCCTGTGAACTGATTGTGTTCGTGGATGTTGACTCCCTTGAACTTGACTGGCTGACCATTTACAAGGAACCGGTTGCCGACAATTTCCAGACGACGGAAACCTACATCAGCCTTGGCGTATTTTCCTTCGACACAAAGCAACAAAGTGTAGAGTTCCGGAGTCTCAGCAGACCATTTCCTAACTTCTTTTATCGCTGATTGCCATTGTTTTACGCCTTGAACAGTCTCGGTAGTACCCTTTGCAGTCTCTTTGCCCTGAGCATCCAAAAGGGTCCAGCTGACATTGATCGGCTTCGAGGAGTTGACGCTCAACCGGAAATCTCCCGTGCAGAGGTCATCGTCAAGAGTAGAGACAACATTCCAGTCAAAATCCTCTGGAACGGTGGCCGGCTCCCTTGCCAGATAGACATCCCGCTCAATTCCGCTGATGCGCCAGAAGTCCTGGCACTCAAGATAACTGCCTGTGCTCCATCTGGTGACAACAAGGCGCAGGTCAGCCTCCTTGCCGCTTTCCACGTACTGAGTGATGTCGTAGCGGACCAAATCCTTCGAGTCCTCGCTATAGCCGACAAACCTGTCATTGACAAAGACATACGCGCCACCTTTCACCCCGCAGAGATTCAAGTAGCACTTCTCCCCAGATCCAAACACAGGAGTAATTGTTCTTGAATATACTCCCGTAGGAATCCGGTCAGGGAGCCTCGGAGGCTGAGGATTCTTCGGACAAAATTCGTACGGATGGTTAACATAAATGGCCGTACCAAATCCTTGAACCTCCCAGTTTCCAGGGACTTTGATGGTCGATGGAGCCTTGTGGGGATCCGCCAGCATGTCCTGCACAGAATCGTAATAGCGGAAGTTCCACACACCGTTGAGAGATGAGTAGTTTGTACTCGATTCGATCTCCTCCGACAAAGCGTCTTTGGCCGTGTCAAAGAACACTGTCTCGTGCCTTCGTGTCACAGCGTTCCCCTCCGTAACCACCTTTTGATCAAGGTGTTCGGTAAATTCCTTTTCTTGCGCAGAAATAGCCGGACACCCCAACAGCGCGGCCAGCGCGACAATGATGCAATGGTTGATGTTCATATAGTATAGTGTTAATTACCTGCGAAAAATCACAATCCGAAGTATCTTTCAAAGAATGCCCGTAGCTTCTCGATGACAGATTTCTTCTTTTCCTGCCTGCTTCCACCGAACCTTGACATCGGAGGGAGTATCTTGTCAATGTCCGTTCCGGTGGTTCTTACCTGTCCGTCCCGGAAACAGCTCTCTATGAATTTTTCCGTCTCCTGCGGTTTGAGATGCTCACTCTCTATGATCTCCTCCAGGTCTTCGTCCCTCTGACGTTGGACAAAGTCTTTCCAGCTCTTTTCCACATCTGTGTCGGCATTCACGCTGCCGATGAAGTTCTCTATAAGTTCCTTTTTGCTCCTTAGCTGAATGCTAGAACCGATGGCTTTGGAGATGCTGACAAGTATCTCCTTGTTCGTGCAGTTGCCGTCGTGATATTTCTGGACAAGAAGAAGAATATAGTCAATGTTGACTTCCACCTGCCTGATAAGCTCAGTCTCAAACACAAGATCATCATTTATGTTCTCCTTGTCGCCAGATTTGCGGTGACGCCATTTCTCCTGAAGATCGAGATAATTGCTCTGATAATCCTGCAACTGCCTGTCAGTTATTATTTTCTTTCCCTCAAACTGGTCAAAGGCAGAGAGTATGTTGATGGATTTGAGAAGGCTTCCAAAGAGAGCCACAAACCGCCTCTCCGCTTCTTCTCCCACAACAGGCTGACCATCCGGGAACTCGCTTTGAAGTTGCTCCACCAGTTCCTTATAGCCATAACAGTGCTTTCCTTTCTCCGTGTCGTAACCGTCATAATAAGACAGAAAGTCCTTCAGCACCACAATACTGCTTGCATCCTTGTCACCGAACAAGGCGATGGCATCATCCGTAGCCTGCTGGAGATCCCTGAAACAGACGATGTTACCGAAAGTCTTGACGGAGTTCAGTATTCTGTTCGTCCTTGAGAACGCCTGTATCAGACCGTGCTGTTTGAGGTTCTTGTCCACGAACAGGGTGTTGAGTGTGGTGGCATCGAAGCCAGTAAGGAACATATTCACCACTATCAGCAGATCCACCTGCCGGTTCTTAATCCTCAACGACAAGTCTTTATAATAGTTCTGGAACTTGTCGGAGGAAGTGTCATAGTTCGTGGAGAAGATCCTATTGTAGTCCTGTATGGCTCCTTCAAGGAAATCCCTTGACTGCTGGTCAAGTTGTGTGGTGCTTTCTGGGTTCTCTTCCGCGAGTATTCCGTCAACCTCCTCTTCATTCGCACCATAACTGTAAATGGTGGCTATCTTGAGCCTCTGTGCTTCCGGCAGTTCAGACTGCTGCCTTTTGAACTCATTGTAGTAGGCCTTGGCCATAGGGATGGAAGCCACCGCGAACATAGCGTTGAAGCCGTTAAGTCTCTGTTCTGTCTTATGTTCAAAAACAACAGCCCCTTTCTTGGCGCTTGCCACCTTATGAATATCATCCAGGACGCGGAAAGAATAGTATGAACTTCTCTTGGTCTTCTGGTCGAAGTGCTCAAGAATATACCTGGACACCTTCGCTATCCTTTCTGGCGAAAGCATCGCCTTTTCCCTGTCTATGGCGGAAATCCGCTCGTCAGAGATGTTGTCTCTTTCCTTGAAGGTGTTCACATAGTCAATCCTGAACGGAAGGACGTTCTCATCGTTGATGGCATCCACAATAGTGTAGGTGTGGAGCTTGTCCCCGAATGCCTGCTGAGTGGTCTTCAAGTTCAAATCTCCGCCCGTCCCTGCATTCTGTGCGAATATAGGGGTGCCAGTGAAGCCGAACAGATTGTATTTCTTGAAGTTCTTTGTGATGGCTGAGTGCATCTCACCAAAGTTGCTCCTGTGGCACTCATCGAAGATTATCACCACCCTCTGCTGGAACACGGGATGATTCTTGTTCTTCTGAACGAAGATGGATAGCTTTTGGATGGTGGTGATGATGATGCGGTAATCGTGATAACCGTCATTCTTATCCTTGTTCTCCAGCTGTCTTTGAAGCACGGCAGTGGAAGAGTTTCCGTCTGCCGCTCCTTCCTCGAATCGGTTATATTCCTTCATCGTCTGGTAGTCAAGGTCTTTGCGGTCCACGACAAAGAGAACCTTGTCGATGTAAGGCAGCCTTGATGCCAGCTGTGCGGTCTTGAATGATGTGAGAGTCTTTCCAGAGCCTGTGGTGTGCCAGATGTATCCTCCTCCCTTGATGCTGCCGTAAAACTTGTAGTTATTGGCTACATTTATCCTCTGTATGATCCTTTCCGTGGCGGCAACCTGGTAAGGCCTCATCACCATCAGCATCCTCTCGCTGGTGAAAACACAATACTTTGTAAGGATGTTCAGCAGGGTGTGCTTTGAGAAGAATGTCTTGGTGAAGTCCAGAAGATCCGTGATGACTTTGTTGTTGCCGTCCGCCCAGAATGATGAGAACTCGAATGAGTTGCTGGTCTTCTTTGACTTGTTCCTCCCGCCTGTCTCCTGTTCTTTGATGTGGTTCGCTCTGGTGGTGTTCGAGTAATACTTGGTGTTTGTACCGTTGCTTATGACGAATATCTGCACATACTCATACAACCCGCACCCTGCCCAGAAACTATCCCTCTGGTATCTGTTTATCTGGTTGAAGGCCTCTTTTAGCTGGACACCTCTTCTTTTGAGTTCAATATGCACAAGTGGAAGGCCATTGACAAGGATGGACACATCATAACGGGTGTCATAGTTCCCACCCTCCTCGACATACTGGTTTATGACCTGGACGAAGTTGTTATGAATATTGTCCTTGTCTATGAGCCAGATGTTCCGGCTCTCACCGGTGTCTCTTCTTAGGACCTGAATATAATCATCTTGTATCTTGGCGGTCTTGGCCACAATATCATCGTTCTTGTTGGCTATGCATTCACTAAAGAACCGAGTCCATTCATTATCCGTGAAGTGATAGGAGTTGAGTTTTTCCAGCTGTGAGCGCAGGTTCTTGACGAGATCTGCTTCCGTGTGGATAGGAAGATACTCATAGCCTTGCTCCCCAAGGAGACGGATCAACTCCTTTTCCAGGTCAGCCTCGCTCTGGTAGCTTTCGGCTGGAGTTGCCACGTGGTCATACTCAGCAACCACGGTGAATTCCTGACTTTCGGTGATGATATTGTATTGTGTCATTATTATGCTTCTTGTTTTCTGTTATGCTCCCTTTCTCTTGAAGGATAAAAGTTTATCCCTGTAATACTCGTATTGTTGGCGTCTCTTTTTCATCTCCGCAGGAAGACCGGAAGAAAGGTCATTTGTAAGGCGGTCGAAGCGGTCAAGGATGGAGACTATCTTCTGCTGGTCTGCCAAAGAGGGAACAGGAACTTCATATTCCAGCAATGCGCTATTGGATATTGAAGGATAATTGCCGAGTGTAAGGTTATTTGATAAATATGTCTTGAAATTACTAACTGTCAAGGAAAAGAACAAAAACCTTGGTAATAATATCTTTTTATCAACTCTCAACACACAATATCCAGTACTGCATATATCGCCATTATATTCGGTGGGAATTATGCAGGCTCTCATTTGGGTCGGCCTAGTAGTGGCAAAAATGACATCATTCCCTTGAACAATTTGTTGAGCTCGACTTGGTGCAGACATCTTATCTATTTCTATTGCAGAAATAATGCTGTGTGTTTGGATATCAACGGACGACAAATCAATATATCGGTATTGCCCTGTCGCAGATTTCCATTTGATATTATTAGTCTTCATGCATACATCCTTCAACTTCATCCATCTTACTCCTGCTCGCCCCCCCCCACTTATTGAAACTCAATAAGTTATCAAGATAATAACTATATTGAGACTTCCTTTTCTGCAATTCTGCCTGCAATTCTGCCTGCAATTCTGTAAAAATATCCAAGATTCTTACGATCTCCTCCTGCACCGGAAGCGGTGGCACAGGGATTACTATCTCTTGTAAAGATGGAACATTGGTATGAACCACCTTACTTTTGACTTTTCCTTTACCTTTCTGCTTAATCGCATCATTTGTCGAAAGGGCATAGGCTATATATTTAGGATTCTGGCTATGCTTCATTACCACAATATCCCCTCCAACCAATATCCTTTCCGATCCAACATATGCCACACTATTACCTATAAATGGAATATCTTCACTTGTGATTGCGAACAAAATATCCCCGTAATCTGCGTATTTTCTTGATATCTGCTTGTTTTCTTCCGTATGCGATACACATTCGTCAAACCAGATACTATAAGTCGTATGTATTTCACCGTATCTTATGCACGGAATACCATCTTCACTTACTTCTTCTCTTTTGATGCCCGCACCTCTATACCATTGCGTTGCTATATCCTTAAGCGGCATCCATTCCACACCGTCAGGACAATATTGTTGTATCAGCTCTTCCAACTTACTCATTATCTTTTGCAAAGTATTGCTATTTCCTTTAAAATCTTTATCTTTGTGCTTGAAATGTTGATCAAGACGATTGGAGTTCTCTTCAAGCTTGATTTTTGAAAAAGCATTTGCCTACGGGCAGGTGCTTTTTTATTTAGAGAAATACGGACGGATGTACTCTAAAGGCCGCTCTCAGCTCTCAAGTAAATAAAATCGTCACATAAATGATCAATATTTCAATTAAAAAAAAGCTTGACGAGCGCTCCCGCACAGAGTGCAAAGACGCTCACAAACCGGTTTTTGTCAGAGGCCATTTCAGAATGCTCAGAGGCAAGAAGGTCTACGTGAAGGCCCACTACCGTAAACGGTAGGCCCACGGCCTTGTCTGCATACCCGTCCGTATCGGAGCCGTCCAACACACGGGCGGCTTCGTCATTCCTCTCCATTCTGAAATGACACAGAGACATTATACTTCTATTTCTTTTATAATCTTGTCGATCTCCGCCCTCAACACCTTCTCTTTCTCCACTATCTCAGCAAGTTCGGCATTGAGCCTCACAATATCCACCTTTTCTCTGGTGTCCTCCTGTTCAACATAAGTTGAGACAGACAAGTTGTAATCAGCATCAACTATCTTATTATTGGTCACCAGCTTGCTGACATATTTCACATCCTTCCTGCCTGTGAAGAGATCAAGAATATGCTGGATGTTCTCATCAGTAAGCTTGTTGCTGTTGGTGATCTTGACACATTCCTTTGTGGCATCGATGAACAGGGTGCAGTTGTCCTTCTTCGCCTTCTTCAAAACCATGATGCAGGTGGCGATGCTTGTACCGAAGAAAAGGTTGTCCGGAAGCTGAATGATGCAATCCACAAAGTTGTTGTCAATGAGATACTGCCTGATCTTCTTCTCGGCTCCTCCCCTATACATCACTCCAGGGAAACATACTATCGCAGCCGTGCCGTTGCCGGCAAGCCATGAAAGAGAGTGCATGATGAATGCAAGATCCGCCTTTGACTTCGGTGCCAGAACCCCGGCGGGAGCGAACCTCGGATCATTTATCAGGGTGATGTCATCATCTCCCTTCCACTTGGTTGAATATGGAGGATTTGACACGATCACCTCGAAAGGTTCATCATCCCAGTGCTGCGGAGAAAGAAGAGTGTCCTCGCAGGCTATATCGAACTTGTCATAGTCGATGTCGTGCAGGAACATATTGATTCTGCACAGGTTGTATGTGGTAAGGTTGATTTCCTGTCCGAAAAAACCTTGTCTCACATTGTCCTTGCCGAGTATCTTCGCAGCTTTCAGCAACAACGAACCTGAACCGCAGGCCGGGTCGTAAACCTTATTGACCTCAGTCTTGCCGACAGTGGCGAGCCTGGTCAGGAGTTCACTCACTTCCTGCGGGGTGTAATATTCACCGCCACTCTTTCCGGCATTGGATGCATACATTCCCATCAAGTATTCGTATGCATCACCGAAAGCATCAATGGTGTTGTCCTGATAGTCGCCTAATCTCATCGACTTGATGCCCCGCAGGAGCTTGACCAACTTTTCATTCCTTTTGATGACGGTGGCGCCCAGCTTGTTGCTGTTCACGTCAAGGTCAGCGAACAGGCCTTTGAAGTCATCTTCGCTTTCAGTGCCTTTCGCAGAGTTCTCGATGGATGAGAAGATGCCTTCAAGAGTCATATTCAGGTTCGGATCGGCATCACAAGTCCTGCACACATTCTCGAATAACTGTGACGGGAGGATGAAGAACCCCTTGACATTCACCATTTCCTCCCTTATGCCTTCGGCCTGCGCATCGTCAAGATCCGCATAGTTGAAGTCCTTGTTGCCGGTCTCCCATTCACCTCTATTTATGTATGTGGTGATGTTCTCGCTGATGTATCGGTAAAAGAGCATCCCAAGGATGTATGACTTGAAATCCCAACCATCCACTGAGCCTCGCATCTCATCCGCTATAGCCCAAATGGTCCGGTGAAGCTCCGCCCGCTCCACTTCCTTTTTATTGTCCGCCATTAATTTCTTGCTTTTACGATGGCAAAGGTATGGAAAAAAGACCGGGCTGGCAAACTATCAGGCTATTCTAACATCAAGAGGGAGTTCAGCATAAGAGTTACCGCACAAGAATAAATCAAGCTATTCTATCTGTAATTTTGATTGGTACAAAGCCACTCTGTGGCCGGTATAACCTCAATTGTCTTGCCGTCTTTCTGGATTGTCCCGCGCTCACCTTCCATCACAAGCAAAGTCAATCTTGTGCACTTCGCATACTCCGCCCCTTTCACTAGACCACCAACCTCACGTTTGTATAATTTTGATTCCGGCTCATTAAGGTGATGTGAGACTTGTATCAATTCAATGGCTTTATTCTTCTCGCAAACGACAAAGTCGACCTCAAACTGATTGTCTTTCTTGATGTAGAATATCTCTTGATAATTCTTATCTATACGCCTCAGGAGCTCTATCAGAACTATATTCTCCAATCGCCATCCGACATTCTCCGTTGCAAGAAGATCTTTCCTGTTGGTAGCGAACGCAAGATCAACCGCATATATTTTTCTGCTTTTTGTCCTTTCACCGCTTTTAAATGAATATTTATGAATGACTCTCAGCAGAAAAGCGTCTTCCAGATATGTGACATATTTCTTCGCGGTGTGCACAGAACTGAGGGAGAACTCTTTCGCGATGTCATTAAAGGATATTTCCTGACAATACTTGTCCAAAAGATTGTTGGCGATTTCCAGAAGTGTCTCAATATATCTGATCCGATGACGCTTCTTGATGTCCTTTGTGATGATAGCGTTGAACAATGACATAACATAGCCCTTGTCTTCCCCGTTCACAACCACTTCCGGAAGCCCTCCTGTGGACATATATTCATCAAGAGCTTTTTGACGCAGTGCCTGATTCTTTGTGCTCTGGGATGTCACATTGACATTTTTCGCCCGGCAATACTCCAAGAACGAGAACGGATAAAGAGTAATCTCATTGTACCGTCCTGTAAGATATGTTGTCAGCTCACTACTCAGCAGATTTGCGTTTGATCCTGTCAAGACAATCTTCATTCCGCTTCTGAGCATTCTGTTCACAAACAGATGCCACCCTTTGATGTCTTGCGCTTCGTCAAAGAACAGAATATTGAACTCACCGTTAAGGCGGTATAGTGTCTTTAATATCAAATCAAAATCCTTTGCGGTAAGTTCTCCAAAACGCTCATCGTCAAAGTTTACGTATCCGAACGGTAGGCCTGACTTAAGGATAGCCTCTTGGCATATTGTGGATTTTCCGCTTCGCCTCACACCTATGACGACTTGAGCTACATTGCTGTCAAGATTCACCATAGATTCTTCCTTTCGTGAGACCATAGCGATAGAAGACACTCTTTCAAGCTCCTCTTTCTGGTCTGCAAGAATTGTCAGAAAATCAGTCATATCTACAATATTTGTGCACAAAAATAGTAATTTTCACCCATACAAAGTGCACAAAACTTCAGAAATCATCATTTCAAAGTGCACAAAATATAAGCCGGCACGACATCAACTCTTAAAAAGGTGACCTTCCCTGAGAATGGTTGACACTTTTGGGGTGGTTAAACTAAGATTGTTT
>ERZ808267.136-NODE-136-length-30841-cov-5.808907_pt1 | contig 30841 bp, 28 predicted proteins | sample MGYA00521241_ERZ808267 | MGnify/ENA primary metagenome ERZ808267 (study PRJEB31516, sample SAMN03275592) | gut metagenome | biome: mammalia-associated habitat; material: feces | host: Papio cynocephalus | place: Kenya | collected 2012-07-19 ...
GGAGATGATATAATCTCATCTGTGTGAGGTTCTGAAGGTACACATGTGGTACTTTGAATAACTAGTAATACAGCACACTTTATGGTGTGCTTAAATTTAATATAGGGGATTGGTCAAATGGTATGATAGGGGTCTCCAAAACCTTTGGCGGGAGTTCGATTCTCTCATCCCCTGCTGATTAAAAGACTGGAATTACTTGTGATTCCAGTCTTTTTTTACTTTATAGACTCTAGGTTGATTCTATATATTTACATGGTTGATAATAGATGAATAAAGAAATATTATATATCTAACATATGTAAAGTTCATACTAATGAAATGAATATTGATAGGATTCAGAAATATCCATGATTAATCATTAGGAATATTATGAAATCTTCCGGCTAATTCTTCTGTTTTTAGGATATTTATAAAGGCATGGGAATCTATGCTGCGGATAAGAGGAATCAGCTGGCGTCTTGCATCTGTATTAATAACCGAGTATATCATTGTTTTTTCTTTATTTTCATAGCAGCCTATTCCCTTAAACAGTGTGGCATCATGATTGGTCGTATTTTTAATCATCTGATATATTTCTTCATATTTATCCGATATTATAAGGAGAGTTTCTTTCTGATAACGTTTATAAAGAATCTGAATAACCTGGGTGCTGCAGAACTGGAAAATTATTGAGTACAGTGCAATGGACCAACCATACAAGGCTCCGGCTATAAGAAGTATAACTACATTTCCGGCAAGAATATAATTCCATGCATCCATCCCTTTTTCCTGGGACATATAGATACTTATAAAATCTGTTCCTCCTGTAGTTGTTCCGACATTGAGGCAAAGAGCTATGGCAAAACCATTTATAATTCCACCGAATATACTTATTAACAGTACATCATTTGTAAAAAAGAAGGATGGTAATATATCCACAAAAATACTGGACAGAAATATAGTGAGAAGAGAATACAGGGTAAATTTTTTTCCGATAAATCTGAAGCCGATATAGACAGGTATAAGGTTAAGAATAATATTAAACAGAGTGTATGGTATGGTTATGTGCAAAGCACTTTGAAAAACGTGCTGAAGCAATAAAGATACTCCTGACATACCTCCGGGTAACAGGCTGGCAGCCCTGGCAAAGGAGCTGAGATTCCATGCAAAAATGAGTGATGCAAGAATAACTATAAATATTCTGAAATATTCATAAAAAACAGGATGCTTTCTTTCTATGGATTGAAACATAATATATCTACCCCCTTTTCCTTTATTATTATAGCATTTTGTACCTTTTATGTTAACAAAAAATATCATATATGTAAAATGTAAAAAGTACTGGTATAATCATAGCATTACTGATAAAATGGTACATATATTGTAATGCAAAGGAGAATTAATGTATGGATAGTAAAGATAATCAGTTTTTTTATGACAACGAAGTTAATGTAACGAAAAACATGATTAAGATTTTAAGATGGATAATTCTGGTATTTCCGGCAATTATGATTTTTTCGGCTGTTGGTTTATTTCAGTCAAAAATATCAGATTTGCTGATTATGACAGGTGTCGGTCTTGTTGTTACCATGGGTCCAACACTTGCATATAAAGCGGGAGTACCAATACAGATATTGAAGTATGTGGTTCTTGTAGCCTTATGTGGATTGCTTACAATTATGGCAAGTAATGCCTCTGTAGGTATCTATATGACTTATTCATTACCGATGGTATTCAGTATTTTCTATTACGACAAAAGGCTTACCCTTAAGACAGCTATAATAAGTTATGCATTTCTTGTCCTCTCACTTTTTCTGCGTTCAAGGGGAGTTAAACAGATTGAATTTGATGATAATTTTACCTGGTTTGTGAGCCGTAGTGTGGGATTTCTGATTGAAAATTCAGTTATGACCCTTGTGTGCGTAAAGATTGCCGAAGCAGCAAGAAAAGTATTGGAGAACCTTAATGACACACAGAAGGTGGCAGTACTCATATCTGAGTGTAATCAGGCATCCACAGAGCTGATTGATGAGACTAAGGAATTCAGACAGCATATGGGACATTTTCAGGAAACCAATGAGCAGATAACCAATGCGGCTGAGAAATCTCTTGAGGATTGTGACAGCAGCGAACAGCTTGCTGTTGAGCTTACCGGTGAGACACAGACAGCTACAGAAAATGCAAAAAATATAAGAAATCAAAGTGATAAGATGGCTCAAATAGCTCAGGAAACATACAAAAAGCTGGGAGAATATATTACATATATGACAGATACCGCTTCCAGCATGGAGAGAATTCAAAGAACTGCAGGAGATACAGAGGAAGCTATATCAAGTCTCAAAGATGCAATGGAAGAGGTTTCGGAATTTGCCCAAGCTATAGGTAATATCACTTCACAGACCAATCTTCTTGCCTTGAATGCCAGCATAGAGGCTGCCAGAGCCGGAGAGCATGGAAAAGGTTTTGCTGTTGTTGCAGAAGAAGTCAGAGTACTGGCAGAAAATTCCAAGACTGCCAGTGAATCCATATCGGGAATAATACTCAATATTGAAGAACTTCTTGAGCAGGTTCAGGAAGCAAATAAGCGGAGTGTCATTTCCATAGAGGAAGGTCTTTTAAAGATTAATGGTGCAAAGGCTGAAGCCGATGAAATCGGAAATATGCAGACTGATTCAAAGGAAATGGCAATTCAGGTGTTGAATGCCAGTGAAGAAACCGAAAGCTTTGTCAATAAGCTGGTAGAGACATCGGAAAAGATTCTTGAGCTTGTTGGAAGTCTCAGAGAACAGACAAGTCAGGTTGTTGAGCAGGGAAGAAGCCAGAAGCAGGTAACGGAAGACGTTGAGAATTCATTCGTCAGTGTTGAGCAGGTTGCAGAGAGACTGGTTAAAATTGCCGGAGTTACAGTGGATTAGAATTAATTAGCCGGTAGGGATATCATTACCTATGTTTTATGTCAGGAACATGGACAATGATATCCTTACCGGTTTTTTTATGTTTTGATAATTATTATCATCTGGAAAGATTATCCTTGAAATCATTTTTATAAGTGATATAATCTACCTGTAATTAGTTATAACTAACCAATATTAGCATTAAACTAATTTGGCGACTTAAATATAAATTTTAGCAATTTATATTGCGGAAAGAGGGTATTATGTCTGATAAAGAGAAAAAGTTTTTGGAAATTGTTGATTTGAAAAAGGGCTTTGGAAGTGGAGATACCAGGCAGGAGGTTCTCCGTGGAATGAATTTTTCTGTGGCTAAAGGAGAATTCTGCGTCCTTCTCGGACCATCCGGTTCAGGAAAATCTACTCTTCTTAATATTATAGGAGGAATAGATAATGCTGATTCAGGTTATATCTGTATTAACGGAGATAAGCTTGAGGATATGGATGAAAAGGGTCTTACCAGATATCGCAGGAAGCATCTCGGATATGTATTTCAAATGTATAATCTTATTGCAAACCTGAATGTAAAGGAAAATATCGAAGTGGGAGCATATCTTTCCGATAATCCTCTGGATATCGATGATCTCCTGAATACGCTTGGATTATATGAGCATAGATATAAATTACCTAACCAGTTGTCAGGTGGACAGCAGCAACGTGTATCCATAGGGCGTGCAATTGTCAAAAATCCGGATATCCTCCTTTGCGATGAGCCTACAGGAGCCTTGGATTATAACACATCCAAGGATATACTTAAGCTTATTGAGGATGTAAACCGGAAATATGGAAATACGGTGATTATGGTTACTCATAACGAAGCTATAAAGAATATGGCAGATCATGTCATTAAGCTTCGTGATGGTGCTGTACGTCACAACAATATTAATGAAAATAAAATTTCAGCTCAGGAACTTGAGTGGTAAGGGGTGTGAGATATATGAAAAAAATTAAAAATCCCCTTATAAAACGTGTTCCGAGAGAGCTTATAGGAGACTGGAAAAAATATCTTGTGGTAGCCTTATTTCTTATTTTGACAATAGGCTTTGTATCAGGCATGTATGTGGCAAACGGAAGTATGATGCAGGCCGCCGAAGAGGGCATAACAAAATATAAGCGGGAGGATGGACATTTTGAGCTGAAAAATAAGGCTGATTACGACCTTGTTAGTGCTATTGAAACAGGTGAAAAGGCAGACATTAAGCAATATTATCTGGATAAAGCAAAGAGTGAACTGGATGACAAATTTGATGATGAATTCAAGAAAGAGTTTGATAGAGAATTTAATGACAAATTTGACAGTGAATTTAAGAATCAGTTTGATTCCCAATTTATAGCACAGGTGAAAGAAACTCTTACAGAAAGTGGCATTAATGAGGAAATGGCTGATGCAATGCTGGATATGGCTGTTGAACAGGCTAAGCAGAATGGAAGCTATCAGACAGCTTATGACAGCGCTTATGCAAGTGCCTATGACAGTGCTTATGATGAAGCATATGAGGAGGCTTATAGTGAGGCATACGACGAGGCATGGAAAAAGATACAGAACGAAATAGATGATGAATATGCTGAGGCAGAAGATAAGTATGAACTGAATGATTCTGGATTTGAAGCTCAGAAGGTTAAAGTATATGAGAATTTTTACCGTGATGAAGATGAGGATTATGACAATAACGGTGAAAAGGATGGTGACATCCGTGTTTATTATAAAACAGAGGATGTAAATAATGCCTGTATACATGAGGGAAGATTTCCTGAAGCAGCGGATGAAATTGCCATTGACCGTATGCATGCCGATAATGTAGGTATTAAGACAGGAGATACAATAACTGTAGGCGGAAAAGAGTTTAAGGTAGTAGGTCTTATTGCTTATGTGAATTATGCAACACTTCATGAAAAGGCTACAGATTTTATGTTTGATGCGTTGAAATTTGATGTAGCTATGGTAACTGAGGAGGGATTTGAAACTCTCGGGAAAAGGGTACATTATAATTACGCATGGAATTATGAAAACGGACCTGAGGATGATATCGAGACAAAAAGCAAATCGGATGATTTTATGAAGGCTTTGTTAACCCAGACTGTTGTTGCGGATAATGAAATACAGGATTATGTTCCTGCATATGCCAATCCGGCAATAAACTTTGCCACAGATGATATGGGTTCAGATGAGGCAATGGGTGGAGTTATACTAGATGTCTTAACTGTGATTATCGCATTTATTTTTGCAATTACAATCAGTAATACCATCATTAAGGAATCAGCCACTATAGGAACCCTTAGGGCATCAGGGTATACAAGAGGAGAGCTTATAAGACATTACCTGTCAATGCCTGTAATTGTCACTCTTATTGGTGCTGTTATCGGTAATATTCTTGGATATACAGTGTTTAAGAACGTTGTTGTGGGAATGTATTATAACAGCTATAGTCTTCCGACATACAAGACAATATGGAATTCAACTGCTTTTGTAAAGACAACATTGATACCGATTGCACTTATGTTTATTGTTAATCTTCTGGTAATAGTAAAAATGATGAAACATACACCATTACAATTTATCAGACATGATTTGAAGAAAAATAAGCGTAAAAAGACAATGAGGCTTCCAAGATGGAAATTCTTAAGCCGTTTCCGTATGAGAATATTGCTTCAGAATATACCTAATTACATTGTACTTTTTGCAGGAATAGCTTTTATTATGATTATGTTGGCCATGGCAGTAGGTATGCCTAATACTCTCAAGTATTACAAGGATCATACCGGAGATTTGATGTTTGCAAATTATCAATATGTACTTTCATCATATGAGGATGAAGATGGTAATATTATTAAAACTGATAATCCTGATGCCGAAATGTTTGATATGGCCACCCTTCAGAAAAAAGGTGATAAGCTGAGTGAGGAGGTTTCGGTATACGGCATTGAGGACGAAAGCAGATATGTAAATATACCGGGTTTTAGCAGCCTTAAGGATAATGAGGTGTATATTTCAAAATCCTTTAGCAAAAAATATAATCTGGAAGAGGGAGACACATTTACCCTTGATGAGAAATATGAGAATAAGCAATACAAATTCAGGATTTCCGGAATTTATGATAAGTGTCAGAGCATAGCAGTATTCATGCCTATTGAGAATTTCAGTAAAAGCTTTGAACTTAAGTCCGGAGAGTTCAGCGGATACTTAACTGATTCTGAGATACATGATATTAAGGAAGATTATATTGCTACAATTATTACTATAGACGATATTACAAAAATGTGTGACCAGCTGGATCATTCAATGGGATCATATATGACATATTTCCAGTATCTGTGCATTTTACTTTCGGTTGTACTTATTTATCTGTTGACAAAAATAATAATTGAAAAAAATGAAAATGCAATTTCCATGACAAAAATATTGGGATATGAAAATAAGGAAATAGCAGGATTGTATCTTATGTCAACTACCATAGCAGTAGTAATAATAGATATAATAAGTGTATTTCTGGGTGAATTAGCCATCTTATATGTATGGAAGGTCATGATGTCATCATATACAGGCTGGTTTGATTTTTACATCAGTCCTCTGGGATATGTTAAGATGTTTGCCTTTGTTATGATAGGATATCTGATAGTCATGATGTTTGACTTTAAGAGAATTAAAAAGATTCCTATGGATCAGGCATTAAAAAATGTGGAATAGCATAAAGAATTGATATTCTTTAATAGATGCTTCCGGAGAAATCCCGGAGGCATCTTTCCATTATTGCATAGCAGACGCATAAGGGAGGTGTAAATAACATGGACAAGCGTAAAATCAAGAAATCCAAGGAAGATTATCTGGAGGCCATACTGATCAGAATCAATAAGTATGGTGCATGCAGGGTAACAGATATAGCTGAACAGATGGGATACTCTAAGGCAAGTACAAGTGTTGCGTTAAAAAAGCTTGAAGAGGAAGGCTGTATTATTAAGGATGACTGGAGAGTTCTGCTTACGGATCAGGGATATGCCATTGCTTCCCGGATATATGAAAGACATAATTTTTTTCTGGAATGGTTTCAATGCATAGGTATATCCAAGGATATTGCTGAGGCGGATGCCTGTATGATAGAACATGTCATTTCTGATGAAAGTTTTGAAAAAATCAAGGAATACCTTAATCAGGTCAGGGAAAAGTAGAATATATTTGTCAGCCTCAACTAACAAACGTTAATTAAGCATTTTCATATTATCAGTGTTAAAATAAGATAAATAAAAACAGATAACGGAGGTACTATTATGAACATTAAGAAGATTGGAGCTTTCTTAGGAGGCGTTGTGTTTGGAACAGCAGGAATTGCAATTCTTTCAGGCAATGACGCAAAAAAAGTGTATACCCATTGCACAGCCGCAGTTTTAAGAGGTAAGGACAGTGTAGTTAAAAAGGCTATGATTTTAAAGGAAAATTGTGGAGATATCTATGAGGATGCCAGGGATATAAACGAAAAGAGATATGCTGCACAGGAGCTTTCCAGGATTGAGGAGGCGAGAGCAATAATTGAAGAGTATGACAACAAAGATAAAAGTGATACATCTGAGAAAAATTAGATTAATAATAATAGGGTGAATTATGTATGATATGTGTAACTTTGCATGAATCAAGTAGAAGAATACGAGTTAAAATACCTATTCTTAATATGTCACTGAGAGATGCAGATCTGCTGGAATACTTTATCAAGGACTTGCCTGTAGTAAAAAATGCACAGGTAGATGAAAGAACCGGAAATGCAGTAGTTATATTTAAGAGTGAAGCCGTGGAAGAAAACAAGAGGATTCTTTTTGATGCTCTTGCAGGATACGATGCAAATGATGAAGCAGTTATTGCCCGTGTGCCTGAGGAAACAGGACGCAAATTAAACAGAGAATATCAGGAACGTTTTTTATCCCAGATAATCAAGCATAATCTGTGCAAGATTTTTTTGCCGGCACCTGTTGCTGCTGTGAGAACGGTGATAAAAAGTATTCCGTATATTGTGAAGGCTGTTTCTGTAATGTCAAAAGGTAAGCTGAAGGTTGAGGTACTTGACGGAATAGCTATTGCTGCGTCTATTGTAAGAAAGGATTATGCCACTGCCTCATCAATTATGTTTCTTTTAGATAGTGGTGATACTCTTGAAGAATGGACAAGAAAAAAGTCCATAGGAGATCTGGCAAGATCCATGGCACTTAACGTGGATAAGGTTTGGCTTTTGAATAATGATAAGGAGATTTCCGTAGGTATTGGCCAGGTACGCGTTGGAGATCAGATTATTGTTCGAAATTCAGACATTATTCCTTTAGATGGAAAAGTTGTCAGAGGACAAATGACTGTCAATCAGTCCTCTATGACAGGGGAAGCTGAGCCTGTGGTCAAATTCGTCGATAGTTATGTGTACGCCGGTACTGTTGTGGAGGAAGGAGAAGCTGTTATTCAGGTTACCCGGGAATCAGGAACAGGAAAATATGATCAGATTGTCAGGATGATTGAGGAATCAGAAAAGCTTAAATCAGGTGCTGAAACAAAAGCATATAGTCTGGCAGATTCATTGGTTCCATATAGCTTTTTGGGCTTTGCCGGTACATATTTGTTTACCGGTAATATAATAAAGGCACTTTCCTTTCTGATGGTGGATTATTCCTGTGCAATGAAGCTATCTATGCCTCTTGCCGTATTGTCGGCAATCCGTGAGGCAAGGGAATATGGAATATCCATAAAAGGTGGTAAATTTATGGAAGCGGTAGCTGAGGCTGATACCATTGTATTTGATAAAACCGGAACACTTACTCATGCTACACCGAAGTTGGTTGATGTGGTTACATTTTCAGGAAATGACCCTGATGAAATGCTTAGGATTGCAGCCTGTCTGGAGGAACATTATCCTCATTCCGTTGCAAATGCAATTGTATATGGAGCAAAGGAAAAACAATTGGAACACGAGGAAATACATTCAAAAGTTGAATTTGTTGTGGCTCATGGTGTAAGCAGCTTTATCGGTGAAAAAAAGGTTGTCATAGGCAGTCATCATTTTGTAGTAGAAGATGAAAAGTGTATTATTCCTAAAGATGAAAGCTATAAGCTTAATGAAATTAAGCCTGAGTATTCAAGGATATATCTGGCTATAGACGGAGTTGTAGTAGCTGTTTTGTGTATTTTTGATCCGGTTAGGGAAGAGGCAGCTTGTGTAATAGATGAGCTTCATAGTCTGGGCTTCTCTAATATATGCATGATGACAGGTGATAACGAAAAAGCGGCAAAATCCGTTGCCCAAAGACTTTGTATCGATGAATATCATGCGGAGGTGCTTCCGGAAGATAAGGCTTATTTTGTAAGAGAAAAGCGTAAAAGAGGACATAAGGTTATTATGATTGGAGACGGAGTTAATGATTCTCCCGCATTGTCAGAAGCCGATGCAGGCATTGCCATTGAAACAGGAGCAGCTATAGCAAGGGAAATCGCAGATATAACTATTTCAGCCGATAATCTTATGAATCTGATTACATTAAGGAAAATAAGTACAGCACTGATGAAGCGTATTGGGAGTAATTACAGATTTATTATTGGTTTTAATTCACTGCTTATTGTTATGGGACTTGCTGGTATTATTTCTCCATCTTCCTCTGCATTGCTTCACAATGGCTCAACAATTGTTACAGGTGTGAAAAGTATGACAGACCTGCTAAAATGAGTCGGAATAAAAATTACCTCTTGCCATAATGACCAAAGATGTATAGAATACAAGTGTTCATATATAAGATAAAATAATTAAAGGGGAATATATTTATGAAAAAGGTAGTCAAATTTGGTGGCAGCTCACTTGCAAGTGCCGAGCAGTTTAAAAAGGTGGGAGATATTATTTCATCGGATGCCAGCCGTGTTTATGTTGTACCTTCTGCACCGGGGAAAAGATTTTCTGATGATATCAAGGTTACAGATATGCTTTTGCATGTTTTTGAAACAGCTGATGAAGGAAAAGATATAACCGATGAAATCAAAGCTATTAAAGCAAGGTATGACGAGATTATTGAAGGACTTGGTTTAAGTGGATTTTCTCTTGATAAGGAATTTGAGGTAATTACTAAGAATCTTATTAATAATCCAAACAAGGATTATGCTGCATCAAGAGGAGAATTCCTTAATGGAAAGATTATGGCTGCGTATCTTGGAATGGATTTCATAGATGCAGCTGAGGTAATTTTCTTTAATGAAGAGGGGAATCTTAACAGCTATAAGACAGAAAAGGTTCTTGGAGCAAGACTTGAAAAGAGTCCTCGTGCGGTTATTCCGGGCTTTTATGGACTTGGAAAGGATGGAAATGTTAAGACATTTTCCAGAGGTGGTTCAGATGTTACAGGCTCTATTGTTGCACAGGCAAGCCGTGCGGATGTGTATGAAAACTGGACCGATGTATCAGGATTTTTGGTTGCAGATCCACGAATTGTTTCCAATCCGAAATCAATAAAATATATCACCTACAGAGAGCTTCGTGAGCTTTCATATATGGGAGCGTCAGTGCTTCATGAGGATGCAATTTTTCCGGTTCGCCATTGCGGAATTCCGATTAATATCCGCAATACAAATTCACCAATGGATGAGGGAACATGGATCGTTGAAAGTACCTGCCAGAAGCAGGATTACGTTGTAACAGGAATTGCCGGCAAGAAGGATTTTTGTACTATATTCATCACCAAGGCTATGATGAATTCTGAGATTGGATTTGGAAGAAAGGTTTTGCAGGCTTTTGAGGAAAACGAGATTTCTTTTGAGCATATGCCATCAGGTATTGATACAATGACAATTGTGGTGCATGCGGATGAATTTATTCACAAGGAGCAGAGTGTTATATCAGCTATTCATCGTCTTGCTGAGCCGGATTCGGTTGAAATTGAATCGGGTCTTGCGCTTATCGCAGTTGTGGGACGGGGCATGAAGTCAGCAAGTGGTACAGCAGGAAAGCTGTTTAGTGCACTTGCAAAGGAAGGTATTAATATAAGAATGATAGATCAGGGCTCCTCCGAGCTTAATATTATAATCGGGGTTAAGAATGACGATTTTGATACAGCAATAAGGGCGATATATAATACCTTTATTACCGATTAATTTATCAGAAAATATTTGTATCCGATTATACAACTTACCGTTATAAGAATAGGAGACTGTGAATTCACAAAGCATAAAAAAGCATCCTTGGGATGCTTTTTTATTTGCCAAAAAGACTGTAATTGGATAATAGTGCAGTGATCCGGCTTATAGGCAAAAACTATAACAAGTAAAAGGAATTAACAATTATACAAAGACGACTGGTTATGTTAATATTCATTTCAAGATAAACCTACTGAGTTAGTAGGGAATAAAAGAGGTGATGCAAATGGCATTTATTGAAGTAAAAGGCCTCAACAAAACCTTCACTTCGAAGGAGGGGCAGGTACAGGCTTTACAGGATATCAATCTTTCAATTGAAAAAGCGGACATATACGGGATTATAGGAATGTCCGGAGCCGGTAAAAGTACTTTGGTGCGATGTCTCAATTTTTTGGAAAAACCGTCAGAGGGTGAAATTGAAATTGACGGTAAAGTGTTAAGCACGTTGAATGAAAAGGAGCTTAGAGAAGAACGAAGAAGTATAGCAATGATTTTCCAACATTTTAATCTGCTGATGCAAAAAAATGTTTTAGCTAATGTATGTTTTCCACTCAAGCTAAAAAGGATTGAAAAAAAACAGGCAGAAGAAAAAGCATATGAATTGTTGGAAACAGTAGGACTCAGGGATAAGGCAAAAGCTTATCCGGGCAAGCTGTCCGGAGGCCAGAAGCAGAGAGTTGCAATAGCCAGAGCACTTGCCTCTGATCCTGAAATCCTTCTATGTGATGAGGCAACCAGTGCCCTTGATCCTCAGACTACAGATTCTATACTGGAGCTTTTGAAGAAAATCAACAGGAAATTTGGTATTACTATAGTGATTATTACTCATCAGATGGAGGTTATACAGAAAATATGTAATCAGGTTGCCATTATAGAAAATGGAAGGCTTGTCGAACAGGGAGAAGTAAATGAGATATTTGCAAATCCAAAATCAAAAGCAGCCAAGAGGTTAATATTGGGCGAATCGGACAAAAGCAATTTTAATGAATATGATATGGCTGAAGCCCCCGATAGAGCTTCAAAAAAGATTAAAAGGATAAGGGCAGTTTTCTCTGAAAGCTCCGCATATGAGCCTGTAATTGCAAATGCAATTCTTGAATATAAGGTACCGATTAACATCCTTCAGGCCAATACAAGAAATGTCGGAGGAAAGGCAAAGGGAGAAATCATACTGGGACTTCCTGGAGATAGTGAGTTACAGGAAGAGATAATACAATATCTTATCCGGCATGGTTTGACCGTACAGGAGGTGAGTATAGGTGTTTAGTGGGCAGATTATTGAAATGTTAATAGAAGGAATAAGGGACACCTTATATATGACCCTGGGTTCAACTTTGCTGGGTTATGTAATAGGACTTCCAATGGGAATTGTTCTTGCGGTGACAGATAAGGAGGGAATAAAACCAAATGCATTTGTTTACAGGATATTTGACCTGATTTCAAATGTAGTAAGAAGTATACCGTTTTTAATATTATTGATTCTTATGATACCTGTTACGAGGGCTCTGGTAGGTCAAAGCTATGGCGCATCGGCAACCATTATCCCACTTGTAGTTACGGCAGCTCCGTATATAGCCAGGCTTGTTGAATCTTCGCTTAAGGAGGTTGACAGGGGCGTAATTGAGGCTGCAAAATCCATGGGAGCAACTAATCTACAGATTGTTACCAGGGTATTGCTGGTAGAAGCCAGAACATCCCTTATTATGGGAGCTACCATTGCAACAGGAACAATTCTTGGCTATTCGGCTATGGCCGGTGCAGTCGGAGGAGGAGGTCTTGGAGATATTGCTGTACGATATGGATATCACAGATGGCAGACAGATATTATGATTGTAACAGTTATACTCATTATTGTTTTGTTCCAGATTATACAAAATATCGGAATGCTTACGGCAAAAAAAATAGATAAAAGATAAGTAAAGAATAAAAGGAGAATTTTATTATGAAGAAGAAAATAGCAGCATTATTATTATCAGGAGTTTTGGCAGTAACATCACTTACAGGATGTGGAAAGTCGGATAAAAAGGAAGAGGATAAGGTAATTACGGTAGCGGCATCTGCCACACCTCATGCGGAAATACTGGAGTATGCAAAGCCCCTTCTCGAAAAAGAAGGCTATACACTTGAGGTTAAGGTATTTGATGATTATGTACTTCCTATGAATGTGGTAGAATCCGGTGAGCTTGATGCAAACTATGCGGTTCATGTACCATATCTTGAGTCATTCAATGAGGAGCAGGGAACTCACCTTGCCAATGCCGGAGGTATTCATTATGAGCCGTTTGGTATCTATCCGGGAAAGAAGAGCTCATTAGATGACATTGAAAACGGAGATACAATAGCTATCCCGAATGATACAACCAATGAGGCGAGAGCACTTTTGCTGTTACAGGATAATGGACTGATAAAGCTTAAGGATGGAGCAGGTCTTACAGCAACTGTAAATGATATTGAAGAAAATCCATATAATCTTGAGTTAGAAGAGCTGGAAGCAGCACAGGTTGCCAGAGTCCGTGAGGAAGTGGCATTTGTAGTATTGAATGGAAATTATGCTCTGTCTGCCGGACTTTCGGTTGCAAAGGATTCTATTGCTTTTGAGCAAAGTGATTCAGAGGCTGCAAAGACTTATGTAAATATAATATGCGTTAAGGAAGGCCATGAAGACGATGCTAAAATTAAAGCATTAGTTAAGGTGCTGCAATCAGATGAGGTGAAAAATTTCATCAATGAAAAATACGATGGCGCAGTTGTTCCGTTTGAGTAGACTCCAAATCATATATTGACAGACGTACAGGTAATATGTTACGCATAAAAATGTGTAACATATTACCTGCTTTGTATGCAATAATATTGATTAAGATAAGGTTGTGAATATGAATTATATTAGCTGAGTTACCCCCGGATATTTGATTTCAGACTGATAAATGCCACTGTTGACAGGTTCAAGATATCGAATGAAGGGAGAAGGTAAATGAAAAGCAAAAGGAATATATTCCATGGACAACCTTGTGGGGAAATTTTGTGTATTTTGATGGGCATCAGCAATGTGAATTACGGATGGTGATTTTATTTCCTTATGTGTATGGGAATTGGGAAAAATCAAGGGTCTACTTTCCGTAGGTGGCAAAAATTAAAGCTGCAATTTATAATAGTAATATGGAGGTGAAAAAAATGAATCAATATGTAACAGGTGCGGTTATAAAAAAGCTGCGTGAAAAAGCTAAAATTACACAGCTGCAGCTGGCAGAAAAAATCGGAGTAAGTGACAAAACAATCTCAAAATGGGAGACAGGAAAGGGGTATCCTGATATTACTTTGTTAGAACCGATTGCCAATGCACTTTCAGTATCGATTTCTGAGCTGATATCAGGAAATACAGTGAATAATTCCAACGTATCTGCCAACATGCTTCGTTCAGTATTTTATGTATGCCCAGTGTGTGGAAATGTAATTCATGGTATCGGCGAGGCAGTTATATATTGTCACGGAGTGTTATTACAGCCGGAAGAACCGGAGGGAACTGACGAAAAACACAAGATTTTTGTAGAGCGTGCAGAGGATGAATATTATGTGCAAATCGAGCATGAAATGACAAAAAATCATTATATTTCTTTTATTGCTGCAGCTTCTTCTGACAGGATGCAGATGGTAAAGCTTTATCCGGAGGGAGAGGCAGAGGCCCGGTTTAAGCTAAGCGAAGTGAAAAAAATATATTTTTACTGTAATAGAAGCGGATTGTTTTCAATTACTCCGGTGAAAGGAATCGATGATAAGGAATGCGGATACGATACTTCAGAAGAAAGAAAAAGGCTGGAGGAAACAGCTAAAATGCTGTTTGGATAAAAAAGCGGAGCACTTTTTGTTAGGGAGAGTGATTTGATGAGATGCATATGCCCGAAATGTAAGTCAGAAAATATTATGAAACATAAACAGCTTTATGATATAGGCCTGCACGGACCAGACATATTGTTTTATTATCATCCGTTAGTAACGAATCCGCTTAATGAAATTGGGTATGTTATATCTATGGATTCATCTGCCACGGCATTAGTTTGTTTTCTTGTTAAAAGCCTTGATTTTACTAGAGTTTCAGAGTTTGGACATATGAATTTATACCCGATTTGTGCCAAATTAATGTATGAAAAGAGTTGTGATATAACCGAAAAAAGATAAGGGTGCCAGTTGTCTATATTTTGTGGACAACTGACACCCTTAAGTAATATAATAGTAACAGAAGGAAGGTTGAGAATATGATAACTAAAACATCAATTCGATTTTACAATTTTGTACCTGTGAGAGCAAGGTGGAGCGATGATGATAAAACTTGGTGGTATGCGGCAACCGATGTAATTCAAGCACTCATTCAGAGTAAGAATGCTCGTAGATACTGGAATACTTTCAAAACTAGACATTTTGAGTTGTCGTCATTTTGTAGACAACTCAAATTAACAGCGGCAGATGGAAAACAATATGATACGGATTGTTTGAATCAAAATGGAATTAATCGACTGTTATTACTTCTCCCAGCAAAAAGTAAAATTCAGTTTTCAGATTGGATTTTAGGAATGAATGATCCGATTGATGAACAGAGTAAACGTAATGCTTATGAGCTTTATGAAAATTCCATTTTGGATACAACAGAGGTTGGAACAGTGAAAGGATTACAACAAATTCATGCATTCCTTTTTGGTGGATTATATGATTTTGCAGGACAAATAAGAACAAAAAACATTTCAAAAGGTGGATTTGTTTTTGCAAACTGTATGTATTTAGATGAAACATTTCGACATATTGAATTAATGCCAGAAAATAGTGCCACTGAAATAATAGATAAATATATAGAAATGAATATTGCCCATCCTTTTATGGAGGGGAATGGACGTGCGACAAGAATTTGGCTGGATCAATTGTTAAAAACCAGAATTAACAAATGCATTGATTGGCAACAGATTGATAAGAAAGATTATCTAAATGCAATGGAAAAAAGTCCATTTGATGCGAGACCAATTAAGACATTGCTTGAATCAGCGTTAACAGATAAAATTGATGATCGTGAAATATTTATGAAAGGAATTGACTACTCATATTATTATGAAACGGTTGATGATTAATAAATTACAAGTGTAGGCTCTTGTACCATCATGGGAGTTAAGAGAAATTGTAGGAGGAAAACAATGTTAATATATAGTGGGCTGAAAGCAGATTTTATGGCGGATACAGAAAATGATGTTTTGGAAACTAAGTTATATGATGCGATAAAGAGTAAAATGAATCGAACCACCGGTTTGAGTGAACTAAATTCTTGGAGAAATTCTCTGAAGGAAATGTATATTACCTTGAATGATTCTAATATTCCTTCAGACGTGGGAGTTGCAATAGAATATAACATCCCGCAAACATCAAAAAGAGTAGATTTTTTGATTTCCGGATATGATAAAGAAAATAAAGGAAATGTTATTATTGTAGAACTTAAACAATGGGAAAAACTGCAGGCAATTGAGGGACAAGATGCGATTGTTGAAACGTACACAGGTGGTGCGAATAGGAGGGTGGTACATCCAAGCTATCAAGCTTGGTCGTATGCTGCACTTATAAGGGATTATAATGAATTTGTACAAGATGCGGAAATTGAGTTACATCCATGTGCTTATCTTCATAATTATCCAAGAGTTGAAAATGATCCATTGGATGCGAAGCAATACGAAGACATATTAGCTGATGCTCCGGCATTTACATATGGACAAAGAGAAGCATTGAGAAGGTTTATTAAAGATTGTATTACCACTGGAGATAATGAGGATACATTAGTTAAAATTGAACATGGAAAAATTAGGCCATCCAAGCAATTGCAGGATTCAATATGTGGAATGTTGAAGGGTAATAAAGAATTTATTATGTTAGATGAGCAAAAGGTTGTTTATGAAAATATATTAAATCTTTCTATGAAGTGCCAAAAAGATTGTCAAAAGAGAACAATTATTGTTGAAGGTGGACCAGGTACAGGAAAAACAGTTGTTGCAATCAATTTATTAGCAGAATTAACTAAACGAAACCAATTTGTTCAATATGTTTCTAAAAATGTAGCTCCAAGAACTGTTTATGGATACAAGTTGAAAGGAACTATGAAGAAGAGTAGTGTTGATAATCTATTTAAAGGTTCCGGATGTTATACAGAAGCACCATTAAACTCAGTTGGAACGATTTTGGCTGATGAGGCACATAGACTAAATGAGAAATCCGGATTGTTTCAAAATATGGGAGAAAATCAGATTAAAGAGATAATTCATGCATCTTGGTGCAGTGTATTTTTTATAGATGAAAGTCAAAGGGTAACAACAAGTGATATAGGAAGTGTAGCCGAAATAGAAAAGTGGGCAGGGTATGAGCAGTCTGAAGTGACAAAAATGAAATTAGTGTCACAATTTAGATGCAATGGATCTGATGGATATCTTGCCTGGTTGGATGATGTTTTGCAGATAAGGGAAACAGCTAAAACTATGATTTGGAGGGGATTGATTATGATATCCGTATATGTGATTCGCCTTTGGAAATGGAACATATTGTGATAGAAAAAAACAATATAAGAAACAGAGCTCGGATATTAGCTGGATATTGTTGGAATTGGCCTAAGGCAACACGTAATGATGTCAATTATCATGATATAAAAATAGGCGACTATAGTATTAGCTGGAATTTGGATGGCGGAGATGCCTTTGCAATTAATCCGGATTCTGTGCATGAGGCAGGATGTATACATACTTCTCAAGGATTAGAGTTCGATTATGTAGGGGTCATTATTGGTGATGATTTAAGGTATGAAGATGGTAAAATTGTTACGGATTACTCTAAACGTGCAAAAACAGATCAGTCAATGAAGGGAATAAAGGGGCTATCTAAAGATAATCCAAAGAAGGCAGAGCAGATAGCAGAGGAAATCATAAAAAACACGTATCGAACCCTGATGACTAGAGGAATGAAAGGCTGTTATGTATATTGTACAGACAAAAAACTGGCAGATTATTTTAAAGAAAGACTGAAGAATAGGGGATAGCATAAATGACACAGGAAACTATTAATCAAATATTAAAATTCAGAGACGACAGGGATTGGAAACAATTTCATAATCCCAAGGATTTAGCAATTTCCATTTCTTTGGAAGCGGCGGAACTTTTGGAAGTCTTTCAGTGGAGTGGTTCTGATACATCAGATGCAAATAAACAAGAAAAAATTAAAGAAGAATTGGCGGATGTAATTAATTATTGTGTGCTTATGGCAGATGTATGCGGACTGGATATTGATGAAATTGTTCAGGAAAAGTTGAAAGTAAACAATCAGAAGTACCCGGTAGACAAAGCAAAAGGGAAGAGTGATAAATATAACAAGCTATGCATAGATTTGTGCCAAATGTGAATAATGAAAACAAGCCGATTGCGTTTGGGAATTTCAGTTATTATTGGATAGTATTGACAATTAGTAGAATACATGTTATATTATGCAAGTAATTACTTGCATAGATGGATGGTGCTTTATGTCTGATCAGACTAAAAACAAGATTTTAAATGCTGCAATGTCATTGGTAATGGAAAAAGGATATACTGTTACTACAACAAAGGATATTGCAAAAAAAGCAGGAGTCAATGAATGTACTCTTTTCCGTAAATTCAAGGGGAAAAAGGAGATTATTATTGCTGCGATGTCAATGCCTGAGTGGAACCCCTGTTTAAGGGAACAGGATTTTGAATATACAGGGGATTTGGTTAGTGATTTATGCTCCTTTTCTGAAGTATATTTCAGCAGAGTAACGCCTGAAATGGTTAAGGTATCATTAGGACTTCGTTCACCGGATTTGTACGATTTAACAAAAGACGGAATCATGGAGATACCGGCTACATTTAAAAGAGTGCTTGTAGCTTATTTTACAGAAATGCAGAAGGCTGATAAGCTGCATAGTGATGACATAGAAAGCCTTGCAGTCACTTTTTTGGCAATGAATTTTGGATTTGTATTTTTTAAGGCTTCATTTGGAGATGGGCTGACATACCTTCAGGCAAAAGAATATATAAACAGCAGTGTTCGGAATTTTGTAAATGGCATAAGCAGATAGGATGGTACACAATGAGTGTGCCACTTATTTTTACCCAATATGCAAGTGAACACTTGCAGAAGAGCAGGGATATGTTTTATTTTATATCAACAATATAAAGGAATAGCCCATCTGAGGGTAAACTCTGTTGACAGTAATGCAATAATTATTGAATAGGAAAGGAAGATTATTTGTATGAAGATTAGTGAAAATGTGCATTTGATACAAAAGGAATTTTATGTAACACAGGAAGTAAGGAGATATGTAAATATTTATCTGATTACAGGAAAGTATTGCTATCTTATAGATAGCGGGGTCGCCGGGTCGGAAAAATTAATAGATGAATATTTACAATCTATAGGAAAGAGCATAACAGACATTAAGGGAATTTTTCTTACACATGCTCATCCGGATCATATTGGCGGAGCATCAGAAATTAAGAAAATTACAAATTGTAAAATATATGCACCGATGTTGGAGTCAGATTGGATTGAAAATATTGACATACAGTATAAAGAGCGTCCTATTCCTAACTTTTATACATTACTCCGGGAATCCGTAAAGGTAGATGTTCCACTTCAGGACGGAGATAGGATAATACTTGAAGACGGTCTGGAAATATGTGCAGTATTGACCCGGGGACATTCTTCGGGTTCAATGTCCTTTATTCTTGGCAATAATTTGATTTTTACAGGAGATGCTATACCTGTGGCTCATGATTTGCCAATATTTATTGATTATGAACAGAGCATCTATTCTCTTGACAGGATTGGTACATTGCCCGGTATTCAAATTTATTGCCCTGCCTGGGATGAAATATATGATGAAGCAGCTATAAAAGAAGTTATCATGGACAGTAAGAGGATGTTGCACAGATTAAAGGAGGCAGTATATCAGACAGAGAAAAAATACAGTCAGTATACGGAGTCAGAGAAGCTAATGATGATATTTAAACAAGCGGATATTATGCAATATGCAGGAAATCCATTGGTGGCGAAAAGTATAGATGCCTGTAGAAGATATTTGATGTAGGATAACAAGTCTTACAAAATTGTCACTTTGTATGTCACCTGCCTGTAAGCTTTGCAGATTATAATTGCAATATAAAGGAAATAAAAGGGAGGGATAAATCTGAACAAGTATACGGATATTTCAATAAGGTATCTTATATATCAGAAAAAAAGGACAATACTCACAATTCTTGGAATAGCGATATCATCAGGTCTGCTATTTGTAATTCTGACATTATACTTCAGCAATTTTACAAATAAAAGAGATGAGCTTCGTAAGGAGGCAAATTATGATATGGCTTTTTTTACTGAAAATCCGGAGGAGATAGCCGGTATTATAGATGAGGATTATATAAAAGACGTATATGAAGGAAAGTTTTATGATGTAAATTCTGATTCATACATAAGTGCCCTGTTTGTAAATCTGGATAATCCATACAGAATAAATCACTATTTTAAAAAGATAAAGGGAAAATATGGAATTGAAGGATGCATAAACGAACAACTGGCCTCCTATTATATGCAGGGAGATATAGGAAATGAAAATTATATAATTTTACTGCTTTTTCTTTTACTTTCATTTATTTTTGCCATAATTGGTGTCGGAATTATAAGAAATACAATACAGCTTCATACAATAGAGCAGATCAAGGATTATGGAATAATGCGTTGTGTCGGTGCAAGTCAGGGAGAGCTGCGCAGAGTGATATTCAGGATAGGATTTATCCAGGAAATGTGCGGAATTATAGTTGGAACTGTACTTGGGTTACCCGTTGCAATGCTTATCGGAGTCCTGTGGAAAATTAAGGTGAGCTTTCAGTGGATAGCGTTAGTATATGTGCTGGTTGTTTTTATCGGTGATTTGTATTTTGTTATGATAGAAAACAGCAAATTGGTAAAGAATATATCACCTATTGACGCAGTCCGTTCAAATGGCACAGCCGGTAATAATATGATTAAGGCACGCAGTAATAATGTATTTGAATTACTTTTTGGGTTTGATACAGGATATGCATATAGAAGTCTGATGAGTAACAAAAATAGATTTTATAAGACGGTTGCGGCACTTGCGTTTGCTATAACAGCAATGTTACTTGTGGTGATGGTGTACACCTCATTTGATAAGCTTAGGAAAAGCTTTTACGATGATCTTGGTGAATACCAGGTGTATTTTTTGGAATGTGTAGATGGAATAGCTGATGCCAATTTTGCAAAGAGCAGGCTGCCATCAGAGAACGAGCTTAAAAATATAGCTGAAACATCGAGCGCAGTTGATGTAAGACCTGTGTATGCCGCCAGATTTACATATGCTTTTGCGGATGATTTGGAAGGACATCTGAGTGAGGAATATCTCAGGGATACAGATGAGGGTTATGTATTTAAAAAAGTAAGTGCGAATGAGGACTTATATGGAATGGCGTACTCTCTTATGATTTTTGGATATGAGGAGGATGAGTATCGGGAATATGAAGATCTTTTAGTGGAAGGAACCCTCAATGTCAGTGAAAACGGAATTGTAATGGTCAGGAACGGACAGGTAGAAGCTTACAATGAGAATGATGATTTTACATTGGAAGATTTTCTCAGCTATGAATGTAATATTACCGACTATAAGGTTGGAGATGAAATAAGGCTTGTAGACATAAAAAGACTTCAGGAAGAATATAAGGCTGCATATGATGAATATGTTACACTTCATAAAGAGGAAATTGAGTCGGGCAGACAGGATGAGCTTGAATATAATATAAATCTGGAAAAAAGAAGATGCTTGCCTATATATTCACAATGTGTAAGACGTCTTATTAAAGAGGGGGCATACAAAACCTATGTAGTTGAGGGCGTTGTTGAAAGTAAAATAGATGGGATAGACACAGATATTTACATACCTGCTATTGTATCCCTGGACAGATATTGTGAAATAACAGGTCTTGAGAAGGAATCAGCCGCTACCGGAATAAAATATAAGTTTGAAAATTTTGAGAATGACAAAAGACTGTTAAATATTCTGGTGGCAATGGAGGGTACAGTTTCATGCATGAGTTCGCTTGACATGTCTCTGTTACAGATTGTAGATGATTTAACCTCAGTTGAAGGCATTTTGGTATATGTGGCTATATTTGTGATATTCATTCTTTTGATGTGCTCGCTTAATATAATAAATACCAATGCCAGCAATATATACCAGAGAAGAGCTGAGCTTGCACAGCTAAAGATAATAGGTGTGTCACAAAAGAGGATATACAGGATAGTAATTCTTGAGGGGGTATTAACAGCAGTTATAGCAGATATAATAGGGATTGGGATAGGAATTGTGGCAGTAGCATTTCTGAAAAAACCTGTTAAAATAATGCTTGGAGTTAATCTGGATATTACGTCTCTGATTATTATCGCCGCCGCCGTAATATTATATACGTTTTTACTTCTTTGCGGCTCGATATATGTATCAATCAAAAAGCAGGCAGGCTCCCTGATGGATAATTTAAGATAGAGAGGATTATATATGAAAATAGTTAGGATGGAAAATGTTACAAAAACATATGGTGAAGGAGATACAAGGGTGTGGGCACTGGACAATGTAAGCCTTACAGTAGAAAAGGGAGAGTTTTTGGCAGTTGTGGGGGCATCCGGCTCAGGAAAATCAACTCTTCTTCATGCGATGGGCGGGGTGGATACCATAAATAAGGGACGTATAATTGTTGATGACAGGGATATAACTTCTCTTACAGATGATGAAATGTCTGTATTCAGGAGAAGGAAGGTAGGCTTTGTATTTCAGTCATATCATTTGATACCTGTTCTGACAGTCGAAGAAAATATTAAAATGCCTGTTCTTCTGGACCATAAAAAGCCGGACAGAGAATATATAGATCATATAGTGGAGCTTCTGGGTCTTAAGGACAGAAGAAAGCATCTTCCTAATCAGCTTTCGGGAGGACAGCAGCAAAGGACGGCTATTGCAAGGGCTCTGGCTAACAGACCTTCAATCATTCTTGCGGATGAACCTACAGGTGCTCTTGATTCCGTAAATAGTAATGAAGTAATGACATTGCTCCAGAATTCGGTTAAAAAGCTAAATCAGACGCTGGTTCTTATAACACATAATTTTGATCTTGCCAGAGAGGCTGACAGGATAATCAGAATTGCAGATGGAAAAATAGTGGAGGAATAATATGGTGAAGGTGAGAAGGAAGTTTTTGCTATCTATTTTGTGCTTTTAATGTCAGGGGTTGTACATAAATCTATGTCAGAGAATTTCAGTAACTGATATATTTGCTGATAATATCATATGAGGATAAAGCAGGAATATCTTGATTCGGCAAAGAAAACCATACGAGTGACACAGTTTCTTCTCGGAGAAATCGGAATGATTTCCCTGATAAATGGTACATCTGTTTATAACAGGATGGTGAGATAGGCTGATGTCACAAAAGTGAGGTTTGGTTTTCAAACACTAATGTGTTATAATTACTAATAATCATGAAAGGTATGGGGAACTTAAAGTGGCACACAAAATACTGATGGTTGAGGATGATTATGCACTTGCCATGGGAACTGAATATGCACTTTCTTCGGAGGAATATGAGGTTGTTACTGCCACGGATCTTGCAGAGGCTAAGAGGAGATTTGATAACAGTATTGACTTGGTTCTTCTTGATATGATGCTGCCGGATGGGAACGGACTTTTATTTTGTAAATGGCTGAGGGAAAGAGGAAGCAGTGTGCCTGTTATTTTTCTGACAGCGATAGCTGACGAGGCAAATATAGTCAGGAGCCTTGAAAACGGTGCAGATGATTATATTACAAAGCCATATCGCGTTAAGGAGCTTCTGGCACGCATTGCCGCTAACATAAGACGAGGTGAGGCAGCTAAGGATTTTTGTGAAAGGAAAATTGTATTTGGTTCATCATGCTTTTATCCTGATACCTTTAAGCTTGTTCAAAATGGCATTAATATTGAATGTACCACCAGTGAGCTTAAGCTTCTTCGTGAGCTTCTGTATAACCGGGGAAATGTACTAAGCAGGAGTACGCTGATGGGGAATTTGTATGATGTTGATGGTGACTTTTTTGAGGACAATACACTGTCAGTGTATGTAAAGAGATTACGAAGCAGGCTCGGAGACGATGGAAATTACATAGAAACGGTTCGTGGCATAGGATACAGGTTCAAACAGGATTAAATATGAATTATAGTTATGAAATTTGTAAACTAAAGAGAAATATTGTGGTTATAGGTAGCATGTTATTTATTATATATGCTGCTTTTTGTGCATTTATCATACAGAGCTTCAACTGGAAATTTTATGCTCTGACAGGCCTGTTTACGGCATTTGTTGTTATAATTTATTTTTATGCAAAAGCACATATTGTATATATGAGCAGGGAAATTGGACATATAAATGATATTATGACTGATATTCTGTATAATCCGGATAATGTACCTGTAGAGGAATATAAGCCCGGGGATATAGGCTGCCTGTATACAAATCTTTATAGGCTTGTAATGGTATTAAAGCAGAGTAATATGAAGGAGCAGGAGGAGAAGCTTTTTTTGCGTGATATTATTTCGGATATTTCGCATCAGCTTAAAACACCGTTGTCATCCCTGTCTGTGTTTTTTGAACTGCTGAGTGAAAAAAGGGTAATTGATGAGGGAAAGAAACAGGATATTATTAATGAAGCACAGAATCAGATATCCAGAATGGAATGGATGGTTTTGTCTATGCTGAAGCTTGCACGCATTGAGGCAGGCGCAATTCAGTTTGAGAATAGGGGAAATAATATAAGCAGTATCATTGATTGCGCCGTAGATGGAGTTGCGTATCTTACTAATGAGAGAAATCAGCATATCGATATATCCGTGAATGAAAATGCCGTTTTGATGTGCGATGGGGACTGGCTTGCTGAGGCTCTGATAAATCTGCTTAAAAATGCTTCAGACTATTCTGATATAGGCAGCGGTATAATTATAGAGACTGAAGTAACTCCTATGTTCACACGGATATATGTAAAAGATGAGGGTGTGGGAATATCCGAGGCTGATCAGAAAAATATATTTAAAAGATTTTACAGGGTTAATAATGATGTTAATCCAAACAGTGTGGGTATTGGCCTGTCACTTGCAAAATCAATTATAGAAGGAATGGGTGGAAGTATATCTGTGCGAAGTGAAATAGGAAAATATACGCACTTTATAATTACTTTTGCACATTAATGCTTGAATAAGCGTTAATAGATAAAACCAATGCCAATTTTCCAAAATCATCGGTAGTAAAGTGAAGAGTGTTTTTTCATTTGGATTCATACCATCCTTCAACATCAGCATCCAAAACTTTTTTTGGCTTCAAGGAAACATTTTTTTGTAATATCAGTGTATATAATGGAAATAAATCAGAATCTTTAAATTTCATATTGTCATGTAAAGTTTGTCCATAAATCTTAATTTTATATTGTGGGGTTTTAATCATAATATATGCATACTGATACATAAGAAATATCCCAATTTATCAACGACATATGAGTATATGCTTATTAGACCCCCTATTACTAAAGCGCAACTTAGAAAGAATATAATATCACTACTTATGTGTTGAAATATCACAAATTCTATTGATAAAGCTATAATTATCAATGGCAGAGCGCATAACCATTTTGTGTGATATCGTTGAATCTCAAATTCATGCTTCATATCAATCTTACTTTCCCGTAACATTTTAATTATGTTAATGTTATAACATAATTAGTTGAATTTGTAAATTAAGGATAAACAGATCACCAGAACCAGTACTTCTTATTTGTGAAAATATATATTGAATAGCGATGATACGATACCTAATACCGTTAAAATTACAGAAGCTACGATAGAATAGGCAAATTTTCCCTATCAACCCTGACTGCCTGAGAAACAAATCCGAGTGTGTCCGCACACTTGGATAAAGGTTAGTGCCTTTAAGGCTGTTCCCATCAGATCCCGGAGGCTATCAATGAGAAAAGTATGAGTTTACTGTTCGTGAGAATGGTGGTATGCTAATATAAAGGATATATTGGACGGAGTGCTGTTCTGTGCTAAATTTAACTCGACATGGAGGTATTCATATGTGTGGAATTACAACTGATTTATAAAGAATAATAAATCGGAGGTATATATGAATTACATAATAAGAAAGTTAAGACAAGAAGAAGTAAAAATACTAGATACATTTTTGTATGAGGCAATATTCATTCCGGAAGGGGTAGAAGCACCTCCTGTGGAAATAATCAATGAACCGGAACTGCAGGTTTATGTTGATGGTTTTGGAACTAAGGATGGTGATATAAGCTTTGTCGCAGAAGTTGATGAAACAATAGTTGGTGCTGTATGGGTTCGTATTATGGATGACTATGGTCATGTCGATGATGAAACACCATCATTTGCTATTTCGCTACTAAAAGAATATCGAGGGAATGGTATTGGTACAGAACTAATGAAGAGAATGCTTGTGGAACTAAAAGCTTGCCAATATAAGAAAACATCGCTGGCTGTTCAGAAGCAGAATTACGCTGTAAAAATGTATAAAAATGTGGGATTTGAAATAGTAGATGAGAACGAAGAAGAGTACATTATGATTTGCCGGTTGTAGTGGCAAATTCATATTTAATGAAGTTGACAAATCGGAATTTGTGGAGAGATTTCTTGAACTTTCCTTATTTTATGGGCTTTCCAGCCCCTTAGATAGTGAAATGATATGTATTTTCCCTTATTTTTGCCCTTGTGAGGAATCCGCAAGGGAAATAAGGGAATTTTTTTGTTTAAGCATTGCTCGCTACTTTATCAAGAAGTCTTGTGGAATCCCGCTTTGCTTTTCTTGTTGAGTGAGCGTAAATATTCATTGTGGTACTGACATCAGAATGTCCTAACAGTTCCTGTACATCTTTCGGAGCTGCTCCATTCGAGAGCAGGTTGCTGGTGTAGGTGTGCCGTAACTGGTGGAAGTGAAAATCTTCAAATCCTTCCAGCTTCTTTGACACTGACCTGCATACAATGCCGAGTGTACTCGGCAGTTCCAGACTGCCATCCGGTCTGAGGCAGACAAAGGAAATTTCTTTATAATCTGCCGGGACTTCCTGTGTTCCATCAAGGTGATAGTATTCATAATACACCCTGTTTTTTACATGCACTTCTTTGTAGTAGATTCTTTCGGACAGTTAAGCAATGGAATCTCAAACAGCATTGTTTCCGGGATTGTGTACTGGCTGATCGCAGCTATTGTTATGGGAATTTTATTCATCATAACGGGATTACCGATAGTCTGGATTGGCTATCAGATTGGAAAAATCTACCGGAAATACTGTTGGGATATCATCAGTATTATGGTGACACTAATGAGTACGGCTATCGTAATCTATTTTGGAGAATGGATAAAATCTGTTATTCCGATAAACCTCATTGTACTGTTACTTCTTGTGCAGGTGGTCTATATCGGAATCAGATGTTATGTGAAAGACTGGTGGGAAGAACGAGGATATTATTAAGCATAGGTCGGACAGCTAAAAATTCAAAGCTGTCCGATTTGTGCATAAAAATATAATTTATTCGTTTGGATATTACTTTACTGGTTTTATTATAATAAAGCCAATTATAATAAAAAATAGTGTTAGTATCCATGAAATAGGAAAAGCATAATACAGAATATTTAACTGGCAGTGTTGCCTGAAAATAGTATATATCCAGAAGATACGAAAACAACAGGTCCCTATGATTGTTGCAATAGCCGGGTATAAAGAGTGCCCAGTACCTCTTAATACACCTGCCGGAATTTCATAAAGGCTGCATAGTGGTTCAAAAAAGAGAATACACATAATGCGAAGCTGGGCATTTTGTATGACAGTTGGTTCCGACGAAAAAAATTTTACAAAAAAACTTCGGAATATAATAAGCGGCTCAATGATTATCAGACTGATCAAAACAGAAAAAATCATACATATCCATATAATTTTTTTACATCGGTTATTTTGTCCGGCAGAATGATTTTGACTGGTAAAGGTAGTTGCGGTCTGACCGAATGCAGTAATCATGTAATAAGCAAAGTACTCAAAATTCATAGCAATCGTACTTCCTGCGATGGCGGAAGACCCAAAATGGTTTACAGAAGCTTGTACAAAGATATTTGCAAAACAGAAAACAGCACCTTGAACGGCTGAAGGAATCCCAATTTTAAGAACATCCAATATATAGTTGAAATGAAGGTTCCGTTTACAGAAAGAAAAAGGAAATACCGAGATTCCTTTTTTCAATCGGCAAATCATAAGGAACGCAGCGAGCATAGTAGATATCATTGTAGCAACAGCAACTCCTAAGACACCAAGCTTGAAAAACACAACAAATACGAGATTAAAAAATACATTTGCAATTCCAGACAAAGTGAGTGCACAAAATGGATACCGACTGTTTCCGCAGGCTCGGAATATTGCCGCAGTAAAATCGTAGAGTATCAAAAAAGGATATCCAATAAAATACACTTTAAGATAAATAATAGCGGTATCAAGAATATCAGACGGAGTCTTAATAAGCATAAGTAACGGAACAGAAATACATTGTCCGATAATAAGACCAATTACACCGATGGCGACACCCAGTAGCAGTGTCGATTGGATAATGGATGCCATATTATGATTTTTATGTTGTCCGATCTGACGTGCAATCAGCACATTTACACCGACAGATAATCCAGATGACAGGGATACAATCAAAGCAATGATTTCACCATTGGTGCCTACGGCAGCAAGAGAAGCTGATGTATCAAAGAAACCTACGATTGCGGTATCAGCTGCATTAAATAATTGTTGAAGCATACTGCTGAGGGCAATAGGAATTGTGAAAAGAAGTATATTCCTATATAATGAGCCGGTCAGCATGTCGATATTTTTTGTGTTGTAATTCATATTACTCAATCCTTTCAAAATCATCTTGCATTATTATATTTCAATTTTTATAATAGAAAAAGCGAATATATTTAATAAAAAACATCGAAAAAAGGAATATAAAATGGATAGTAATTTACTGAAATATCTTGCTTTTGTAGAAACTGTGGATAAAGGAAGTTTTACGAAAGCAGCCGAGAGTTTGAATTATGCACAGTCTTCTATCAGTAAGATGATTGCAGATCTGGAAAAAGAATGGGGAATTTTCCTGTTACAGAGAAATAAAAAAGGAGTTTGTCTGACATCTTCCGGTGAACAGCTTTTGCCTTATGCAAGAAAAATATTAAGAGATTTTGAAGAAATGCAGCAAAAGGTTCATGCAATAAATGGAATTCAAAGCGGTATGGTCAGAATCGGCACTTTTTCCAGCGTGGCAATCAACTGGCTTCCTAATATATTTTCAAAGTTTCAGAATGATTATCCGGGGATTGATTATGAAATGCTCTTAGGAGATTATGATGAGGTAGAAAAATGGATTGATGAGGGACGTGTAGACTGCGGATTTCTGCGGTTACCTTCAGACAATGACTTTGATGTAATCTCTTTGAAGCAGGATGAATATAAGGCTGTGTTGCCGTTGAATCATCCTCTTGCCCAAAAGGATTTTCTGGATTATAAAGATTTGAATGAACAGCCTTTTTTACTATTGGAGCATGGAGGAAAAACAGAAGTATCTGAATTGCTTGAAACTCATAATGTACATCCTAATATTCGTTTTACAACATGGGAGGATTACGCAATTATGTCAATGGTTGAAAAAGGGTTAGGGATTGGTATACTCCCTGAAATGATTTTGAAACGTATACCGTATCAGATTGCAATTCGACCATTTCAAACACCATATTTCAGAGAAATTGCATTGGCGATGAAAGATCGGACAAAAATTACTCCAGCGGTTAAATTGTTCATAGAGTATTTAAAATATAGGAATATGGATTAAATACTGAATCAAAACTAAAAAGTCTTTCACTTGAAATCAAAATGTGAATGCCCCAGTATTATTCAAACAAGGTATATAAAGAAACTTGCTTACCATCAATTATGGTAATTTTGATTAAGTAGCCTGTATGCGAAATAAAGAATACAGGCTACTTGTGTTTTACAATTCTAACGAATCTTCCGCATCCACCCACATCTGCAAATTCCCATCAAGATATAACCTTGCATATTCAAGTGGTTCATCGACTGCAAGTGAGTTCAAAGCACAGTCTGATCCAGGTGTAGTTTTTAAATCCTTTTCCGCTTCCCAACAGTCAATGCGGAGCATATAGCCAGCACTGGTATATACATCAATGCTGTTTCTGTGTGGATTGTATTCTGCAAATATTGCTCTCATCGTATCTTATCTCCTTATCGTTCAATCAATCATTTGTTACAAAAAATCAGAAGCATTTCAATCAGTTCACCATGTCACTTTTATTTTGTGTTATACTGTTTTATAGAATTTTCTTGGTCTCCGCTGCCGCTTCGGTCGGCACAGAGCAGAGGTCCACTGGACCTCTTGTGCCCTTGTATTTGCCCTTATCAGAGTTCGTAAACACTCATGGGACGATATAACACAAGGGAAACAATAAGGGAAAGCTCACCTGCGATAAATCCAGTGTTTTCAAGGGTTTGCGGAGAATTTAATAACAAAATATAACATTTACCTAAAGCAGGTGTAAAATGTACCCTATAGATTAGACAGTTTGAGTTTTTAAAACCCTTACCATTG
>ERZ808267.137-NODE-137-length-30533-cov-3.379093_pt1 | contig 30533 bp, 63 predicted proteins | sample MGYA00521241_ERZ808267 | MGnify/ENA primary metagenome ERZ808267 (study PRJEB31516, sample SAMN03275592) | gut metagenome | biome: mammalia-associated habitat; material: feces | host: Papio cynocephalus | place: Kenya | collected 2012-07-19 ...
GTAGAAAGTCTTGTTTGAAGAAACTCAATTATTTATTTTCTATAATATTCAAAAGCATATGACATTTATCACATTGTTTTTCAAACCGCGGATTCCGCTTCTTAACAAGTAAAATATAAATACGATTCGCTGCCTCATAGAAACCATGATGTCCCAAAAATGAATGCAGTTTAGTTAATATTTTATCAAACTTGTTCATTAACTTCAAACGCATAAAATTCAATTCAAATTTAATCCACATACTAATACCTCCAAATATTTTTATAGAGTATTCCTCATTACATGAAATGTTATTATTGCGAAGCTACTGGGATAAAAAGAGAACTCTCCGTAGAAAGTTCTCTTTTCGAGTTCTAAACTCCTTTTCGACTTTTCAGTACAACTAAAATTGCAGACGATACCAAACAGTCCAATGCTGCGCTATACCACAACGCCTTTACGACTGCGCTTATATCACTCGGTCTCCAAATCGTGATGTACAGCGCTATAATCTGTACAATGGCAAATGTGATAATCGCGTTCCATCTTACTGAGTGAATCGCATATCCAATTCCAGCTTTCATAAAAATTCCTCCCAAGTTTTGTTCTCATAAAACCGGAGGAAATATGTGCGAGGGCAAAAAGAGAACTTTCTACGGAGAGTTCTCTTAATAGTCGAGATTTTCATCTCCATTATACTCTCAGTTTTTCTGCGACCGTACAATTTCCAATTTCGCAAACTTCTCTAATTGCAATTCACTTTTACGCATCGAGTAGTAGATATTCATAAACAAATCATTTGCGTGACAGAACAACCAATCAAAATTCAATTTATTAAAAATATTACACATATGATGAATCAGTAGCAAAAGCGAAAACATTGTGTTTGATCGTAAGACCCCGCATCGAAACCTTAAAGCTCTTAACATTAGTCTCCTCCTCAAAATATCATTTTTCCGTCCATCCTTCTATGCGGATAAATGGATAGATTTTTTCTTCAACTCTTTTATAAATTTTTATTTTTTTCGCGTATAATCGAAAAATAATTTATCCATTTATCCGCAAAAGTGTGAAATAATTACACAAAAACGAAAAACGGCCAAAAAGTGTGAAATAATTACACAAAAACGAAAACGGCTTTCAAAAATGACTACATAGGTTTTGTGTAAATTTTACACATTTTTAAGGTTATTTGTTATGAAAACCATTTAATTTGTTTTCAAAATCTCTATAAAATAGGTCCAAATGATGCGCTGTCGCTTTGGAACCAAGACCATTTTCAATATTATAAATTGTTTTTCTACTCAAAAAAGTCAGCTTGGCAACCCTTGAAACACTCATTCCCAGATTGATTCTACGAGATCTCAATGGCTCTTCGTTCGACATAGAACATCACTCCCATTCTTTGCAATATCAGCCATCTTTCTAAAAATATCTCATGGGCTTTGAAAATGTGTTCGCGTTCAACTTCGAAACTGCCTCGTTAAGCGTCTTACGCTCCTCTGTATTCAAGTTCGCTTCGGATTCATTTAAGAAATATCTTGTGCAATTAGGACAGCTGCTCACGAATCCAAATTCGACACCAATCTCTGTGAAACCGCAATACGGACAAGTCATCTTAATTCCTCCCAATTCTGAAGCAACGTATCGAAACCAGTGTACAAAATGATTATATGTTTAGAAAATCCTATCACTCGAAGCTGAATGAACGAAAACCCAAGATTATCGATAACATCATGTACACGGCAGTCATAAACAACTCCATTTTTAAGGCCACAGCTCGAGTCTGAACCAATATATTTAAGCTTCACCTCAACGCCGCCTCCAATTTTTCGCAATATCAGCGGCATCTTCCGCCGATATTGTGTCGAGAACATGCGGTAGCACATCCAGAGCCTCTTCGATTTCACCGGTAAAATGACTTGTACGCCTAAGGACTTCAATCAAATATCCTCTAATTGCATCGTTCAGATAACCCATATCCATAAGGTTGTATGCGGCAATTTTTCTGTCCTCATCGAAAATGATGTTGCTCAAATCCATATATTCTCCTCCTCAATACTCAAACATGATATGCTCGTATGTGTCGATTACCATCTGTATACCTTGGACACAAGTTGGAGTAAGCTTAAAATCATTACTTTTTACGACATCTACAACCGCCTGAAGAAGAGAAATGACACGAGGTAACATTGTGGAAAGGTACCGGCCGTACAACCAATCGGCGATAATAAAAGCTTTACGTTTCACAAAGATTTTGTCGCCATCTGCTGATACGACATTTTCTATTTCGCCACCGATCAGATAATTCAGACGCATGATGCGCTCAATCAATCTTCTGACCGAGAAGTCATTTATTCCGAATCTACCACCATACGTGATGAAATTGTCAAGGGTAATTCGATCAAATGCAAAGACGTCCTTGAAATATCCTCTATAGATCAGATTGCAGAGCTTGAATCTCAAAGTCAGATACTTGCTATTGTCTATCATGCAGATTACCTCCTTAATGTGTAAAAATCCAATTGATTTCGGCTATTAATGTACCGCATAGGAACTTTAGGTATCCCTCGTTATATGTGGTTTCGAAATCAGCAATGTCTTTCCAAAGCCATGCATGACGGACGAAATAGCATTCAAGATCGAGATTGCTGGAGAGAGTCCCGCGGTAGATCCAATCAATCACCTTAAAACGCATAAGGTATTTTCCATCAAAATCAACGGAACGGTGCCCGCACTCGATGTGGTTTAAGGTTGACAAAACCGTAGATATTAAGTTGTAAATATCAAACCGGTCTGTAATCAGTCCGGAACAATATTCTTGCAGCACCATTCTCGATGCAACAAGTCCGTTTCTTAAAGCGTGATGTTCACCGCGTATCATGTCGCAAATACGAAAGCGAATAGAGAATTGCTCGAATTGACGGATTTTCCAACCAATCCACTGCTTTAGAGTCATTTTATACATTTCAACCTCCTCCTTAATGCGTAGAAATCCAATCAATGTCCGAGACCGCCTGTTTGAGCACTGTAATTATCCAATTCTTGTTGTATTCGAGATCATATTTGTATCCAGCATCCATAATTTGCTCTTGTATGCAATATAAATTTGACGCAACGGACCCAAGTCGAATGGATAATTGACCGCGATACAACCAGTCTATGACCTTAAATATCTTTAGTTTTGTCTTAATGTCACGATCTAGCAGATCATTTGGATTGTACATTATGGCATATATGACAGAAATCATCCACCATATAGTGTCGAAAACGTTGAGTAAAGTGAAGTTCGTTGTACCATTGATGATATCTTCCAGTTTATCCCGATAGTCAATTAACTGCTTGTCAAACACGTTGTTGCCACCACATAAAAGACCGCAAATTCTGAATCGAAGAGAATGGCGCTTCTTTTTTATTACTGCTAATTCAGTTTCTTCCATTATTTTATCTCCTCTCAAATATCAAATTCCGCAATTTCTACGCCGTCCTCGCCAGGAATATAGCAATCTCCGTCAATCTTAAAACACCCGGCGTCGATAACAGCCTTGAACGCCTTAAAAGCCGTGTCGGGGTCATTCTCTGCATTCATAATATCATTGTACTGAGCCTCAGTGAGATCGAGTGTTGCGCCGAAATAGGCCCATAATGTCTTCCGTTCTCCGTCATGCGGATGGAAGACACGAGTTGCACAATAAGGACATAAAAGGTCGGTACCGATAACTACCCAACCTTTCGGCAAATCCTCATATTTATGAATATTCTGAAACATGGTCCCCTTATCCACCACAAAGCGCCCGAGTTCAGCCCTACGGAACAACTCTTTTCCGCACCGATCGCAATAAGTCATAATACCGAGTTCGCCATCCGTAATGCTAGTCATAAAAATTACCTCCAAATTTTTATTAAAAAGAAAGACGACCTGTAAAATATCAAGTCGCCTTTCTATTGGGTTTATCTACTTACTTTTCAGCGCATTCCTCACATACAAACGTGCCGTCTTCGTTTCTCACCCAGCCTTTAGGCCGCGGAGTTGCCACCATAAAGGAACCAGGTTCTTCCTTGATTTCCTCACGGATCTGCTCCATGAATACCTCTTTGCCGCAGCAGTCACATACGTACTTCGCACCTTTGATAATCATAAATGTTTACCTCCAAAATATAAGTAGGGTTTCTCGCCCTCCATATAATAGTGTGTAATTTCTGCGAATGTTGTCGTTTTATGGAGCTGTTGTAATTTCATCATGAAAAGCATTTCCAAGGGCTCTAGTGTTGCTGTACGCCCCTACAACGCGATATTTGCAGTCAACCGATACGGTAAACGGGCCAGAACCATCTCCGATTCTGAGGCCGCTGAAAGCCTCCTGAGAGGTTAGAGCGAACTTGCAAATATCAAGATTTTTACACTTTCCACACAGGTCATTTACAGATGTGCCAGGATTTAATACCATTTTCAGAACATTCCTTTCATTTTTAGAACGCAATTCGGTCGGCAATATAGCCAAGGCTTTCGAAGTGTCTTAGCATATGGCCGATGCTTTCGATATTCGCCGAGTATGTGGTAAGTTCCTCAGGCTTATCTGGAAAATATATATTAATGATAAATCTATCGGCACTATTTAATTTATCAACCGTGTAATGCATCGGGGAATATTTTTCTTTTGTTATATCACACACTTCTAATCATCTCCATTCTTTTGGCACTACTATTTTCTTTCCGGTGCCGATTGACCATCTTAATGGACATATCGATCTGCAAGTCGGCCTTCGCATCCCGCAACCGTGCCATCATGGCAGAAATATCTTCTTTATTTGCATCTTTAATGGGCATGATTAATCTCCTTTTATATAGTGCATACAACTATAGCAACTCCAAATGCTATAATGATAATGACCCATATGGCCAACGATGCTGCTAATATTGCAAGCTTTTCATCTAACTCAGCCCCGCGTGAGGCAATAAGAGCCGCTACGAGAAAGATGCCAAGAAATATAAGCAGTAATGTTACGACACCTCTAATACTCATTTCTTCGTCTCCTTCGGAATATACCGTTTAAAGACCCCGTCATAGCGCTCCAGACCACAAATATCACACAAGTAATGCCGACTGATGGCCATAGCCAAGCCCTTCTCGGGATCGAACATAGCGCCTTCCTGACACTTTACAACGGTCTTAGTACCATTTTTCCAGAATACGATCGTGGCCGGATCGTTGAAGATAACCTTTTTAATTGGATTGGCAGATGCGGGTTTACTCTTGCTCATGCACATAGTTTTTTCCTCCTTGAAAGTATTAACGATGTCATCAATTAATTTATCAGTCATTTCCATATCTGTATCAATATAGAACTGAGAACCATTCGTTATTTGGCTAAGATACATATTAATTGTGTCCTCATAGCGCTCCTCAACTACACGATTACCATAGATTTTATCGTCAGGATAAAGGATTCTTGAATTACAATTGGTATCGATTACGCGTATGTTGTAGTATAGAATATCTTCTTTACGAAGTAAGGGAACAATCTTGATATGATCGACGATATAGTCATCATCGAATACACCGTCTGGCTTAACGTAGGATCCAGGTGCGTACTTTAGTCCAAGACAGCTAGGAGCGATTTCTCCAACAGGGGTTAGAAACTCCGTGGAAACATAACGAATTTGTTTTTCGCCATCAAATGCGATGGTAGCAATGGGATATTGCTGTCCGCCAACCACACGGACATTGTAAACCAAGCCCTTAAGCCGGTAGTATATCAAAGTACAATTATCGCATTTTACAATGCTTCCAATTTTAATTTTATCCATAGTTTTCACCTCTTCAAAGTGTTTAGTCGGCCTTTACCAACACGTTGTCTTTTAGCAGCATCGTTAACACGTCGACTAATGGTGTCACGAACATATGCTTTAACTGGATCCACATTGGCCAATCGGATTTCACGGTCCTGCGCGGCAGCTGTCAAATATCTTTCACAATTTGCATGGCATCCAACAACTCTGTCTGTGCAGCCGTAACACGGGTAGATCATTTCACGCCTCCAAACAGCGCCGCAAGGACGAAAAGAGAATAAGCCATCCAATAGATAGCCCCTCCGTTAATCCTTTGACCGACGATCCACAGCATAACAATCAATCCAGCTTTCATTTGAACATCTCCTCTATACTTCTTAGGAATTTCAGCAAACCGTTTTCGCTAGATATAATGCCATACTCATATGTGTAAAAATATTTGGCATTCTTGCTAACACTTGGTTTGGAAACATAAACTCGCATCCAATCAAACGGATCGAGACTATCACCGAAGTACATAGCCTTGATTTCGTAATCAGATGCGAGCATAGTTTTAATTTTTAGAACGACAATTGGGGATTTGAAATATAGGTTAAGTCGCTCTGGGAACTCTTTGAAAATATCATCATTGAAGTTGACGACGGTGTCCAATCTAACCAACCCTTTCGACAATCCCGTCGTGCGTCTTCAACACGACAGTCCCCCATTCAGACAGTTCAGGATACGTCAGATTCTGGACGTATGCGATCGGCATCATTGCCTCTAGATCTCTCCGTTCGCGCTGCCACTCAGCCTTGTTGCCAGAAATTGTGAGAAGAGTAAGCATGTCACCGAGTTCTTCGTAACGATTATAGATTGCGGCATAGACCCAGCAGCCGTATGCGTCCTCGAGACTCGTTACGGCGTCATAAAACGGGGTTTGATTATCAAACCCATAATCCCTATAAAGGCGGCAATGATCTCCGAAAAATGGGATTGCACGGAATTGTGTGTCATCAGCAAAACATGCATGGTAAATATTATATGAGGGGGCGGTAGGGATGCCAAGAACATTCAAACGGCGGTCTTCCTCTTCGATAAAAATGTTTCTCTTTTCTTCAGTCATTTTCGAGTTCCTCCTTATTCATAATGTTGAAACTTGCGTTTTTGCAACGGCAGAAAGCCATAGGACATTCCAGCTCCATGCCGATATACAGGAGTGTTCTTTTCTCATTTACACCTATTTTTGTAAAATCCGGTTCGAACGTAGTTATAGATGTCCTTGTGATGTGTTCACCCTCATCTTCGGTCGCGTCATACACACAGCCACATTCCTTACAGATGAACCGAAATATCCGTCTTCGATCCTTTCCTTTTGTGACGATTGCAATCATTCGGAAACCTCCTCTTTTTTACGCTTAATCATCGGAAACCGCCATCCCGTCATTGAATTTATTCCAATTTGATCATATTTTAGAGCCCATGACGGGTATGTTTTTTCGCAACGAACGCAACTAAAATATGGATCTTGCCCGTTGCTTTTATCATATAATAAGCCACCACATGAGCAGCGTATAGGCATATAGCCACCCTCAAAGATTTTAAGATTCATGATGACTTCTAAAACCCTGCGATAAATAAGATTATTAAGATCCCCGATATACCTAGACTCCGCATCAAGATCGATTGTTTTACTGCTATAATATTCACCGGAACGAACCTTTATTCTCACTCGATTTTCTTCTGCCGGAATAATATCAAGCTCGTAACCATAGTTTTGAAGTAACTCAATGATCTTTACGATGTCAAAATCCATGTTTACCTCCACCCAATGACTTCCAGATCCGGGTACTTTGCCATGAATCGCTGAATTGCCTGTCCTCCATTCTTTGCACGAATACGCTTGCTATGTATAATATCGTTGCTAAGAGAGTCATATGCCTCGTCGGAGTAATCGAAATCAAATGGCAGCTTCTCTTTTGGATCAATGTATTCAACTATAAACTGGAAGTTCATTTTTTTCTCCTTTCAATCAGTACCCAATTCCGTAAAATTCATCAATCTTCTCGAGTCTATCAAGACGTTTCTTTTCGCGATCGATTTTAACATCAATCGCCGAGAACAAATTCTCTTTATCAAACCCGCATGCATCACGGATGTAAGTCATAACAATATAAACATCGGCCAGTTCCTCGAGAACTAACATATTAGCCTCTGGAACTTCTCGCATATATTTACTAATCGCTTGGATAAGCTCGGCAAGTTCTTCTTGTGCAATTTGGAGTTTTTTAAGTTTCCCATCTCGCTTCAGACTTCTATCCATAGTTGGATCCCAGTCTTCGATATGAAGATTACACATACTTCGATTATTGTATTCTTTAATAAATTCTTCCTTATTCAACGCCGAATTCCTCCTCTTCCTGGTTTTTATAGTAAATCGGAACCATGTCGGGATTCTTCATAAATGCCACAAAATCCTCATAGCACCTTTGGCATAAATCAACATTTGTCCAAGCCATGCCAACATGCTTATTGATAGCATAATCTTTTACGCCGTACTGAACGTCGTAGAATGTACCGCATCGATCACATTTCTTAGCGTCCATAAAATATCCTCCTTTACTTTTTACAGTAAGCATCTCGAAATGCTAACATCCGTAAAACGACATTTCGATCGTTTACGACCGGGTCATAAACTTCTTCTCCACAGACCGAGCACACGAGATACTGTTCGGTGTAAATGAACGCAGCCAATTTGTTGGATTCAGCAATCCTTCGCTCCTTTCGACGACAAGGCCTTTGCGCATCGCAATTGATGCAAAATCGCTTTATCATAAAATACCTCCAAAAATAAAATGAGAAGTAGCGACACAAAAAATATAAAGCGTGTCACCGCCTCTCATTTATACCGATGTAATTTATGCGATTACATATTTCTCATGATCGGAATTCACAAACCGCTTCTCTCTTTCCAGATACTCTTCTTTTGTGATTTCTCTGGTTTCGCCTGTTACATCAAAATATCTATTGATGTCCACACGCTCGCCATTTGGTTTGATGACGTAGAAAACCGCAGTAGTGTCCCAGTCGCCGTTCTTGGGATCAGTAAGGCCTTCGTAGATATAAACCTTATAGGGTTTACTCTCCGGATAATAAGGCATGGTGATGGGGAACATCTCATGAATAAGATGGGTGATCATGCCATTATGCCAGCCAACGGTCGGATGATCGACGCAGTAAGCAATAACACGGTCGTTGTCGATATACTCAACAGTTCCATCGGGATAAATATCTTTCCAGAAAGAGCCCATACGGCTGCACTGCAAATTCTTAACAAGACCAGTGTTGGTGAATCCCACTTCATGCCAAATATCAGGTGTATCATCGATGAGCGTCAGAGGCTTACATTGCGTCAGTTGATTGAGAATACCCATAGTGAATCCAATACTGGTCCCAGAATGCTCATCCTCAAGGAGGGAATTGAAGGCCTTATATGCGCTTTCATAGCAAGCAACGCCGTAATCCCATTCGTTAGAATCTTTGTTGCCACGCTCTCGCTTACATGCGATTTCAATTTTTCTTTTAGCCCATTCTTTCATATCGCTCATAAATATCATTCTCCCTTCATAAATGCATCGAATTTCTGCTTACATTCCGGGCAAAGAAGATAACCAAATTTTCCTCCATAATTCCATCCTTTCGGTGGAATCGTATCTGATAAATCGTAGATTTCATAATCAACATATCCGTCGGTGATAACGCATTCTGCCAATGGTCTATATGAACTTTTATTACATCTCTCGCATTCAAATTTGATACAGAGTGTTCTTCCATATTCTTTTTTCTTAAATTTTTCAAGATTCATTCTTGCCATCCTCTTTTACATCAAACTCTCCAGTAATCAGCTGAAAATAAGGTAATGCCTTAATCCACAGGCATAAATCCTTCCATTCATCCAGCTTGTGATTCTTACGGGACTTATACATATTCGCCAAGACTTCGTAATTCAGCATAACCGTCCGGCGCTGGTTGTAGGAGCTAGGAAGCAGCTGGATCATCTGCCACCAAATATCTTTGGCAGGGAGGCCGGTGTATTCCTCGATTTTCGTTGTTGCAAGGTATTTTTCACGGTAGTGATTGAGCACATCAATCGTTATGTTAAGAACTTCCATAGGACTTGTATCTCTGTGGTCTGTTCCCTCGACCTCAATACGGACATCAAGGTCATCAAATAGATGCTCATGGCTGAAATCTTCCAGTGTAAACTCCTTGTCCGCAATCTTGTGCATAGTGGAACAGGAATTTGCAACCGTGCCGACCTTGTATGTATCGAATTCTTTCCACCAATACAGCGGTGCGGTAATATCCATATATACGGTAATCATCCGCATGAATTTACGATGGTCGGTGCCAGCATTGCAGAGACGTTTCATGAGATTGAGGTCATTTGGGCCAACAACATATATTTCGCCATTTGGATAATAGCAAGGTCCGTCTACCGGATCGATTGGACATGTATGGCAAATAGCACCTCTTCCATTGCACAGTTTGCTATCACTCTTTTCCCAAGAATTCAACGGGTTCCGCATACCACGAATAGCAGCTTCCCAACCCATAACTTCCACGTTTTCAATTTTGATCATCGTTATCTTCCTCCATAGTCAAAACTTCATAAATCGACAATTCTTTTAGGCCATTCGTCAATCTAATCGTATTTATCATGTGCATCGTATCTTTCACCTCTCGGTCCATGAATAGATTGTATTCATTTAGAAGTTCTCTATCCACTGACGCAGCTTTAAGGGTAACAATATCATGGTAAGTTCGATGCTCTTCCATATATGCTTCTTTTGCTCTTTTATAGAGAAGCGGAAGTTGATAATATTCAATATCGTGTTTGTTCATAATAAGTCCTCCTTATAAAGATTCCGGTCCAAACAACTTTGTGAACTCAAACATATCATTGAAATTGGAAAAGCCGAGGTATTTGGCTGCTTTATCGATTTGTGCGATTGTTTGTAGAACAAACGGAATATCATTTTCCGGGTTTGTCAATGCCTGAATTTTCTTTGTGTCCAGGGTTGCTAAAATCCACAAACCGTTGAGACGATCTAAGTCTGAAATGGGCTTTCTGGTAATTACCGATTTAATTCCCATCATGATCTCCTTCCTTCATCCACTTGTGAGCGGACAAAATATCACCATTGAAATATTTCCAGAAGCATGACCCGCAAATCATACGATGACCGCGGCTTGAATAACTCTCGTCAATGCATACAGGCTTTATACAACAGACACAACGGTATCTCCGTTCAGTGCAATTATCGGTTCCAGTCCGTCCAAATATCTCTACATTGACCGTATCAATGTTCTTGTCGTATTCAATTCTAACCATCCGCCCTATCCTTTCTAATCTTCTCGATCGTCCACTGTTTTTTCAGCTTTCCTCCGCGTCGGTATGCTCCACGCACAGCTTCTTTCGAACAACCAAGTTCTGTTGCAATCTCAACAAAACTCCGGTAAAGTTTACCGGTTTCCTTAATCCGATAACTATAAACCGGCGTCCGAGGCTCCTGTTTCATAGTCCGTTCAATAAGCCTCGGCTTTGGACCAGGCGTATTGCTATATGCTTTCGGGAGCTTATATGCCTCAGTAGTACCGAATTTATCTCGTACACGGTACCACAAATTATCATAATTCACGTAATCAACGATACCTCCATGTCGCTGATCACCAACCTTAGGAAGAGACTTACGGATCTCTTCAATCGTATATGCCATTTTCGATCTCCTTTCGAAAATATAAAAATTGGAACCCGATGTAAAATACACCAGGTTCCATGAAGGTCACTTGTTAGCCGGATAAACCTTCTTTCCTTCTCTTCTAAGGATGTCCTTGAAGAGCTGGCAAGCCTCCACACTGCCCTCTCGAATTGATTCAGTGAAATCCCATTTCAGTCCTCTTCTGTTATCGATTGCATAGATCTCTACGATGCCTGGATTTCTTTCCAGCATACGATCGATCACATAGTTCTCGGTCCAGATCGAGTACCGATCGGAGTCAATGAATTCAAAGTTGAGAACTCTGAAGTTCTTGTCTGCTCCTCCCAATCCGTAGTAGTAGATTTGGTTATTAGTTTTCATAGCCTTTCAGCTCCTTTCTATTAAATGAAAGGATTTTTCTGCGACCTATCGTGAAGTTCTGGAACCTTTATCGGCTTTCCTCGTACGGACGGAATCCTTCTTGCTGGCCTCTACGAAATTAATCGGCTTAGAGGTATTCCAGTTCCATCCCTGTGTCAGACAGGAATCGCAAGGCTCATCGGTCTCCAAGACATCCTTGTTTTTGCAAAGCTTGCAGTAGGTATTGAAGTCAACCTCAATCTGCGCAATGTCAGGCATGGACCCAATCCCTCCAATTCAGAGCAAAATAACTGTCCGTCCGCTTCCCGTCAGGGGCGCGATGCCGGTTGAAGTGTTTAATACCAGCTCTCATCATGTTATGTCTTGCAATGTTGCGACGATACTTTCGCATAGTTTGTTACTCCTTTCATTTTGTCCAGAGAGGACACATAACGGGTTTCATTGAATTTCTTTTTGGATTTGATTGCACGTGAGATTGCAACATCAATCGGTGCAACACTCTTAAAATGGTAATAGTAGAGGTCCTTATATGGCGTGTTGAGTCGGTCAATTCGTCCCATGGATTGTTCAAGGGTCTTATAGGAATACGTCTGAGAGTAGAAGACAATGGTATCAGTTTTAGTACAATTCCATCCCTCTGCTCCGGCTGTGTACTGAACCAAGTAGACCCATCGTTTCGAATTCGGGATTTCCTGGTGTTTATGACCGTTCCATTCTGCAATCTTCACGTCTGAACCATATGGCAGCGCTCTTAAAATATCAAGTTCGTAGTCGAAGTTATAGAAGATGATGACCCGATCTCGATGCTTACAAATATCAAGAATCTGCTCAGCTCTGGAAGGGTCCTCATTAACACAGCGCCTCCACACAGAGCAAAGCTCAGAAACATTCATAATTGGCGCTTCCAAATATGGATTCCAGCGCTCTCTCGTGATGGTCTTGTAAATATCAATATTATAGTCACATCGGACTGGTATATTGTGTCGAACCGTGTCACGATTAAACTCCATATCAACGAGAATCTTGTTTCTCAGACGTATCAGACGCTGCGTATTAATATAACGGTCAATCTGAGGAAATTTCGAAAAAGGTTTGAAGACAACATGCTCCTCGTTAAACTCGGTCTTATTCCGGTAGAAGCCATTGGCAATGAACACTGGAACATAATCGCTCCAAGTGTCGCCAGGAGTAGCGGAAAGCATAATCCATTGATTGTTCTTCGTGATTTTCAGGAAACTTCGCGTCCATTTGCCATAGCCGACCACACGCTGCTCGTCAAATATAAAGATCGAGCCGACGACACCAATGTATTTCTCGATGTTATTCCAGCTATCCACTACAACCTTATTAGAATATCCATTATCAGATCCGGAAGAGAGCAGGAAAGGGATCATTTCCCCTTCCCACTCCAAAGTGTCCCGTTTCCGAGCGGTTGTAATGATATAGAGATCTTTAGGAGGATCCCGCATTCGAGAATAGGACCCTCCTTTCAAAAACTCTATACAACCGCCATTCTCAAGGTAATACCAACCAAGAGCTGTGATGGATTTGCCGCTTCCAACGCCACCGCACAGGATACAGCCGTTACAAATTCGTCCCAGCGCATCCAATTGGTGGTCATATAGCTTTACGCCCATGCATTAAAACGGGACATCGGAATCGTCATCAGGCACACCATCAACCGGCGCGGTAGTAGTAGACTTCGCCGCCTCCTCCAGCAATGCAGCATACTTGAGATCAAGGTCGTCCTCTTCGATCGTTACATATGCCGTCTTCAGATAGGCCTTAACACCACTCTTCCCGGCGGCTGTCCACTTGCTTGGATTAATCAGCAAGTCGAAATTCTTAATGGCAGCAGTGTCCAGCTGGCCGATAGTACTTTCGTCCAGAAAGGTGACACGCTTGCTGGTTTCGCCGATCATAATAACTCGAGGCGGGAAATTGTCGAATCGTGCCTCAACGGGCAGAGTGTGAATGATCTCATCTGGATCCGCCTTGCTTGGTCTGTGACGAATATTCCACCCATCGGCCTCCAAAATATTGGCGTCGGCTTCTTCCAGTACGACAGAGAAGCTTCTACGGCCGGGATGATACTGGTCCCGGTTTCCGGCGAAATTCTTGTAAATGACATGGGCGTTTTCAATCTTGAGGTTATCCATTATTTGTAATCTCCTTTTCAGATAATGTGAATATAAAAGTGAATGTTGCTCCGGCTTGCGACAGGCCGGTTAATCAGGTTGAACAAAAGATTAACGCCCGCAACAGCCCCAATCATACCGGCTGCCACGAGCGCATAATCCTTCCAATTTTCCTTGAGGTCCTGCTTCAGCTTTCCCTTGATGCCATCAACGACGGTCTCGCCAACGGCATTCTGAGCTTTTTCCTTCAGCATAAATTATTCTCCTTTCAAATATTAGCTTGCGAACCATTCGAAGTCGCCGTATTTGCTAACGGCAGCTTTTGCGTCGTCCACGAGGGAAATATAAAAGCTTTCGTCAACCAAATCCTGCTTGCCATTCATACGGACGGCCTCGGACTCCATCCAACGATAGTCAACCGTGCCGGGAGCTCCAACATACTTAATTTCTCCGGTTTTCTTGTCCTCACGCTTCGCCATAAGTTTTGCGCCACCAGAACCAGCCTTCATTGGAGTGAACTGCCCGACTTTACCGACGAATCGATACTTATGCTCCCCTTCAGGAAGCCCTTCGTTGAAATCCAAATATAAAGCTCCTTCTTTAGAAGACTTCACTTCACACTTGTCTTCAAAGTCGATGGGCTTATGAGAGAACAGTGTCTTAAAGACATACGGGACCTGGAACTGAGTGCCAGTTGCCGTCCAATAGCCTTTCTCTTCCAGATAAGCAGGTTCGTTCTCTTCCGGCAAATATCCATACGTCTTCTGGCACCATTCGGGACTTGCAGATTTTGCCACATAGACGGCATTGTTCACAAGACAAATCTTTTCATAAGTTGCCTCATGCTCGAACGTGTAGCCGTAACTCTTTGCGAAGCCCATGCAGAACTGAATAATTTCAGGGGTTGCATCCGCAATCTTAATGGAATCCGTCTTGACATGGAAGATCTTGAAACCTCTGGCTGTTACTTCATCAAACAGTGTCTTCATAAACAATGCACCACGAAGAGCTACGATGTTATTGACATTTCGTTTGTCATAGAACGGATTCTCAAATCGTGCAGACGTAAGACCATAAACCGCGTTAATCGGAATCTTCAAAGCCTTAGACAGTTTCTTTGCCATCTTCGGATCATCCAAATACTTGGCAAGTTTTCCATCGAACAGCTTCTTCGCAGATTCATAATCCTTGTGCTTGATGTAGAGTCGCGCCTGCAAGAGCTGTTTGAAGTTCTCTGTGTGACGGCCGAAGAATATCAGTGCAACGGCAGAATTTGGATGCATGCTTGCGATGTCCAACAGCGCGGCATTTGTATAAATGCCTGGATCGCCGAACACCCATCCGCCTCGTCCAAGGTCAACTCCACGGAACATGTTCTTACCACCCTCGTACACATAACCAGGGAAGCAATTGTTCTCTTTTGACGGTTCAACTCCAGGTGGAAGTTCCTGCTCGCCTGTATCAAGATGCGTATAAACCAACTGAGTATGCTTCTTGTCAGCACCAAATATAATCTGTGCAGTCAGATCATTGGTTTTGGTGTTAACAGACATACCGGCCAAATCTGCCAGAATCTCACGAGCAAGGAAGTCAGTCGGTTCTAGATAGTCGAATAGCGCCTCGGTTGACACAACGTCATTCTCGCAATACTCAGCTACCTTATCCCAATACTCCTCCGGCACAGGGTCATCCCAAGGGAACTCAAGTTCCAGATGATGGATACCAAGCGCGATTTCCCATTTCTTCAAACTCTGTTTTGTCGAAGAGAAGTCGTAAATATCTGTGTAACTCAGATTATAAGCTCCACCGAATTTACCGCGTTTCTCTTTAATGATGCTTCGAGAAAGCTTATATAGCTCTTCGTTGGAATATCGCATCATCCGAGCATAAAGAATATGGTTATCGTAGTCTCGACAGTTGAATCCAACTAGCTTCATCTTACACAAGAGCTCAATCTGGTCAGCAGTCGGATTGATAAGCCGGACACAAGGTTCCCCTCTTGGCTTATAGACTACCACAAACAGATTCGGGAAGACTTCCACATCAAAGAATACAAGTTTATCTCCAACAGCATCCTTGCACTCAGACTCGTCTTCGGATTTGAACTTCATCTTTGCAACCTGCTTCATGCAGTAATCCGATTGATGACTGCTCCGAAGCGCAAACGCCTGAATATCAGGAATCATGTTCGCGACGTCATAGACTATCCCGGAATTGTATGCCTGCTCAAGATCTTTGTAGATCAGGTCAATACTGGGTTTTGTGTATGGAATATTCTTCTTCAGAAGGTTTCGCGCGATGCTGGCTCTCAGATGTTTTTCATCCTCGAATCCTTTCCAATCCACCACCTGTTTTTCCTCCTTCATAGGTAATCCAGAGCTAATAGTGGCAATAGGAATATCATTGCATCGACTAAGGCGCCTTCTCATAGAGCTTCCACCGGTAAAGACCTTGATCTCTACGTCTTGAGAATATAAACTGCTCAGTTTGGATGCATCTCCTGTGTAATAGTACACAAGATGGATTCCTTCACCTCCTTTGCTGAGCTCTGCATAGGTTTTGGGCCATTTACTTGCTGCTTTGGCATTCAACTCAAAGGACTTATTGCCTTGTGGATCCTTCAAATCGAAGTCGATAAATATCACATTTCGATCTTCCGGAATGTTCACATAATGCAACAAGTTGGTTGAAATATCACTAAGCTTAGTAGTAACCTCTGACCATTTCTTCATGGGCGTTCCTGCCTGAGTAGCATACTGCGCGGGACAATCCGCAAATTCTTTATCGAAGAGTGATTCCGTACAATTCATTGGGAAATCGGGTACGTAAATATCATTCTTCGGCGCGGTAGATGGTATCTCGAATTTCTCCGTAAGAAATCCCCGATAGTAATTCCAGACACGAGTGCCGTTCTCCAATGTCAGGCGATCATGGAATTCCTTAAAGTAGGATTTCAGCTCCTCTTTGAAGAGCATCTGAGAATATCCATATGCAACATTGGCCTCGGAATTGTAATTCTTGTACATTTCCCAAGCCTGCTTCATCGTGATGCCATCGTCTTGTTTGAACTTGTCATAACTGTCCAGAACGAAGTTATAGAAGGTATTCGATGCACCCATCATCGCAATTGGAATGTACTCGTCATAGCGATGTGGGTCACTCTCGTAAACTTCCTTACAATGTGCAGCAATCCCGCCAAGCTCAAACTTCACATCCTCCATGAGCTGTCTGTATCGATCAGATGGAATCCGTTGACCACTTGGTGATACATCAATCAGTCTTCGGATAATACCAGATTTGGCATCCGTGATCTTAACAGGCTTATTTGTACCCATAAAGAGAAATGTGTTGAACTTAGCTGGATAAGAAGCTTTGAATTTTTCATTGACGGTCATCACTTCATGAGAAACGAGGCTATTCAAACGGGTATTATCTTCAATTCTGCTCAAGTCACCGTCATGCTGTATGCCAACCAACGGATTATTCCGGAACGCTTCCAAAGCAAAAGACGCATTCGCATTGCCAAGTGTCTTCGCATCAAATGCACACCAGTATCCTTCGAACAGCCGTTGCAAGATGTTCAGGATCGTTGATTTACCAGTTTTCGGTGCACCATACATGACGATGAATTTCTGAAGATTCTTAGATTCTCCGGTCACAATAGCTCCAATGGCCCATTCGAGCTTCATACGTTCCTCCGGAGAATATAGCGTGCCGACAATTTCATCCCATGCAGGAGTCGGAGCTAGCTCATAGGAATATGGAAGTCGTCTGCTCACATAACTTTCCTTCGTAACCTCCGTGTTAGCGAAAGTCAGCTCTTCATCCAGTGGATGGAAATCATCTCTACGTTGCTTTTGTACAAATTTATGCCATTTATCGATTGAACCACTATCCGTGTCCCACATGTACATGACTTGCACATAGAAATCCGAATAGTCGTTTTTATGTTCGTTGGCGTAATGCTCCAATTCGGCATCGATGAGCCTTACGGCGACGTTTTCGTCTGTTGACCAAAGATTTTTCTTTTCATCCCAAATCGCATAGAAATCGCCGCCGCGGACCATGAGATCAGAACTAGGACAATAGATGAATTTGGGATAGATTTCGAGAACACCCTTTTTAAGCTGTCTCGTTGCTACCCTCAAGAAGTCCAGCATTGAGCCTATTTCTCCTTTCGCTTATATTTTTACTCGTCCATAGTTTCGTTCACCTCATCCAGATACCAATTCATCTGGTACCAAATTTCGGCTTTTCGCATATCTACGTTACGATTTTTCACTGTAAATAGGCCTCCGCGACCATTTCGGCAATAAGAACGAGCCAGGAGAACATCAACCGCTCTCCTGGCCTGTCCAATGTCAAAATATCCGTCTGTGAGATCGGCAATACCAAGACTGTTCAGCATACCATAAAGCCACATTCCAGTCCGGTCCCCGAGCTCCGCATCGGCCATGAATTGCTTCTCACATCTGTCTGCCACAGAGATCATCACTTCAAGAACGTTGCATGGCATACTCAAGCTATCGCGAATGCCAGAATATCCATATGCGTCGGCAAAGCTGTCTCTCAGGCATAGGCCATCGGAGGCTCGGTTGCGATCTCTATCGAGGACACAAATGAACTCCCGAGAATATAAATACTCGAACAGCTCGCTGTAATCACCGAAGCCTTCGCATAAACCGAACGCCAATGATGTGAGCCATTCCCTGTACTCATATTCAATTGGGTTCATACATTAATCCCTCGCTTCTCCGCCCATGAAGATGCCGGTCGCTTCCTGATAGCTCCGGTCGCTGGTGACAATTTCATAATCCGTAGACCGAGTTTCGTTCCGAATATAAACGGCTCTGTCTGGATCGGAGTTATGTAGACCAGCATCATAGCCATCGGGACCAACTGTCTCATCAACTTCGAGAATATCATCGTCGTCATCTTTGGCAATGATACCATCAGCATAGATGACGGCAGTCACCTTCTCGTAGTCACGGTCGTACATCCAGTTCTCTTCGGTGATGGGAAAAATATCAATTTCTGGTTCATCGGCGAGGACAGGATCTTCAGGCTCTTCCTTGGTTACGGTATTGTATTTTGTGTAATCCTTCTTCTCAGGATCCTTCACTTCGGTGACTGCATCATCAGGAAGAACGGTCTTAAGCAGATCACCAGGATCGGGCTTGTTACGATTCTTCCGGCTCATGTCACCGAGCTTCTCATTATAATAATGCCGGGATTCTTCCCATGCGTCATTGACATCCTTGTCACGCTTCTGCTTGGTAACAAAATATGTAACAACGGCACCAACAGCAGCACCGGCCAGGAAGCACAAAGGTTCTTTATACGTCATATGTTTCTCCTTTCATCGTCGGTTCCAAAGCTCAAAACTGTCATCTTCAAAAATATCAAAAGACACGCTGCGCTCGATACACCTTGTCCTTGATATAACGAACGCCCCTGAAGGTCAACAGAATGGCGTTGGTCTTGTAATCCATATCGTCGATTCTGCGCACACCATTCTCGTTGAAATCATACAGACCGAAGTCGATGCATGCATCAGGAGTTTCAGAATCAATAATCCAACCCATATCCTGACCATAAGATGTAATCGGGAAACCAAGAGTCTCATACACATCATTCAGAAACACATATCTCTTGCTGTGGAGCATCTGATTGAAATGGTTCTGCTTCAGAATCAAATCTGATCTATTGTAATCAGGATCAGGATCCCAATGACGCGTCGTGCATTCCTCAAAAATTCTGGAATACTTATTCATGTCGGGATCGAACTCCATATGAGTCTTCTTGACGGTCTTTACTTCACCGTTCTTGTCGGTCTTGGGTGTGCCATCCTTATTTAGGATAGGTTCTTCTTCGGTGACTTCCCGGATTCCATTCGCAAACTGGAAGTCCTTATCAGCACCGAGCTCCTCGACCACACGAGAACGGTAGTTTGCGAACATCCGCTCTGTTGCGCTGACAGCAGCCACAGCGCCGGAATAGCGTTGATTAAGAATGTGATTACCGCCAAGAACACAGGCAATAGAAGATATGCCAAGCCCGATAGAAGGTGCATAGAGCTTTGCAAGCTTCACACCTCCGGAAATATAACTCTTGACAACTTCCTTGTCCTTAGCCTTCTTCTGCTCCGCATCCTCTTCGGGCATAGCCTTCGCCGCATCGACAGCGTCGTTGATCTCCTGCATAGTTTCGGGGAGCTTCAGGGTAGCCTTGCAAGCCGTGACGGCTCCACCGATGCCACAGCCGATGCCGATAGCCATCAGGATTTTAGGTGCGTGATGCTCCAGAGTACGGAGCGTTGCAGTACCAACTCGAGAGAGTGTACCGCCAATGTTACTGAGATTCATATAATTGCCTCCTTAAATAATTTCCATTTTGGGGAATCGGATATAATACATACCGTTCCCGAGTCTGCGAATGTCGGCTGGAGGAAGAGATTTCCAGCCGTATTTGTTGTAAGTGAAATCGTCATTGCTGACCCCTGCCAGTTCAAGGAATTCAGCGAGACTTACCTTCTCATACTGATCGAGAATATCAATCATTGTGTCGTAGACATTCTGAGCATCCAGGCGGGTTTCAAACTGGATGTCTTCTGGATCAACCGTCTTCTTAATTGTCGGTGTTACTCGTTGGGTAGTTCCGCTCACGGGTCGTGCACCACTGGAATTCGAGTAGTTCACCCGTGTCCCAGTGCCAACGGAACTCGTCTTCTTTACACCGCCAACACCCCAGAAGAGCACTGAGATGCCATTGATAAGTGCGTCGTACACCGCCTGCTTACACTTCGGAAGGAAGACGTCCATCAGCATGGATTTACCAGCAGTCTGAACGCCCTCCACGATGAACTTCGACATGATGTTGCCAGGATCAGTATTTTTACTTACGGAAGTTTTACCGGTAACAACTTTTTCGATCTTTTTGCCATTAGAATTGTTATCCATAGAATCCTCCTTAGGTAAGCACAGCATCAATGCCGGTCATCTTCCGAATATCATCTTCCATATAGATCGTATAGTCTAATACGCAACAGGACCGTCCATCCGGAGCGGGCCCATAACCATACGTCACATGGAGGAGTTCTCCAAGACTGCTTGTCCATCCAGCGTAATTGCCAAGATTCGTGTTCGGGACGCCAAGTTCATCATAGAATTCATTCAGTGACACGAAATCGCATCCAGTGAGCCTGAGGTTAATAGCATTTACTGCTTTCTCAACCCTATCTTTTGTGCAGCCAAAGAAATTGCCGCTCCAAGGGTCATAGAACACACTTTCTCCGAATTTAAGTGTCAAAGATTCATCGGAAATAGCCTTGTTCTCCACTCTCTTAGCAGTCGTTTCCTCGATAATATCATTTGCCTTTTTCTCACCAAGGCTCTCCGCCATATGCGTCTTCAGATCACGCAGATTGTCTTCAGTGAGCTGACAGAGCGTTGCGACTGCTGCTACTTTCTTGTTTTCAAGAACGGTAGAGCCAATCACACAGGCCGTTCCGCATACAGCGGCAACCGCAGCAGGAATATAATGCTTTCCTGCAATCTTAACGGTCTCCATTTTCGTCAGAGGTTCGCCTTTTTCTTCCTCTGCTTTGCAAATATCTTTCTCCACCGTCGGTGTGACCTTTGCCGCCAAAACAATGGAAGTCACAAAAGACGAGATTCCGACCGCTGCCAGAATCTCATGACTATGTGTTTTCACGAATCCATTCATTGCGGAGATGACGCATTTTGGAGAAATCCTCAACTGCATTTTCTTACCTCCTGAGTTCCGTAGTCCATAATAGTGTTTGCGATCTCGGCATCAGAATATCCAAACGTAGAGCGGAGCTTGTCGACCAGCTCCTCGCCGCTGAAGGTATTCATAATTTCCTCGATTTTTTCTTCAAGGTATCTTTTTGTGTAGGACATCTCTATCTCCTTTTCAAAAAATAAAAGGAGACCATATGATTTCTCATACAGTCTCCCTCGTTTGCTGAGGTTATTCCTCGTTTTCGTCAGTCATCTCCTTCTGGACCAACTCGCGGATCTCCTCTTTATTGGCGTTGATGGTAGCCACATTCAGAAACGCGGATGCTACCGCACCAAGCAAAGCAGAACCGATCACACCAATGATCTCCATTTTAGTCAGACTCTTAAACATAGGTTTGTCACCTCCTCATCGTAGCCGTGGAAATTTTTGCGAAAATATCAATGGTTAAAGATAGCCCCAGCAACCTTGTGATCGTTGATGGCAGAATCCCAATCAATCACACCATCGATTGTCGGATAGGGGTCGATATGAATGGAATACCATTTAGAGCCATCTTTCTCGATATGTTCTTCATTATAGAAGTCGATCCAGACATATCCCGTCCAATCGGCAATCTCTCCGCAATCAAATGCGAGATCGTCACCTCTCTCAACGTGAGGAAGATTCAGAAGATCATAGAATTGATTAATTGTTACATATCCATAGCTTTGGAACATCTTATTGAAAGTCGCCTCGGCCTCATAGACATCGGCAAGTTCTGCTACGAAATCATTCCGAGAGAACTCATCGTAAAAATGATAGATTCCATCTGGCAACGGCGGCTCTTCCATTTCCGGTTCATGCTCCTCGGCAGCAGCCTTAGTTGCAATCTTATTGGCTTCTACACCAAGAGCTCCAACCACAGCGGCTTTGTACTCCTGAAAATTCTTTGTCAGGTTGTTATAGGCCACATTGGCTGCCCGAAGCATTCTGGTATGGCAGGCATCGGACATAATAACACAGGCCGCTCCAATGGCAAAAGAACCCGCGACGGGAAGGAGTTCTTTTACCGCCTCTTTAACGGACGAACTAGGGGGATTCTCGAAATCGTCCGTCTGAGAAATCTCCTTTGCTATCTTTGTTCCCGCAGTGAATGCCGTCGCAGCAGAAATACCAAACCAAAGAATCCCGACACCAGTAAAGATATGAGGAACGGCTTTAGCAATAGTGCTGCTCAGTTTTGCTGTGCTAATGTGCATATAAGTCTCCTTTCAGGCAAATAAAAAAGGAGAGAACCCGTAATTGAGTTCTCTCCAGTTTGAAGATTTACTTTTCGTGTTTACCTTTTCCGAAAACCGATTTCGCTTTAATCTCGAGGTCCAGGACCTTTTCATCGATCCAGTAATATAGATTCTCGAACCAACCAGCCAGACAACCTGCAATGTATAGGGCCGATATGACCAAATACACCAGGCATCCGAACCAGTGTTTCCGACAGAATCTAATGCCGCCCGTAAACAGGTCACCATAGTCCTTTCAGAATAAGTTCCATTTGTTCTTCATAATAAAACCTCCTATAAAGTTTTTGTTCTTCATAGGAGGACTGGAAATTTTTGCGAGTTAAATATCATTCTCGGTAATCATCGTCATCCGGGTCCCCAAAAAATTCAAACATTTCAGCCTCCGACGTTCCTATCGCATCTTCGAATACATCGCTATGGAATTCATCATCACATTCCTGATAGATGTTGCCATCTTCATCCATCCAAATGTTGTTGCCGCACTCATCGCATAGTACGTCATCATAGTCTTCCAGAACGATTTCTTTTCCGCATCCATTGCAGGTAACGATTTGTCTAGCCATATCTGTTTACCTCCTGAAAAATATGGATATTGGCATTATAGCACAATACCTTAAGGAAAGCAAGAGCGAAGTTAGATGGGACATTTGTCGAAGACTGTTTCCCAAGATTCACGCATCAGAGGCTTCATGCGTAGTTTCCACATTAGTTGTCGTACGGACATCGTTGGGTATAGTCCTTCTATTGGTTCTTTTGCATAGGTCTCGAAAACCATTTTGAATTTTTCGTTTAGGTATAGTGCATCCACAAGCCAAGAATCTATATCGGCCCACCATGTAAACTTCCTTTTTGAATCGTATCTCTGTTGAATAACGGCTAGGCCTTTCCTATCTTGTTTGTATAATGTGCATTTCCTGTATACTGGATGGTCACAAACATATACTGAAGCATAAATAGAAGAATTTATCGCACCAGGTGTGTAGTAGTAACGCATAGAAACCTCCGAAAAAAGAAAGAACCGTATGTAAATCATACAGTCCTTTCAATATTCAGTTCTTAGATTTTCGGCTTCGGAATGAATGTCAGAGCCTTCGAAACAACAGGTTCGATTTGCTCGAACGTCAGAATCAGCAGCGTTGCCCCAACGGTTCCAACCAGTGACACGACGCTTTTGCCAAGATCAAAGTAGCCTTTCAGCTTTGTTTGACGGGTCTCCTCTTCCTTGAGCGCAGCTTCATGTGTCATCTTTTCATCTTCCATGGCACGGTCTTCCGCTCTTGAAATTGCAGCCGCATCAAGCTCTGCTTCTTTCAGCCTTTGCTCATTAAGCTTTGCGATGTTCGTCACCAGCTGGCCGTATTCGGGCGACGTTTTGTCCAACGTGTCCAAGCAATCAATTGAACTCTTGATCGTTTCTTCCAGCTTGTCTGTGATTCTATCCATTTTAGAAATCTCCTTTCAACTGATTTCATTACATGATATGTATTTCTTGCGATAAAAAGAACCCGCCGAGATTTCTCCCAGCGGGTCATGGTATAAATATAACACACAAAACGGGTGTGTGAGTGATGGAGATTTATTTTAAGACAGCAACAATAAACAAAATAACCACCAAAAGAAGCATTAAGATCACAAAAATGCCTTCTGCAACTTCTTTGACTGTCTCGCTATGGTTTTTGCTCTTCTCGACATCTCTATCAGCACGAATCTTCTCGCGCTCGGTCTCAGAGTCTTCTCTGTAGAACTCAATGTCGTCCATCACAATTTCAGTGCCACAGTACGGGCAAAACATATGATGAGCGCCCTCAATACGCTTAACAGGTGCGTGACAATTCGGACATTGCAAAGGTTTTAATTCCATCCTGGAACACTCCTTTCTTGTATGTCATAAGTATACCATCATATTTCTACATTATCAACGCTTCTTCGACAATAAATAGAAATATTTTCTGTAGCGAGCGTAGTAAGCGCTCCGGGACATAGGCATGTGCATCTTCTGCGACAGGTAGTCGTAGGACTTATTGGTCGTAACACCAATAAGGAGCCATTTGTAAATATCAGGCCCCGCTTCTCTTACGGTCTCCTCGATAAGGCCCATTTTCTCAGTGAGAACCTCGATACGACTGGCAGCTTTCATAACCGGATCAGAAATATCAGTCACCGTTACCTTCTCGTCCAGACCGAGCTCCGGATAACAGCGCATGAGATCTCTTTTTTCCTGACGCATGGTTTCATACTGCCTGGAGAAATATAACAGCTCGTAGTATTTCTCTCTTGAGATCCAATAGGGATTCTTTTTGCTCAGTTCAGGTCTATGTTGATTATTCATTTTGATTATTCCTCCATATATAGCCCGTTTGCTCGTACAGGCGTTTTGGCGAGACATAATAGTTAATTCGATGCTTTGCGTTTTGTTCCCTGAAATCAGTTACTTCTCGCCCATCTCGAGTAGCGATTCCAATTGGAAGCCATCCTTCGATGATCCCCTTTCTTACCCAATTAGGGTCCTTGCCATAAATTTTTGCGACAACTGCAATAGGAACAGAACCGTGACCAAATTTGATTTGTTCCATATGAAACCTCCTTTCAGCTCTCAATGTAGCACAAACCAAATGTCGATAACCAGTATAATTCATTCGCTATATTAGAAGATTGCGCAAAAATAAAAGAGAAGACCTTGTAAAAGATCTCCTCTTTGTGACAATGCTTACTTGCCATTAACAACCTTGCCGGTTACTGTGTCTTCAACTTCTCCTTCCTTAACATCAGTAGTAGGCTGAACAACCTTCAGCTTCTTGGCTTCCTTAGCAGCAAGCCGCGCTTCCTTCCGCTTTGCGAAATTGGCCTTGACTTCACTAATCTTATTCTGCACCGGATCGCTGTTGACAACCTTCTTAACGGCTTTCACCATAAGAAGGGCTGCAACAGAACCCAATGCGAACGACAGCCCATCAATACCGCTTTCCTCGGTTTCAGGATAGTCCTGCTCGCAAACATCGTCAGTGTCGATAACTTCGACATCGTTCAGTTCCTGCTCTTTGTTAATCATAGTTTCGTTGGTTTCCATAATAATACCTCCAAATAATAATTAATGTTGCAAGATAGTCATCTATCTCATTAATATACAGGTAATTTTTGCGAGGCAAAAAGACGGAGCGTTGGTAATGCCCCGCCTTTTAAGTTACATAGCAACGGCCATACCAATCAGCAGCCCGATAATCAATCCGATCAAACCAATAATCGTAATTGCACCGAGCACGAATTTGATAGCCGCGGCGATGCCACTAAAAAAGCTTTTCATTTCAACGCTCCTTCCCGAACAGTTTCTCAGCTCTGTTTTTCAGATTTTTCCCAAATTTTCTTGCCTTAATTTTCAGGTCAGGATATGTCTTGCCCAACGCAGTTGCTGCCAATACAGCACTCGTTGCAAGCCCAATCCATTGCCGAATCTCTCTGCTTGTTTCAATTTGTTTATAAGTCATATACAAACAACTCCTTCGAATTTTGTTCATTATAGCAATTGAAAAAAATGCGACCAACTCTTAGAATGTAAAATCGCAGAAAGACAAACATTTGAAAGGAGTGAATTTAATCTATGTTAAAAACGTGCCCTGAATGTGAACATCTGGTAAGCGAAAAAGCCTACACTTGCCCAAATTGTGGATATCCGCTGAGCTGTAATAAAGTCGAAAAATCACACAAAAAAGCAAGGTCGCATAAGCGTCTCCCCAATGGATTCGGTCAAATTACAAAAATATCAGGCAGAAATCTCAGGAACCCGTATCGTGTGATGGTTACAGTACGGAAAGACGATGATGGTCGACCAATCTGTAAATTGCTGCAACCAAAGGCATATTTCCCCTCATACAATGAAGCCTATGCAGCCCTCGTAGAATATAATAGAGACCCATATGACATAGAAACGTCGATAACTATGGATGAGTTATTTAAGATGTGGATATCGGAGCATAATACAGAGAACCCAAGAAGCATAAAAAATATAAAGTATTCATGGGCTTACTGCGAGCAAATACATAATATGGCAGTCCAGAGTATTCGCGGTAGACATATACGAGGTTTATTTGAAAACCCATATAAAACGGTAAATGAAGAACAAATATCAGCCGGACCAGCGACATTCCAATTACTGAAAAGCACAGTAAACCAACTTTGTAATTACGCGGTCAGTAAGGATCTTATGTTAAGGAATTATTCCAAAGATATTGTGGTTCAGATGGATCACGAAGAAAAACACCATAAGGCTTTTACAAATGATGAAATAATAAGCCTATGGAAACTTGCAAAGACCGACAAAGGTGGAAAAATGGTCATCTTTCAGACCTATATGGGTTGGAGACCGTCAGAAATGCTTCAAATCAGAAGAGAAAATATCGATCTTGACAATATGGCAATAACTGGAGGATTGAAGACTAAAGCTGGTAAAAAGCGAACCGTCCCAATCCACTCAGCAGTACAAAATATCTTTATGGAATTTTGGAACGCATCTTCTGGTCAAGAATGGTTATTTCCAAGCCCATTAAAGAAAGGTTTTCCTTTAACTTATGCAACTTATCAAGAATATTTCAATGGCGCTATGAAACGAGCCCAAATCAAAGAAGAGCATAGCCCGCATGATTGTCGAAAACACTTCATAACGATGGGGAAATCCTCGAAGATGGACGAATACGCACTGAAAAGAATAGTTGGCCATGCTATTAAAGACATTACAGAAAACACATATACCGACCGTCCGATTTCCTGGTTGCGCGAAGAAATCGAAAAAATAAAATGCCCTGTAGAATGTACGAATGATGTATGAATGGGCCCATTTCTCAAGCATTATTCAAAGATAAATAGTTGTATTTTACCGGAAATTTTCTGTAAAATCCGAATTTTCAGTCAGCAAAATCCCATCTTTAGCATTACTACGACATGCTATTCCATGTAAAAAGTGCTGATTTCCCTAGAACAAATCATCCGGCAGTGTATGATTGGTGTATTTTTGACTGTAGTCAAAGTACGTCTTTCTGCGTCCACCTAATACATTGTCGGATGACCGTCATTTATTTGCCAGAATCTTCATCTTCGATAATCTTTAACTTTTCGACTTCCTGCATTAGTTTTTTTCCAGTACCATTCCCTCCAAGATCGGAGTATGGCCTGTATAAAACCATGAAGTTATCGTACTCATCAAGGGTTATCTCACCCCGAGCCACGTAATCATTACCTAATGAGAATATAATGGAATGCATTACACCGAGTAATGCTTCGCGAAGAGAATTTACGAGCTCGAAGCTGACTTGATTCTCAGCGGCTTTCTTTTTCTCGCACCTATGTTCGTAAACGGTTTTACAAAACGTCCAAAATCCAGTTGAGGCGAACATTGCCACGATTAAAGTAATCAGCTCCTGTCCGCTCATGACCGTACCTCTCAGTCGTGCGCAACTACATAATCGTAATATGCAGCGGCTTTCGCCTTGACAGCATCATCGTCCTCGATCCAATCACGAGCGAGTTCCCCATATACCTCAGGAGTAGCATTGACTTTTGCCAACGTCTTTCCATAATCGGAGTACAGAGAATTCATTACCGCCCAAAACTCGTACTTGCAAATATGCTTCAGCCCGAGTTTATCGCGGACGGTTGTGGTAGCATCGAGTGCCCAATGTGCACCGTTTGTTCCATCGGTGTTCTCCATATGGGATACCCACATGGCAGCCATTTCTTCCGTAAGCTTCTTCGACATTTCTTTGCCGATGAGATGCTTAGCGAGAAGCAGGTCGACCAGAACCTCGAGAGACTTCTGATCCAGTTCATCCTTATCAAGGATCTCCTGGATTTCGTGCTTGAAATATTCACATGTGAGCATTTCCCAAACACTCCTTTAGCGTTTAATGATGCCAGTGCAAACGTTAACAACACTGCCCGCACCGCCGGTACTCACGATACCAAAGGTAATCTGATGGGAAGTATTGTTCTGGCACATGCAAACCTGTTCAAACAGAATATCAGTGTCCATGTGGACCGTACTATAACCGTCCGCTACCAGGGTTACATTTCTTGCGGTGCAAGGCATTGCCACACCGTCAAGATACGCCTGCACAAGAACATTACCGGCAGTAGTCCCGAGAAGGACGATGTCGGCAGTCAGACCGTACAAACCTGTTTTATCTATTCTGTATCCATTGAGGCTAGGAACAATAGCTGTTCCCTGAAGAACAACTTGGTTGGCATTTACAGCGATTGGCGTCGTTGCATTTGCCAAGAAAGCCTGGGTTGTCTGGTTATAAAATCTTGCAACAGATTTCCTGCAACCACAGTTACTACCCGAATTACAGCTCATGTTATTATCCTCCTTCTACATTAAGATAAGGAGGAGAGCCAAAGCCCTCCTCCATTTTGAAATTAGTTATTCTGCATCATGCCGCAGGGCATAGGGCAAGGAGGATTCCCAGCCCAACGTCCCATCTGACCAAGCAGGTAATTGCTCTGCCGCATATCTCCGAGATCGGAACGCACAGCGATCAGCTCGTCGCGCAAGCGAGTGTTCTCGTTCTGCATAAGCATAGTACGAGTCGCATTGCCTTCCTCGCGGATAGCGCTGACAATGTCTTTTGTATTGCGTTCGGAGAGATAGCGATTCTCCATGATGCCCTGCTTGACTTCGCAGCAGCAAGTCTGCATAGTGGTGAAACCACGGTTTACTTCGGTCTGGAGATCTCTGATTTCACCAAGTGTATTATAATTCCCATCCTTGACCGCGCCTACAATGCCGCTTGTAGCGTTAGTGATTGCACGCTCGATCTCGGACTGACCCTTCTGAATGGAATTCAGGTCAACCGCTCTCTGAATATCCGCCTGCGTGGCATAAGCTTCGCCCACCCGATTACCGTTGCCAAAGAATCCGTTTCCTCCGAACCCCATGAGGGCCAAAATGGCAAATAACCACAGGCCGTCGTCCATGAATCCGCAGTTGTCGTTGGTGATACTCATAGTATTTCCTCCTAAAAATATTTTATCTACAAAGACGCCGTACGCTCGCCTTCGAAGACCAAACATAAAGGGAGGACGACAGAGCCTATCTGGTCTTTAAGCCCTGCTCCACCTGTGCCAGAAACGCATCGGGGTCTATTCCACGCCGCTGGCATTCAGCGTAGAATTGGTCTTTCATGCTGCCTTTATGCGACATCGCTTCCAACGTCGGATTGGCAGACATTACTTGCTGCATAAATGCCTTAGGATCTTTTGCTGCCTGGTACATGCCATAAAGCTGCTGAAGATCTTTGCTGACGACTGGAGGCTGCTGGGTACTACCACCAGCATTTCCTCCAAGCCATCCACCGGCATTTGGGCTACTTTTCATCAGAGGATTCGACACCTAACTGCACCTCCAAGTTCGAAATTTTAGATGTTAATTTAGCGATTGTCTCTTTAAGTTCCTGCGTGGGAGGTTCTGGTT
>ERZ808267.138-NODE-138-length-30516-cov-5.866518_pt1 | contig 30516 bp, 28 predicted proteins | sample MGYA00521241_ERZ808267 | MGnify/ENA primary metagenome ERZ808267 (study PRJEB31516, sample SAMN03275592) | gut metagenome | biome: mammalia-associated habitat; material: feces | host: Papio cynocephalus | place: Kenya | collected 2012-07-19 ...
CTTCCCAGGAGCAGGAAAAGAACAGTGAACAAAGCACTTCCCAGGAGCAGGAAAAAAACAGTGAGCAAAATACTTCTACAGAACAGAAGCAGGATGCCATACAAACATGCACAATTTCCATACAATGTCTTTCAATCCTGGATAATATGGACAAGCTGGCTTCAGGTAAAGAGGAATTCGTTCCCACTGACGGATATATTCTTTTTGCCAATGTTGAATATACGGAGGGAGAGACTGTTTTTGATGTTCTCAAAAGAGCATGCAGCAGCTATGGTATACAGATAGAGTATTCATATACACCCATATATGGAACCTATTATATTGAAGGAATTAACCAGCTATATGAATTTGACTGTGGCAGCACATCAGGGTGGATGTACAGTGTAAATGGAGTATCTCCCAATGTAGGCTGCTCATCATATACTGTCATGCAGGGTGATTCAATTGTATTTTACTATACATGTGGATATTAGCCATATATGAGGAAGAAAATGAAACGTCAGAACAGCTTTTTGCAATTTAATCCGGTGGTCATTATGATATTTTACATGGGTGTCTTTATTTTAAGCATATTAATAAGACATCCTTTATTTGTGATAATAGATCTGATTGGTGCATCTCTTTATTACTTCTGGTTAAAGGGGATTAAGGGGACAGGATTTTTTATGGGTCTTATGGCAATTACATTTCTGGTTACAATAATTAATCCCCTGCTTAGCACCTCGGGGAATACAGTATTGTTCAGAATATTTGACAGACCATATACTCTTGAAGCACTTATGTTTGGTGCTATAGGAGGGGTGACCTTTTTTTCTACCCTGCTCTGGTGCAGCACATATAGCGCAATCATAACAGGAGATATGCTCACATATGTATCAGGTGGCAGACTGCCGGGGATGACATTGATGTTTGTTATAATCCTTAGATTTCTGCCATTATATAGAAGGAGAATAGAAGATACAGAAAATGCCAGATATGGAATAGGAATGGATTCAAAGGGGATAGAGAGAGGTATGCTAAACATTTCAATATTGGCATGCGGGGCTCTTGAGGATGGAATTACAACGGCTGACAGTATGAGAAGTCGTGGCTATGGGCAGGGTAAAGGTACACATTTTAAAATGTACAGATTTGCTCTTAGGGATAAAATTCTTATGTCGCTTTTATGCATAGCTATTGTTGGACTTTTAAGCCTCATTCTTTGTGGAAAAATAAAAGCATATATATATCCGGAGCTTCAACTGTCACAAGGGGCTTTTACAATAGCGGGGGCGGTTATATTTGCACTATTAATTAATATACCGGTCATAATAAATATCATGGAGGAAATAAGATGGCGATATACTCAGTCAAAAATCTGACGTTCAGATATCCTGACAAAAAAAATAGTGTGCTGGATAATATAAGCTTTGATGTGGAAGAGGGAGAATATATAACAATTTGCGGTAAAAGTGGTTGTGGTAAAACAACTCTTTTGAGATGTCTAAAACCACTGCTTACACCACATGGCGATATTAAGGGGGAAATTCTATATTATGACAATGCTCTTTCACTGCTGTCACAGAAAACTCAGGCTGAAGAAATAGGCTATGTAATGCAAAATCCGGATAACCAGATAGTTACAGACAAGGTATGGCATGAGCTGGCTTTTGGTCTGGAAAGCACAGGAGTAAGTCCTGAAGCTATGGGACCGAGAATTGCAGAGATGGCAAGTTATTTTGGCATACAGAACTGGTTTCACCGAGATACCAGGGAATTGTCAGGAGGAGAGAAGCAGCTTCTTAACTTGGCGTCTGTTATGGTGATGAATCCCCAAATTTTAATATTGGACGAGCCCACAAGCCAGCTTGACCCTGTTGCGGCAGGTGCTTTCCTTGAAAATGTAAGAAAAATTAACAGAGAGCTTGGAGTAACTATTATTATAGCTGAGCATAGATTGGAGGATGTATTTCCACAGTCGGATAAGGTTATTGTGATGGATGAGGGAAGGATAATAGCTGAGGGCAGACCTGAGCAGGTTGGAGGGACACTCTTTAATACCCACAGTGATATGTTCTGTGCCATGCCCGCCCCTGTTAAGATATTTTACGGATTGGAAGGGAAGGGTATTAGTCCCCTTGATACCAGAGAGGGTAGAAAATGGCTTACAAAATATGTGTCAGATAACAAAAAAGAAAAGCCATCAGGGGTAGTGCTCAATACTGATACGGACAAGGAATCATCAATAGACGACATACCTGTTATTGAGCTGAAGGATTTGTGGTTCAGATACGAAAAAAATGGCGAAGATATACTTCGAGGATTAAATCTCAAGGTGCAAAAGGGCATTATACACACCATCGTAGGTGGAAACGGTACCGGGAAAACGACAACATTAAAAGCGATATGCAATGTATGTAAACCTTATAGAGGGAAAATATTTGTAGAAGGAAAATCACTGACAAAATACAGCTATAAGGAATTATTCCACAATAAGCTTGCCATGCTGCCGCAGGATCCAAGAAGCCTGTTTGTGAAAAAGACAGTGAAGGAGGAGCTCCTTGAAATGGTTAGTGGTAATAATGAACAGGAGCTTGATGATATTGTTAATATATGTATGCTTAAAGATATTATGGACAGTCATCCCTATGATTTGTCAGGAGGTGAGCAGCAAAGAGTGGCACTTGGAAAGGTATTGCTTACTAAACCGAAAATACTGCTTCTGGATGAACCGACAAAAGGACTGGACTGGCACTACAAGATAAAGCTTGGAGATATTCTTACCGGACTATGCCGTGATGGAATGACTGTGCTTATGGTATCGCATGATCTGGAATTTTGTGCAATTTACAGTGACATGGTCAGCATGTTCTTTGATGGGGGGATAACAACAACTGAAGTTACAAATAAATTTTTTAGGAATAATGCATTTTATACTACGGGGGCAAATAAGATGTCCAGATATATAATAGATGATGCCATAACCGGTGAGGATGTGATAGAGCTGTGCAAAAGGATATAGCAGATAACAAAAAAATGTGGATAAATCCGGGGATAATTATATTTTTGATAGTAATACCGGCTGTACTTGTTATAAGTGCATTATATAATATACAGAAGTATTATATAATCAGTGCAATAATTATTGTAATGTGTATGATCCCTTTTTTTGCCTCCTTTGAAAAAAAGACACATAAAGCAGGAGATCTGGTAACACTTGCCACTTTAAGTGCTGTTGCGGTTATATCAAGGGTTGCATTTGCAATGTTTCCGTATATTAAACCGATGCTGGGGATAATTATGATTGCAGGGCTTGTATATGGTCCTGTATATGGCTTTCTTGTGGGAGCAATAACAGCATTCGTCAGCAACTTTGTATTTATGCAGGGGGTGTGGACACCCTGGCAGATGTTTGCGTATGGTATGGCAGGCTATATAATGGGATGCCTGGGCAGACTTGGAAGCTTTTCTGTTGACAGGCGTATTCCTGTGGCTGTGGCAGGCTTTTTTGTAGCTGCTTTCATAACAGGTGGAATATTAGATACATGTTCACTTTTTACATCAGGACTTGAAATTAACAGAGCATCAATTATTGTAATATATTCGGGAGGACTTCCGTTTAATCTTATTCATGGAGGGGTTACCGCACTTACACTGTTTCTGCTCTATCAGCCACTGGGAAGCCGGTTGCTGCGCTTAAAGAAAAAATATGGCATTATGGATGGAAAATAGTATGGGATTTACGATCTTTAATCCAATTATTAATTTCATATATTTTGTCGCAGCAATATATTTTATAGCTGTATTTACGCATCCGTTATATGTTATTGCAGCATATATCGCCATGATATTATACTATCTTGTCCTTAACGGAAAAAAAGGTTTAAGGCTTGTATTATTCTTTTTTGTTATACAGACAATATATGTGTTGCTTTATATTTCCCATAGGCATTTCGGGGTTACTGTTTTGTATAGGAATTCCATTGGAAACAATGTGACCATGGAAGCGATTTGTAGTGGAGTAATAAGAAGCATAAAGGGCTCAAGCCTTATGCTTTGTTTTCTTTGCATGATTAATATTATGTCAGGCAACCGTATTATATATATTCTGGGACGAATTTGCCCTAAGGCCTCACTTTTTGCCGCAATATTATTCAGAAATATCGGCAGACTGAAGGAAAGGTGGAGCCTTGTAAAAATAGGCAGACATTGTGCAGGCTGTGGAGCAGAAAAGGGCAGATTGCAAAGTAGTGTATGCAATTATATAAATACCGCTTCGGCAGTAATCGGCACTACATTGGATGATTTTATTGAATGCTCCACAGGTATGAAATCCAGGGGATATACCTTGAAGGGAAGAACCTCATACCCACTGTATCGCTTTAACGTAAGAGACCGGCTGATGCTTCTTGGAATGGTATTTTTAATAGTGGGAGGGCAGGTCACAGATTGTCTTGGGTATGCTGATGTGCTCTGGAATCCCAGGATTATTTTTCCGGAATATGACACTATGGCATGGCTGCTTGCAATGCTTTACGGAATTTATCTGTTAATTCCGGTCATGGTATCAATATTTAACGCGCCGGCTTCTTAGTTCATCAAAGCCCGGTTTATTGACAAAATTTATAGAAGATAATATAATCAAATGGCATTATGACTCAGAGTAAGACTGTGATACAGACTCTGGGATGAGAGAATCCGGTGAAAGTCCGGAGCATAGCCAGTTGCCGTAAATGTAAGAGAGCATCTGCCGTGGCGTGAGCCGGTCATTGGGTATATACTTGAGAAGGCTGGAGGATGTTCGGGAAATATTATTTCGAATTACATAAGCCGGAAGACCTATAATGCACATAATCTGCTATAAGAGACCTGTGATACGGCAGTTGCAGGCTGTCTTTTGTGTGGATTATTATTACTGTAGGTGAGATATGGCCGCCACAGAGTAATCTGTGGTGGTTTTTTTTCGTTTGATTAACGGGAAGGACTATACAGTAACGTGATACTAAAAACATATTAAGGAGGATACTTATGAATAAGAAAAGAAATGTGACAAAAGCTTTATTTGCTGTTATATTAAGTCTCATTTTTTGCCTTACATTGCTGCCGGTTAATATTGTAAGGGCAGAGAATGAGAGTATTACTGTTTATGTAAGCATAAGCAATGGAGGTGCCTTTGAAACCTCAAAGGATGGGGAAACCATGCGTTATGTACCTGTTAAGCTTACCGGAAAGGAAAGCTATACTATATCGGATGCATTTATAAAGGCACATGATGACTATTATACCGGTGGTGCTTCAGAGGGATATGCAGATACTTCAGCCGGATGGCTTACAAAGCTGTGGGGTGATACATCAGGAGCCTTTGGTTATATGCGAAACAATGTATCAGCCATGAGTTCAGGGGATGCAATATCCAATGGAGATCATATATATGGATATATATATGTAGATTCAGCTGCTTATAGTGACAAATATACCTATTTTGCAAAGAATACAATGTCGGTGGAAGCCGGTGAGGAGATTGAATTCCAGCTTACAGGAACAGGCTATGATTCAACTTTTAATACAGTTACGGGGGTATGTAGTAATGCCCAGATATTTGTGGATGGTACCAGAAAAGAAGGTGTACTGACAGACAGTGACGGAAAGGTTAAGCTTAGCTTTGACACACCGGGGACATATATTGTAACAGCAGAAGAAACAGGAGAAATCAGTGGAGAGGAAAGCTTTATTGTTCCTGCATTTTGCATTGTAACAGTTAGTGCAAAGGTTATACCGACAGTAGAACCGACAACAGAACCGACAACAGCTCCGACAACAGCTCCGACAACAGCTCCGACAGTATCACCTGTACCATCTGCTGCTCCCGAAGTAACGCCTGCTTTTCCGGTATTGGATAAGAGTGTATCTGAAACAGTAGACTGGGGAATAGACAGCTGTGGCAGCTATATGCAGTCAGTATATGGAGATAATATTGGTTATGGGTATGAATGGTATGTGTTCAATATGTTAAGAGCAGGAAAGAATCTGACAAAGGAAACTCTTGATAAATATTATGAAGACGTTGTCAAGGAGGTTTCAAAGTGGGACAGTATGCAAAAACCGACAGATATAGCAAGGACAGTCCTTGCTTTATCGGCAATGGGTAAGGACATAACTGATGTAGGTGGAAAGAATCTGGCAGATATGCTGTATAATCATCCCGATTTGAATACCGGGTCAAATGAGCTGGCATATGCTCTTTTGGCATTGGATGCAAGAAATGTTACCGTACCGGATGGTGCAAAGTGGAGCAGAGACAGTATAATCAATGCACTTATCGGCTATCAGAACAGTGAAGGGGGCTTTGGCCTTTTTGATAACAATACAGCAGGTATTGATATGACAGCAATTATACTTCAGGCTCTGGCACCATACTACAGCAGTAACGATTCGGTTAAAACCGCTGTTAATGCAGGACTTGATTACCTGAGATCAAAGATGTCGACGAACTATGATTTTGATAATAACAGTAATTCAACAGCAGTAGTACTTATGGCACTTAACGCGCTTAATATTGACCCGGCTGTAGAGGCGAATGGCTTTGGCACAGCGGACAATAATATAGTGACAGCCCTTTATGGTTACAGAGCAGAGGATGGAAGGGGCTATCGGTATATGCTGGATGAGGGAGTGAATTCTTATGCGACCATGCAGGTTATGCAGGCTCTTACAGGATACAGAATGATGAAGAATAATCAGGGCTCATATTGGATAATATCTGATAAGGCAGATATTATTGATAATAATGTAAATACCGGTGACAACATTCCGGTAGAGGCACTTGGAATTATATTGATTATATCTTCGGCAGCTCTTTTATGCTTTGAAAGAAAATTAAAAAAGGCAAATTAGTCTTAATATATCAAAAACAGCTCTCTTTACATAAAGAGGGCTGTTTTTTTGCTGAAAGTTTCAACAGGTAGTTTATGAACACTAAAGAACCTCAACATAACAATTGTGACATAGGAGATATAGTGGTATTTTATCTGTTTTATATTACCATTTATAATTTTCTGTTGTATTATAAGAATGTGTATTATAAAATCAAAATATGTATACAAAGGTCGTGTGATTAGAAATATAGAATGTAAATGGGGTAAAATAATGTTAGAAATCGCTGTTTGTGATGATGATAAAGAGGATCTGAATTATGTAACAGAAATGGTCCGGGAAATACTAAAATATCATGAAATAGAATATAATCTGCAAGCCATGAATTCCGCTAAAACGATGTTGGGGGAAATAAAGCGGATAGACATTGCTATATTAGATATTTCCATGGAAGAATTGGATGGTATTGAGCTAGGGAGGATATTAAAAATACGTTATCCCGAAATAAAGCTGATTTATATAACAAGCTATGAAGAGTATTGCATGCAGGTAATCAATGATATACATGCATTTTCATTTTTGTGTAAGCCAATAGAAAGGGATAAATTACAGAAACAACTTCTGGATTTAATAAAAGAAATTAGTTACTCTAACAACATCATAGAGAAAAAGTTTTATCAGGTTTGGGATGATACTATGAAGGAATTGTCAGTAGTAATATTGAGGTTAAATGATATCATCTATTTTGAATACATCAAATCTATGAGAAAAGTGGCTATTGTACTTGAAGAGAAAACCTATCAGTGTTCTTATGTTATGGAAAAATTGGCGGAAGAGTTAGAATGCTATGGATTTTTCACAAACTGCAGGGGGCAGTTAGTAAATTTAAGATATATATCTAAAATCAATGTAATTATTGTAGGTATGATTTGGAAAAATGTAAGTATATTCCATTATTTAATAAACGGGATTGGAATGATAACCATATTACTTGTATTAGATAAGGTAAAAGGATGTAAATTCTTTAATTTTGATTTAGATAGGTTTTGATAATTGAAAGGTGTGGGTGCAAATGTGAAAAAAGTAATAAGGTATCTGCCATTGCTGTTGCGAATATGGATGATGATATAACAATGGGGGAAACACAAGTCAATTATGCCAGTCAGTTTATAAGTTTATCATAACTTGATTAGCTGATGCGAAATTCAGCATAGAGAATGGCTCCTATGCTGCCTACATTATAATATTGGAGACTTTTTCGGCATTCGTTACTTCTATTGAAAATGAACCTAGAAAGGTAACACTGGGTTATTAGTACAATTCCATTTAGAAAACATAGATTATAGTGCAGATAAATCTTTGGAAAATATGATTGTAAGAGCATATATTCAGGAATTAAATGATGATTTGGATGTCTTGGATAGTTATATTGAACAATGATGAAATAATATATTGTGTGATAGAGGAGGGAGTAACCAATGACAAAAAGCGAAATTAACCAGAAAATATTTCAGTTAGAAAGAGACATTGCAGATACAGAAAAAAGAAAAGCAGAAACGGAGAAAAATATACGTCAGTTAAACGTATTAAATGCCAGATGCAATGATTATCAGGCTGAATTTGAATCTGTCAGAATCGCCCGTAAAATAAAGAGAGAGGATATCATTCAAATATCAGGACAGGAAAAATTTGTTGGAGCATATGATGGAATTCTGGGGGAGCTTCTGGATGGTTCAGAGTACATAGGTGCATATGGAAGTATGGATACAGTAAAATCTGAAATTGGTCGGGAAATAGAAAGACAAAGGCAAATTATAAATGAGTGCAATAGTCAAATAGCGAGCTTTAATAGCAGTATCAGTTATCGAAGGCAGGAACTTGCAAGGGCAGATGAGGAGGTTAAGGATGCATTATACAGAGTTAGTTATAGATGATAGTTACATAAATGAAGTTGCAGAATATTTTGAAACACAGGGAAAGCAGTTACAACATATGATAGATTCTTATATTGCTGCTCTGAAACGCATAACAGAAGAAGGTGTTGCAGAAGGCGAGACATCTGATGCACTAAAGTTTTTTTGGGAATACGCCCAAAAATTAAATTATGTTATTTCTGACACATCAGTGAAAGTAAGAGACACGGTTATGAACTATCTGGAGGAAATTGATATACTGGATCAATACCTGTATTAAGGAGGTAACTATGGCGGGATTAAAATTAGAATATGAAGTAGTAAAAGAATGCATGGATAGCATACAGAAACTTTCTGCTGATTATCCTATAATAGAAAAACCTTCTGTTTCTGGTAAAGGAGAGAGTATTACGGAAATAGAGCAATTAGCTGATTTATATATAACTTTTTATAAATCTATAGAAACATTGTCAGAAGAAACCGTAAAGTATTTTAATAGTATGATTACCGATTTCCAGAAAATAGATAAAAAAGTGAGCAAAAAATTAAACTGATGATCGGAGGACAAAATGATTAGAGATTTTTCAGAGGAAAAGAAGAAAGAATTATACGAAACATTAGAAATAGTTGATAACAAAGAATGGAAGCCATTTATGGAATGGTGTGGAGGAAGGACTAGTGAGTTCGGAGTGTTGGCAGATAAACTTGGAATCTCATCCTATACGAGGCAAATTGATAGTTATCAGAATCGGATTCTGGATACAAACAACAGTATACGAAATCAAATAGATGTAATTTTTGAAAATGTGGCAGAGACAGATCATAGATTTGCAGAATTTCTGCGTGAGTGTGCAGAGATTGTGAAGGAACAGGTAGCACGAATCCGGTTAATGGTAGAAGTTATGAAATTGGCATATGAAATTGGACTTGATAATGTGAATATGCTATTTGAAATGGAACAAAATTCTGTAAATCAGCGTGAAGAGATGAGTTTAAAGGGACGAAAAATTCTATTGAGATGGTTAAAATCGAAAAAAGATATTGATCCGTCTGAGTGGGAAAAATTATGTGACATAATAATGGAAAATCAATCAGATATGTTGATAAATATGTATATTACAAATTGTTATAGCAGTACGGATACTAAAAAGGTATATGCTGCGATTAAAGATTATTATAATAAGCATAAGATGGATATATCAATAGATGATGTAAAAGATTTAGATTTAGGAGAAGGAATGGATCAGATTCAGAAGGAAACTTTTGTTGCTTGTTGGAATATGTTGGGACAAATGGAATTGTCAAAAGAACAAATTATTGCAGTTATGGCTAATATTTATGCAGAATCAAGATTTTCGGCAACAAATGCGCAGGAAAGTTATGGATATACAGGATTATATGATGAGTATGAATTTAAGGAAGATGATGGTGTCGGTTATGGTATTTGTCAGTGGACATTAGAGTCAAGAAAAGAACAGTTATTAGAGTATGCAAATAATACGGGTGGTTCGGTATATAATTTGGACACTCAGTTAAATTATTTTAAATATGAAATGGAAGAAGGAATATGTGCTGGATATTGGGAGAATTTTTTGAGTAAAGAAACAACATATGATGCAATGTATTATTTTATGGATCAGATTGAAAATCCTCAAATGAACAATACAGAGGAGAGATGGGCATATGCGACTGCAATAGAAACATGGTCTTCGGAATTAGAATTAAGGTAGGTAATAAGGTATGAGAATAGGATATAAAACAGGAATTATAATTTTCATGGTAATGTTAATTGGGTGTTTGACCGGATGCTCGGTATCCGGGGAACGGGATCAAATAACGGGATATTCATCTGCAGAGGAAATAGACGCATTAAATATATCGGAAAACCTGCTGGAATTTTATCTGGTTCTAAACAGTAAGAAACCTTTTATCAGTGCAAATGAAGGCTGTCAGGAATTTTATTGGAATGAGTATTATTGGCGTGATGGGGCTTTGACGACATCGTTTACATTTTATGATTTTATGCTTGTGGATATGGATGGCGATAATGAAGACGAGATGATACTTACCGGCTGTATGCCTGAAACGACTCAGGTACTTGATTATCAGGATGGAAAGGTATACAGTTATCAGTTTCCCTATAGAGGCATGAAAGGAATTCTTACCAATGGTGTTTATAATACTTCAAGCGCATCTGATATAGGCGGATTTTATCGAATACACTTTGATAGGGGAACCTATGAGGAAGAAATACTGGCATATATGGAACATGATTATTATGAAGTGGAAGGTACGGAAGTGACCTCTGAAGAATTTTATAAATATACGGAAGCTTTGCTGAATGTGGAAAAAGCTGAAGATATAGATTTCGAAGAAGAGCTGATAGAAAAAAACCTGCTGGGTGATTTGACGGAGGAAGAATGGCGTGTTGTAAAAAATATAGCAACGGAGGAAATTGCAGAAGAAGTTATTCCGTATACAGCAGAGGAGTTACAGGTATATTTTGACATTTTGACAGAAGGTGAAGATTTTATTTGTGTAACGGATGAAAGGAGAAGTTATTATCTGGAGGATAATTATATTAGAAGCAAGACAGAAGATAAAGAATATAAGGTATTGTACTTTAGCATTGTAGATATGGATGGAGATGGGAAGGCAGAGGTTGTGTTGACTTGTGAGAATGATGATATATTTATTTTGCATGATGCAGGAGAAGAAGTACGAGGGTATCAATTTGATATGTTTAACGAAATGATTGTGATTGCGAATGACGGAACCTATAGTTTCCAGGATTACAATTCTCAGAACTGTAGCGACGATGACTCCATGCGCCCGGCTTTTGGAAGAATTATTTCATTTGGAGAAGCTGATTATGCAATGGAGGAGGTAAGTAATTTTGATGATGGAAATGAACAAAGAATACGATACTATTTCTTTTCAGATGAGGTAATAAATCGAATAAAAAATGCTCTGATTGATTATGATATTTTAAATAAATAGCCGGATAATCAGGAGAAAAACCATGCAAAAGCAAAAGGAAGAAGAACATCACAAAAAAAGAGGAGAGATAATGTATTATTTTATTGTAAATCCCAAATCAAGAAGTGGGAAGGGTATGGATATATGGAGAGAGGTAAAGGATTATCTTGATAGCAACAAGGTTGTATACAAGGCTGTAAATACCAGATATGAGGGTCATGCTACAAAGCTGGCAAAATCCCTGTCACAAAAAGAAGCAGAGATAATTAATCTTATTGTAATCGGGGGAGACGGTACGATAAATGAGGTTATAAATGGAATACAGGATTTTAACAAAATATATCTTGGGGTTATTCCTACAGGCTCCGGAAATGATTTTGCCAGGGGGCTGGGTATAAAGTCAAGGCCTGTTGAAATGATAGAAAAGATAATTACAAATCCCCAAATAAATAACATAGACATGGGACAGGTTGTATATGGGGACAATAATAGGAGGAATTTTGCAATAAGCGGAGGAGTAGGACTGGATGCGATAGTATGCAAAAAAGCACTTACCTCTAAAATAAAGAAACTTCTCAACAAAATTCATATGGGAAAGCTCACCTACCTTATTCTTACGGTGCAGACACTGTTTAGCATGACTACAGCAGATTTTAAGGTTTGGATTGACGGTGAAGAAAGGGAATATAATAAGGTGATTTTTGCCGCTGCCATGAATTTTAAGACTGAGGGCGGAGGTGTTCCTATGACGCCGAAAGCTGTGGCGGATGACGGAGAATTGTCGATGTGTATAGTTCATACAATACCAAAGTGGAGAACTTTTTTCTGCCTTCCGTTGCTTTGTATGGCAAAGCATGAAAAATTAAAGGGCTTTGAGATTTTTAATTGCAAGGAATGTAAAATATCAATTAGCCGTCCTATGGTTCTTCATGGAGATGGGGAATATCTCGGGGATGTAAAAACTGTTACATTTACATGTATTCCTGACAAATTGAATATTATACTTTAGAATTACATAAAAATGTCATTTATACACATACTACAATGCAGAAGTTAATATTAGTGAGGTATGGAAATGAATGACAACAAAGAATTTAAACCATATATATCCCCTGATCAGATTATGCCTGAGATAACGGCAGCCTCTGTTATTATGGGTATAATTCTGGCAGTGGTATTTGGTGGAGCAAATGCCTATCTTGGCTTGCGGGTAGGAATGACAGTTTCCGCATCTATACCGGCGGCAGTTCTTGCCATGGGAGTTATCAGGGTAATACTGAGGAAAAATTCTATTCTTGAGAGCAATATAGTTCAGACAATGGGTTCTGCGGGGGAATCTTTGGCAGCAGGAGCAATCTTTACTATTCCTGCTCTTTTTTTGTGGGGAAGAGAAGGCATGGGAGAAATGCCGGGTATAGGGGAGATTACTCTTATTGCATTGCTGGGAGGTCTTCTTGGAGTCTTTTTTATGGTGCCCTTAAGAAATGCCCTTATTGTAAAGGAGCATAACAACCTGCCATATCCTGAAGGGACAGCCTGTGGAGAGGTGCTTCTTGCAGGAGAAAATAAGGGAGCAAATGCCGGAAGTGTATTCAAAGGAATGGGGTTTGCAGCACTTGTAAAATTTATCATTGACGGACTTAAGGTAATTCCCGGAGAGATAGCAATAAGATTTAGGAAATATGGAGGAGAGATAGGAACCCAGATATATCCTGCAGTTTTTTCCGTCGGATATATATGTGGTCCCCGGATTGCTTCATATATGTTTGCGGGAGGTGTCTTAAGCTGGATGGTGCTGATACCGATATTTGTGCTATTAGGGCAGAATATGGTTTTAAGTCCGGGAACGGAGACCATAGGGAAAATATATATGGAAAATGGTGCAGCAGGAATATGGAGCTCATATATAAGATATATAGGTGCGGGGGCACTGGCAGCAGGTGGAATTATAAGTCTGATAAAATCATTGCCGCTGATAATAGATACATTTAAGGACTCCATGAAGGAGCTTAAGGGCAGCTCCTCACAACCTGACGAACGCACAGCCAGGGATATAAATATTAAAGTCGTTATAGGGGCCATTGGAATTCTGACACTTCTGGTATGGTGGCTGCCGGTTATACCTGTGGGCTTTACAGGTGCTGTAATAATAGTTGTATTCGGCTTCTTCTTTGCAACCGTGTCCTCAAGAATGGTAGGCCTTGTAGGAAGCAGTAACAATCCGGTGTCAGGAATGGCCATAGCAACACTGCTTATAACTACTCTTATCTTAAGAGGAACAGGAGAAACAGGAGTAAAAGGCATGCAGGCAGCTATTGCCATTGGCTCCATAATATGTATTATTGCCGCCATATCCGGGGATACCTCCCAGGATTTAAAGACAGGATATCTGTTGGGAGCAACTCCAAGAAAACAGCAGATATGTGAAATTGTGGGAGTAACAGCTTCAGCCCTTGCTATAGGGGGAACACTCTATCTCCTTGATCGTGCATGGGGATTTGGCTCAAAGGAGCTGGGAGCTCCCCAGGCTACCCTGATGAAAATAATAGTCGAGGGTGTTATGGAAAACAGACTGCCATGGACACTGGTTATTCTGGGAGGAGTGACGGCGCTTATAGTGGAGATATTGGGGATTCCCGTACTTCCATTTGCTATAGGAGTATATCTGCCGGTGCATTTGAATGCATGCATAATGGCAGGTGGGGTAGTAAGATTTATTCTTGAAAAAAGGAGAAAATCTAAAAACGGATTGGTAAATGAGGGCGTTTTATTTTGTTCGGGAATGATTGCCGGGGAAGGACTGGTAGGAATAATCCTTGCCATTCTTACAATTCTTGGACTTGATAAAATGATTGATATATCCGGGATTGTAAGCCTCGGCCCTGTTACCGGGGCATTGGGAAGTCTTGCGTTGTTTGGAATTGTTATAGGTGTATTAATAAAAAATGGAGGAAAAAAGAGAAGTGAGAGGTAGGGAAAATTATCTGGAAAAAATACCGGAAAGGCGTAAAAGCCTTGTCTGGAGACAGGAGGATGGAAGGATAACCCTGGTGATAGAAAGGAGGGGACTGTCAAGGTATCTGGGATTAATAACAGGAAAGCTTCCCATATACTATATTCATCTTGATAGGACGGGAAGCTTTTTATGGCCAATGCTTGATGGAAGCAGGAACATAATCACACTTGGCATTATGCTGAGGGAGGAATTCGGTGAAGCCACGGAGCCTCTTTATGAACGTCTGGCAAAATACCTTTCCGTATTGGAAAGCTATAGGCTTATAACCTGGAAAAAAGGCTAATCCCACAGAGCCTGATAGAGGCGGGTAATGGCAGAAGGGATAATTTCCCTGTCAATACCGGAATAATTAATTATAATTGTATGCTCCTTTGCATGGCTTTTATCATAATAATATTGGCTTAGGCAGGATATGTTTATACCTTTTTTGCGGGCTCTTTCTACAAGCATGGTGTCGGACATATCGGTGTCGACCTCCAGCAAAAAATGTAGTCCCGCATTTTCCTCCTTTATTTTTGTACGGTTAAAATACTTTTCGCTTTTTATGGCACACAGGATGGAGTCCCTCTGGGCCCTGTAATAATTTCTCATTCTGTTGATATGCTTTTCCATATAGCCCTTTTCAATGAATTCGGCCAGGGTATACTGTTCAAAATTTGAGACGGTACATGAGTAAAAGCTAAGCGTCTGGTTATATCTGTCCATAAGTGCCTTTGGAAGAACCATATAGCTTATTCTTATGGTGGAGGACAGGCTTTTTGAAAATGTGTTCATATATATCACCTTGTCCAGTACATCAATGCTGGACAGCGAAGGAATCGGCTTGCCAAGGAGACGGAATTCGCTGTCATAATCGTCTTCTATGATATATCTGTCAGGAGATTTGGATACCCAGGATAAGATTTCGTATCTACGGCTTATAGGTGTAACGATTCCGGTAGGAAAGTGATGTGAGGGTGAAATATGAAGTATGTCAGCCCGGGATTTTTCAAGAGCCTTAATATCTATTCCCAGTTCATCCAGACCAATATGAACAGAATTAATATTGTTGGAATCATATACCTTGGATATTTTCCGGTATCCGGGCTCCTCTACGGCATAAAGCTTGTCTCTTCCCAGAAGCTGTATAATAAGACCGTACAAATACTCTGTTCCGGCACCTACAATTATCTGATCAGGTGATACACTTATACCTCTGAACTGGTAAAGATGAGCGGCAATGGCACGACGGAGCTTTGCTACACCCTGGGAGGGAGATCTGACCATAAGCTTTTTTGCGTAATCTGACATTATATTTCTCATCAGCCTGTTCCAGATGGAAAATGGAAAATACTCACTGGAAATGTAATTGTTGACAAAATCAGCAAAGTAGCCGGGGACAGATTCCACAGCTTCAGGCTCATCAACAACCTTTTTTGACACAGGCATTTTTCGCTGGGAAATATCACTTACATAAAACCCGCTTTTAGGGATGGAATATATGTATCCTTCGGCTACAAGCTGGGCATAGGCATTCTCTACAGTAATTGTACTGATATTAAGATTCTTTGCCAAAGCTCTTTTGGAAGGCAGCTTTTCGTTAGGTGAAAGCGAAAAGCTTAAAATGTCCTTTTTTATTTCATTATACAGGTGCTCATAAAGACTTTCACCCTTAGCATTTTCAAAAGTATATGTAAGCATAATTCTCCAATCTGACCTTATTTAATAAACTAAAATTGAATATTTCGATATACCCAATATCAAGTATAATGGCAGTAGATAAAAAAGTAAAGCTAAAAGATACATTTTTTAATGCAGATAAGGAGAAAAATATGAAACGAATAGTAACAATCCAGGACATATCCTGTGTAGGTAAATGCTCACTTACTGTTGCATTGCCTATTATATCGGCCATGGGAGTTGAAACAGCCATAATTCCCACAGCGGTTCTTTCAACCCATACAATGTTTAAGAATTTCACCTTCAGGGATCTGACAGATGAGATTGTTCCTATAACAAATCATTGGAAGAATGAAAAGATAGGCTTTGATGCCATATATACCGGATATCTCGGCTCACCTGAGCAGATAGACATTATAAAGGGAATATTTGAGGATTTCAAGACAAAGGATAATATAATTTTTGTAGACCCGGTTATGGGAGATAACGGAAAGCTTTATCCTGCATTTGACGAGAAATTTGCTGCCAAAATGGCAACTCTCTGTGAAAAGGCGGATATAATTGTTCCTAATATAACAGAGGCATCATACATGACAGGAATGGAATACAGGGAAAGTTATGATGAGGCATATGTGAAGGAGATGCTGAAAAAGCTTTCCGGACTGGGGGCTAAGATATCTGTGCTGACCGGTGTGGGCTTTGCACCCGGAAAAACCGGTGTTATGGGATATGACAGGGAAAAGGATGAGTTTTATTATTATGAACATGATAAGCTGGCAAAGAGCTATCATGGAACCGGAGATGTATTTGCCAGCACCTGTGTAGGAGCAATGATGCAGGGCAAAACATGGAAGGAAGCACTTAAGATAGCAGCCGACTATACCGCATATTGTATAAAGCTTACAATGGAGGATAGCTGCTGGTACGGTGTGAATTTTGAGATGGCAATACCTTATCTTCTTGACATTTGTAAATAAAAATACCCTGAATAGGAGGCCGGACATATATACATTATATGTCAGCCTCTTTGTCTTTTCTACATAAAAAAACATTGAAAAAATGTTAAAATCTAGTATACTACAAACATATGGAACTTTTCCAAGTGATAAATCATAATTAGGAGGAACCCGATATGGATTCAAATATACCTGAGTTGTATGGCTGCTATGTTTTTAACGACAGGATAATGAGAAACAAATTACCGAAGGATGTTTACAAGGCTCTTCGTAAGACAATTCAAAATGAGACTCACCTCCAGCTGGACGTAGCTAACTCTGTGGCGGTTGCCATGAAGGAATGGGCTATAGAAAATGGTGCAACTCATTACACACACTGGTTCCAGCCTATGACAAATGTTACAGCAGAAAAGCACGACAGCTTCATTTCTCCGACAGGGGACGGACAGATAATAATGGACTTTTCCGGTAAGGAGCTTGTAAAGGGAGAGCCTGATGCATCAAGCTTTCCGTCAGGAGGATTAAGAGCTACCTTTGAAGCCCGGGGATATACAGCATGGGACCCTACATCACCGGCATTCATAAAGGATAAGACTTTGTACATACCTACAGCCTTTTGCTCCTACAGCGGAGAAGCATTGGATAAAAAGACCCCGTTGCTCAGATCAATGGAGACTCTTAATAAGGCTGCCGTAAAGCTTTTACATATACTGGGTAATAAGGAAGTAAAGCATATTTCCATTACCATTGGAGCAGAACAGGAATATTTCCTTGTTGATAAGGATGTATACAAAAACAGAAGAGATCTGAAATATACAGGCAGAACCCTGTTTGGTGCTCCGGCCCCTAAGGGACAGGAGATGGAGGATCACTATTTTGGCAATCTTAAGCCTCGTATAGCTGCATATATGCACGACCTTGATATGGAGCTGTGGAAGCTGGGAATACCGGCAAAAACGAAGCATAATGAGGCTGCACCGGCACAGCATGAGCTTGCCCCCGTGTTTGAAACTGCCAATGTGGCAGTAGATCACAACCAGCTTACAATGGAGATTATGAAGAAGCTGGCAGATAAGCATAATATGGTGTGTCTTCTTCACGAAAAACCTTTTTCAGGTATAAACGGAAGCGGTAAGCATGATAACTGGTCGCTTACAACAGATACAGGTGAAAATCTTTTTGAACCGGGAAAGACACCCGCAGAAAATACACAGTTCCTTGTATTTCTTGTTGCAGTAATTAAGGCAGTTGATGACTATGCGGATTTGCTGAGAATTTCTGTTGCAAGTGCAGGGAATGATCACCGCCTTGGAGGGAATGAGGCACCCCCTGCCATTGTATCAATATACCTGGGTGATGACTTATACAGGATATTAAGGTCCATACAAAAAGACAGGGAAATAAACAAGCATGATGATGTGGAGATGGATATAGCAAAGGTACTGCCGCATTTCCTTCAGGATACAACTGACCGTAACAGAACATCACCATTTGCGTTTACAGGTAATAAGTTTGAATTCAGGATGCTTGGCTCGGCAGCTTCTGTTGCAGATCCTAATGTGATTCTTAACACAGCAATGGCAGAAACCCTGAACTGTTTTAGCGAAAGACTGAAGGATGTTCCGGAAGAGGAAATGGAACAGGCTGTAAGAAAGCTTGTACAGGAGACTATGGCTCACCACAGAAGAGTAATATTCAACGGAAACGGATATACTGAGGAGTGGGTGGAAGAGGCAAAAAACAGAGGACTCTTTAACCTGGTATCCACACCGGATGCATTGGAGCAATATATAAGTGATAAAAATAAAAAGCTTTTACTGGAACACAAAATATTTACAGAGCAGGAGCTTTATTCCAGATATGAGATTATGCTGGATAATTACATGAAGACGATCAATCTCGAAGCAAATACTTTAATTGAGATGCTGCAAAAGGATTTTCTTCCGGCAGTGGTAGAATATACCAATAAGCTTGCCCAGACAGCAACCCTTAAAAGAGCTGTGGTTTCAGGAGTAAGCATTGACAGTGAGGAGGCATATATTAAGGAGCTGTCCTATGCCCAGACCAATATATACAAGGGTATAGAAAGGCTGAAGGGGCATAACAGAAAAGCAAAGGAGATTGAAAACCATCTGGAGGCTGCAAAATATTATGAGAGCGTAGTTCTTAAGGATATGAATGATATAAGGGCTTATGCTGATGAGGCGGAGGCACTTATACCTGAGGCAATGCTCCCTTATCCGACCTACGGACAGCTTTTGTTTTCGATATAATCCTTTGATAGCCAGATTTTTCTTGTAAATCAAAAAACTGTAGTTTATAATATAGCCTGTTATATGAGCATAATTTCAGGGGACAGTGAGGAGTGTAAAATAAGATGGAACTTGTAGAAGTAAGAGATATATTCAGGAATAAAGAAGAATATTATGATAAGGATGTAACAGTAGGTGGCTGGGTCAGAAGTAACAGAGATTCCAAAACCTTTGGTTTTATCGTGCTCAATGATGGAACCTTTTTTGAACCTATCCAGGTGGTTTATCACGATAAAATGGATAATTTTGACAGAATAAGCAAGGTTAATGTGGGAACAGCCCTTATTGTTAAAGGAACTCTTGTGGCTACACCGGAGGCAAAGCAGCCTTTTGAGATTCAGGCTAAGGAGATTGAGGTCGAGGGAGAGTCTACTCCTGATTATCCGTTACAGAAAAAACGTCACAGTCTGGAATATCTCCGTACTATACCACATCTTCGTGCAAGAACCAATACATTCCAGGCAGTGTTCCGTGTCCGTTCACTTATTGCATATGCTATACACAAATTTTTCCAGGAAAGGGATTTTGTATATGTGCATACCCCTATAATTACAGGCAGTGACTGTGAAGGCGCAGGTGAGATGTTCAGCGTAACCACACTTGATGCAGCTAACCTGCCTATGACAGAGGACGGAAAGGTAGATTACAGGAAGGATTTCTTTGGAAAACCGACTAATCTTACAGTAAGTGGACAGTTAAATGGCGAGACATATGCTATGGCATTTAGAAATATCTATACCTTCGGACCTACATTCCGGGCAGAAAATTCCAACACCACCCGTCATGCGGCGGAATTCTGGATGATTGAGCCTGAGATAGCATTTGCAGATCTAAGGGACGATATGATACTTGCAGAGAGTATGATAAAATATATTATAAGATATGTTCTTGAAAATGCCCCTGAGGAAATGCAATTCTTTAACAGCTTTGTAGATAAGGGTCTTATTGAAAGACTGCAGCATGTGTTAAACAGTGAATTTGGTCATGTAACCTATACAGAGGCAATCGAGCTTCTTGAGAAGCATAATGATAAATTTGAATACAAGGTGTTCTGGGGCTGTGATTTACAGACAGAGCATGAGAGGTATCTTACTGAAGAGATATATAAGCGTCCTGTATTTGTGACTGATTATCCAAAGGAGATTAAGGCATTTTACATGAAGCTTAACGAGGATGGAAAGACAGTTGCAGCCATGGATTGTCTGGTGCCTGGAATAGGCGAGATTATCGGTGGAAGTCAGAGAGAGGACGATGTGGAAAAGCTTTCGGAGCGTATGAAGGAGCTTGGATTAAAGGAAGAGGATTATGATTTCTATCTTGATCTCAGAAGATATGGTTCGGCAAGGCATGCAGGCTTTGGACTTGGCTTTGAAAGATGCGTTATGTATCTGACAGGAATGGGCAATATCAGAGACGTAATTCCGTTTCCAAGAACAGTAGGTACCTGCGAGCTCTAATTGAGCAGGAACAGCATAATAATTACTGAAAGGAGCTTGCATATGGGAAGCATATATATTCCTGAGGGTTATAAAAGCCCGCAGACAATAAAGGAAACAGAGATAGCAATAAAAGAGGTAAAGGATTATTTTGAAAGAGCTCTTGCTTCTGCACTTAATCTTACCAGGGTTTCGGCACCTCTTTTTGTAAAGCCGGAGACAGGATTAAATGACAATCTTAATGGTGTGGAAAGACCGGTTGCCTTCGATATAAAGGAGCAGAATGGTACAGTGGTTGAAATTGTCCACTCTCTTGCAAAGTGGAAGAGAATGGCTCTTGACAAATATGATTTTAAGCCGGGAGAAGGCTTATATACCGACATGAGTGCCATAAGAAGAGATGAGGATACCGACAATGTCCATTCAATATATGTAGACCAATGGGACTGGGAGAAAATTATTGAAAAGGATGACAGAAATCCAAATACCTTAAAAGAGACAGTATTTCGTATATATATGGCGATTAAGCAGACTGAATATTACATATGTGGAAGATATCATTTTATGGATCCGTTTCTTCCAAATGAGATATTTTTTATTACTACCCAGGAATTGGAGGATATGTATCCTGATAAGTCTCCGAAGGAGAGGGAAAACATAATAGCCAGAGAGAAGGGGGCAGTTTTCCTTATGGGCATAGGAGACAAGCTTAAGTCAGGAGAACCTCATGACGGCAGGGCTCCTGATTATGATGACTGGAGTCTTAACGGAGACATTCTTGTATATTATCCGGTTCTTGACACAGCACTTGAGCTTTCGTCAATGGGAATCAGGGTTGACGAGGTTTCTTTGAAGGAGCAGCTTAAGAAGGCAGGATGTGAGGAAAGAGCAGAGCTTCCTTTCCAGAAGGACATTCTTGATAGAAAGTTGCCATATACAATAGGTGGAGGAATTGGACAGTCACGTATTTGTATGTTCTTTTTACAAAGAGCCCACATCGGAGAAGTCCAGTCATCAATCTGGCCTTTGGATGTACTTAAGAAGGCTGGGGAGCATGGAATAAATATATTGTAATAAGCATATTTGCAGGGGAAATGATAATTATAACGTATTCATTTCCCTTTTTTAGGCAGAGGAATAGATATGGAACAGGATAATAATTTTTACGGTCAGGAAAAAATAGGAAGAATATTGCTTAAAATTGCACCGCCTGTAATGCTTGCCCAGCTTATTCAGGCACTTTATAACATCGTTGACAGCCTTTTTGTAGGAAAGTATTCGGAAACCGGGCTTACGGCATTGTCTATTATCTATCCAATCCAGCTTTTGATGATAGCCTTTGCAGTGGGAACCGGAGTGGGGATTAATACGGGAATTGCGTTCAGGCTTGGAGTCAGGGAAGAAAAAAAGGCTGAGGAAACTGCCGGAATGGGGACAATTCTCGGAGTTGTTATGTGGCTGCTGTTTGCTGTCATATGCTATAGCATAATGCCGGCTTATGCAAGGATGTCCACTGATTCCACAGTGGTGGCAGAAGAGGTTATAGTTTACGGAAGGATAGTATGCGTCTTTAGCTTTGGTTTGTTTCTTGAGAGCATATGGACAAAGGTTTTACAGGCATACGGAGATATGAAAACACCTATGTATGCCCAGATAATAGGAGCCATAACTAATATTATTCTTGATCCTATACTGATTTTCGGAATGTTCGGTATTCCGGAAATGGGAATAAAGGGTGCGGCAATTGCGACAGTTTTGGGTCAGATAATTGCAGCGTTGATTGTAATGAAAAAGGGGTTTAGAAAATCACCTTCCCCTTCAAGCTACAAGAGTGGGGTTTTGGAAATATACAAGCTGGGAATTCCTAATATACTTATGCAGTCGGCATATACATTTTACATTTTTGGACTGAACCTGATTCTTGCAGGCTTTTCGGATCAGGCGGTTACGGCACTGGGGTTATATTATAAGTGGCAGACCTTTTTCTTTATACCGCTTGGAGCCATGCAAACCTGTATTGTGCCGGTAATAAGCTACAATTATGGAGCCGGTAATATTTACAGATGTAAAAAGACCCTGTTTATGGCCATTATCCTGGGAATGTGTCTTATGTTTGTAGGGACACTTTCCTTTGAAATAATACCATCTCAGCTTCTTGGAGTTTTTACGAAGGATGCAGAGGTGATTAATATAGGTGTAAGGGGATTAAGGATAATAGGTATGAGCTTCATTCCTATGGTTACATCCCTCATATATCCTGTGTTTTTTCAGGCAATCGCAAAGCCGCTTACCAGCTCAATGCTTACCATACTAAGGACTATGATTCTGTTTGTGCCTCTGGGGTATGTATTTTCCCGATTTGGACTTGCATATTTCTGGCTTACCTTTCCTGTTACGGAAACTATAACCACTCTGGCAGGCTACGTTTTATACAGAAGGTTTGTAAAAAAATATCACACCGGAGTGTAAAGGGATATTTTAACTTATATTGCACATAATAAGTTAATGCCGGGCAGCATATTGACATTTGGTTTGGCAATTGATAACATAAGTGATTTTGAATAACTTCTTGACATAATGAACAAAAACATATAACATAGTAATGAAAACTACATTGATAGTATAGATTATTGTGAAAGAGGTATTCGAAATGAGTGATTATATTATAAGTGCCTGTTCAACAGCCGATTTAACAAAAGAACAGTTTGACAAATACAATATAAAGTATATATATTTTCATTACAGCCTTGACGGGGTTGTTTATCCCGATGATTTAGGACAGACTATGAGCTTTGATGAATTTTACGGGAAGATGGCAGAAGGAGCAATGACAGCAACCTCTCAGGTTAACCCGGAGGAATTTATAGAATTTTTTACACCGTTTCTTGAGGAAGGCAAGGACATTTTACATTGTACCCTTTCTTCGGGAATATCGGGAGTATATAATTCTGCTCTTGTTGCCAGGGATGAGCTTAAAGCCAGATATCCGGAAAGAAAGATTATTGTTATAGATTCCCTCTGTGCAGCCACAGGATACGGTATGCTTATGGCTGAGGCTTCCGAAAGGCGGGATGAGGGTATGGATATTGACCGGCTTGCACAGTGGATTACTGATGCAAGACACAGACTTGAGCATTGGCTGTATGTATCGGATCTTAAGTATCTTGTAAGAGGAGGCAGGTTATCAAAAACCTCAGGCTTTCTGGGTAATATGCTTAATATATGTCCGATAATAAGTGTCAATGACGAGGGAAAGCTGGCATCAAGGGAAAAGGTAAGAGGAAAGAAGAAGGCAGCTAAGCGTCTTGTGGAGAAAATGGCTGAGCTGGCAGATGGAGGAGTTAATTATTCAGGCAGGTGCTGGATGTCTATGTCAGCCAGTCCGGAGGATGCAAAATATGTAAGAGAGCTGCTTAAGGAAACATTTCCTAACATTCAGGGAGATATTATAATAAATAGTATTGGGACAGTTATTGGCAGTCATACGGGCCCCGGTACCGTTGTAGTGTTTTTCTGGGGAAAGGATGGCAGATCTCACTAATATAAATAACAGAAAGGGAGATAGCTATGAAGATTATAGAATTAACTGCAGATAATTTTGAGGAAGAGGTACTAAACAGTAAAGTGCCGGTTCTGGTTGATTTTTGGGCAGAATGGTGTATGCCGTGTCGTATGATGGCGCCGATTGTGGATGATATATCAGAAGAAAGAGATGACATAAAGGTGGGAAAGGTTAATATTGACCTGCAGGGTGAGCTTGCCATGAAATATAAGGTTATGAGCATACCAACCTTTATTGTCTTTGAAAATGGAAAAGCTGTTGATAAAAAAGTGGGCGCTGTATCAAAGGATGAAATTGAGGAAATGATATAGCATATTTTCCACCCAAAAATGGATTATGACCTGTGACAGCAGTATGTGCCGGATTTGTACATACTGCTGTTATTTTTAGTTTGACACAAGGTTTGCCTTCGTATAGTATATGAATATAAATATTCACAAAGGAAGGCAGTTTGATGTACAATTATTCTTTTTTTCAATGGGTAGCTTTTTTTTGTATATACTGTTTTATAGGCTGGCTGTTTGAAAGCATATATGTGTCAATTGAATATAGAAAGTGGGTAAACAGGGGCTTCCTGAATGGTCCCTTTTTGCCTATTTATGGTTTTGGAGCAATAATAATGCTGTTTTGCTCCCTTCCGGTAAGGAAAAGTACTATTCTCGTATTCTTTTTTGGAATGGCAGGGGCAACTGCCCTGGAATATTTCACAGGATATGTCATGGAAAAAATATTTCATGTCAAATACTGGGACTACAGCTATGAACCCTTCAATATAAATGGATATATTTGTCTTGGATGTTCGATTATGTGGGGTTTTTTGTCCGTTGTGCTGGTTAAAATAATTCACACTCCGGTGGAAAATCTTATACTTGGAATCAACAGTAAGGTTCTAATCATATTGGATATTTTGTTTGCCGCAGGCTTTGTCAGTGACTTGATTATGTCTGCCAGAGAGGCCTTTGATCTCAGAAGGATTATTGATGAAAAGATTCTTCAGAACGAGAAGGTGCTTCGCCTGCAAAAGCGGGTTGATGTGCTTATGGCTTTTATTAATGATGATAAGGAGAAGCTTCAGGAGAAGCTGGAAAGCAGTAAGGCCGAGCTTGAGAGGATTAAGCTTGAGCTTACCGGGGCCCGTGAAAAATATATTGACAGAATTGAAAAGTACAAAAAGAATGCAAACAGGGTTATCAAAAGAAACCCGGGTTCAACCTCAGGAAAACACAGGGTGGAATTTAACGAGATAAGAGAGTGGCTCTCTAAAAAACAGTAATGTGCACTGAAATGTGATTTTTGCTGCCAGTACGCTGACAAATGGAGACATATAGATGATTAAAATCAGTAATCTTACATTTGAATATTTTGACCGGGATGAGGAAGGCAATCTCACTGATATGATAAATGCCATCAGGGGGATTAACCTTGAGGCAGGGAAAGGTGAATTCATTGGAATAATGGGCAGGAATGGCTCCGGGAAAAGTACTCTTGCAAGAATTCTCAACGGTCTGCTTATTCCTGTAGAAGGAACAATAATAATTAATAACATGAATGCCATGGACAGGGATAACCGGCTTTCTATACGGAAAAGTGCAGGTATGGTTTTTCAAAATCCCGATGACCAGATTATAGGAAGCATTGTTTCCGAGGATGTTGCATTTGGAGCAGAAAATATAGGTGTGCCTGAAAAGCAGCTTTGGAAGAGGGTTATGGAGGCTATATCCCGGGTTGGACTTGCCAACGGGGAGGATTTGGCGGAAAAGGTTTCAAAAAAACCGATTAATTCCTTAAGCGGAGGAGAAAAGCAAAAGGTTGCAATAGCAGGCGTTCTGGCCATGAAGCCTGAATGTATTGTGCTTGATGAGGCCACAAGTATGCTTGATCCAAAATCAAGATGGGAAATAATTACTCTTATGAAAAGGCTTGCAAGCGAATTTGGGATTACAGTTATAATGATTACCCATATGATGGATGAGCTTTTGCAGGCAGACAAAATACTTGTCATGGACAAGGGAAAGATAGTTATGGCAGGAAGACGGGAGGCAATTTTTTCCGGTAGGGAAAAGCTTCTGGAATGTGGACTGGATGTACCGGAGGTTATAAAATTACGGGATGAACTGTATGAAGACAGAATTATAGATAGAAAGGATATATTCACCGTAGATCAGATTATTTCCTCAATAAAGCTAAAATTTCCTATGGCATTTGAAAAGAATACAGACATGCCTGTAGCAGAAAAAAATGTCAGAAAGCTTAATCCCGGAAATGCGATATTACTCAACAAAGCAACCTTTTCCTACGGAAGGAAAAAAATAATAAAAAATATTTCTCTGCAGATAAAAAAAGGAGAATATGTATCCATAATAGGTCCTACAGGCTCAGGAAAATCAACTTTATTGCAAGTCATGTCCGGCCTTTTAAAATGCAACCGGGAAATGGTCTATGTGGATGGGCTGGATATTAATGACCGTTCAACGGATATACTAAGTATCAGACGTAAAATAGGCTATGTATTTCAATATCCGGAGAAACAGCTTTTTGCAAAAAATGTCTACGAGGATGTGGTTTTTGGCCCAAGAAACATGGGAATAAGCGAGGTGGAGGCTGAGAAAAGGGCCTACGAGTGCATTGAGCTTGTAGGATTGTCTCAGGATGTGTATGATATGCCGATAAAGAAACTATCGGGAGGGCAGAAAAGAAGGGTAGCACTGGCAGGAGTGCTCGCCATGAAGCCGGAGTATCTTATATTGGATGAGCCTGTTGCCGGACTTGATCCCGTGGGAAAGCAGGAAATGCTTGATATAATCGGGATCCTTCATCGGGAGAGCAATATAACCATAGTGTGCGTAAGCCATGATATAGAAAGCGTTGCGGCCTACAGTGACAGGGTTATTGCCCTTGAGGGAGGAAAGGTTGTAGTTGATGATACTTCTGCCAATGCATTTTACAGAATGTGGAACGCAGACAGAGATAATGCAAGTATGCTTCCTGTGATTATGCAGGTGCTTACAGGACTTAGAAAAGAAGGTTTGCCGGTGGATTGCATTACAAAGGACAGAAAGAAAGGAATTGATAATATAAAATCTGCCCTTGGACGGCATTACAGAGGTTAATAGAATGTTAAGAGATGTCACAGTGGGGCAGTATTACAGCAAAGATTCGCCTGTTCACGGTCTTGACCCCAGAGTTAAAATAAGATTTACAATAATATACATATTGTTAATATTATTGGATAGAAATGTTCCTCTTTTTGTGGGAATGACACTTGTATTTCTGGGAGAACTGGCACTTAGCAAAGTTCCGTTAAGATACATGGTTAAAGGAAGCAAAGGGATTTTCCTTTTTGTGATTATATGCTCGGCTATAAGCATATTTACAACCCCGGGAACTACCCTGGGAAAAATCCTCGGTTTAACTATAACAAAAGAGGGAATAATTAAATTCGGTTTTCTAGTATGGAGAATGATGCTCATAATATTTGTATCATCATTGATTATGTATACCACAACGCCTACCCGGCTGACGGACGGGCTGGAAAAGTGCTTCCATCTGAGTGGCTCTGTGGCTATGAGCATAACTATAGGTTTAAGGTTTATATCTGTCCTGTTTGAAGAGCTGGACAGAATTATGAAGGCCCAGGAATCCCGGGGAGCCTGCTTTGGAAAGGGAAACCCCATAAAAAGGCTTAAGACTATGAAAACAGTTATAGTACCACTGTTTTCCAATTCAATTGAGCGGGCCGAAAATCTGGGAGAGGCTATGGATGCGAGGTGCTATACCGGAGGAAAAGACAGAACAAAGCTTATGCCTCTGAGATATAGACAAGAGGATATAATAGCATATGTGATTCTGATCTTTATTACGGTGGGTGGAATATACCTTGCTATAAAATTCTAGACTGATACAGGAGTAAGATATGAGAGTAAAATTGATTGTTGCCTATGATGGCACAAATTATCATGGATGGCAAATCCAGGATAATGGAATAACAATTGAAGAAATACTCAATAGAGAGCTTTCCAGGCTTCTTGATGAGGATATTCATATAATTGGTGCAAGCAGGACGGATTCCGGGGTTCATGCCCTTGGAAATGTGGCTGTTTTTGACACAGAGACAAGAATTCCTGCCGAAAAAATATCATTTGCATTGAATCAGCGCTTGCCGGCGGATATTGTAATCCAGGCATCCTCCCGGGTGCCGGATGATTTTCATCCAAGATTCTGCGACACAATAAAAACATACCAATATAGAATATGGAATTCCAGATTTCCAAATCCATTGGTAAGGCTTTATTCAAAATTTGTATATTACAAGCTTGATATGGAAAAAATGCAGCAGGCTGCCAATTATTTAATAGGAGAGCACGATTTTAAATCCTTCTGCTCTGCCAGGACGCAGGTAGAGTCAACTGTAAGACATGTGACGGATATCAGGTTTACCAGAGAAGGCAGCATGATTATTATGGAGATAAAGGGCTACGGCTTTTTATACAACATGGTTCGTATTATAATGGGTACATTGTTAAAATGTGGTATGGGTATGTATCCCCCGGAGCAGGTAAAGGAAATCTTAGAAGCAAAGGACAGAGGTAAAGCCGGACCAAAGGCGGAAGCCTGCGGACTTACGCTGGTAAGTATAGAATATCTGTAACCAGTTGGCTAAATACAGTATATGCCGGTAAAATACAGTATCGGCTGAAAAAATCCAAGTAAAATTTTTTAAAATCGGTTGACACAGGCGGATGCGTGTAATATAATGTTTAACTGTGACGATAGGTAAAGACTGCCCTGATACCAACAGCCCCGGTATCTGACAGTTATATACACCGGATATTTCTGCGAACTGCTTTCACATAGTGGGGATGTACGGTGACCATAGATTGGCATGAAGGAAAGGTATAGCCGTTTCGGACATTTCGGCATATAGTACCGGACGTAATGCACAAACAGAGTATTTGAGAATTTAAGGAGGAACCACAATGAAGAGCTTTATGGCAAGCCCATCAAACATTGAAAGAAAGTGGTATGTAGTTGATGCTACAGGACATACATTAGGCCGTTTATCATCAGAGATAGCTGCTATCTTAAGAGGTAAGAACAAGCCAACATTTACACCACATATCGATACAGGAGATTATGTAGTAGTAGTTAATGCGGATAAGATTAAAGTAACCGGTAAGAAGATGGAGCAGAAAATCTATTACCATCATTCAGACTATGTTGGAGGTATGAAGGAGCAGACTCTTAAGGAGAAGCTTGCTAAGAAGCCGGAAGATGTTATATACCTTGCAATCAAGGGAATGCTTCCAAAGGGACCACTTGGAAGACAGATGATCAAGAAGCTTCATGTTTATGCCGGACCTGAGCACGAGCAGCAGGCACAGAAGCCAGAAGTTTTAGAGATTAAGTATTAGTAAGGGAGGAAACATTCGTGGCTAAGAATACAAGATTTTACGGAACAGGTAGAAGAAAGAGCAGTATTGCAAGAGTGTATCTTGTACCAGGTACTGGCAAGATTACTATAAATAAGAAGGATATGGATGAGTATTTTGGTCTTGAAACTCTTAAGGTTATTGTTAGACAGCCTTTCGCAGCTACAGGCACAACAGGTAAGTATGATGTACTTGTAAATGTTAAGGGTGGTGGATTCACCGGTCAGGCAGGTGCAATCAGACATGGTATTTCAAGAGCATTACTTGAGGCTGATGCTGATAACAGACCAGCTTTAAAGAAGGCAGGATACTTAACAAGAGATCCACGTATGAAGGAGAGAAAGAAGTACGGTCTCAAAGCAGCAAGACGTGCTCCTCAGTTCTCAAAGAGATAATTCAAAC
>ERZ808267.139-NODE-139-length-30395-cov-3.081971_pt1 | contig 30395 bp, 31 predicted proteins | sample MGYA00521241_ERZ808267 | MGnify/ENA primary metagenome ERZ808267 (study PRJEB31516, sample SAMN03275592) | gut metagenome | biome: mammalia-associated habitat; material: feces | host: Papio cynocephalus | place: Kenya | collected 2012-07-19 ...
TATCGAAAAAGATAGTGACAGACAAAATTTTCTGGAAAGTAATGGATTTACTGTTTTAAGATTTTGGAATAATGAAATTATTGAAAATATTGAAGGAGTATTAAATTCAATATATGAAAAATTGGAAAGTATAAATATTCCCTCGCCCCTTGTGGGAGAGGGTAGGGTGAGGGGTCAAGACAATTTTCATCCTGAAATTCTTTTGCATGGTGTTACGGCATCAGGTAAGACAGAAGTTTATTTTAAATTAATTGACGATACTATTAAGGCAGGAAAAAATGTTTTGTTCCTTGCTCCAGAAATCGCTTTGGCATCACAGTTAACCAAAAGACTTGCCAAAAAATTCGGGACAGAAGATGTTGCGATTTGGCATAGCAGTATTTCTGATGGCGAAAGGTATGATGTTTGGCAAAAATTATACAAAGATGAAATCAAAATTCTTGCAGGCGCACGTTCTGCGGTTTTTGCGCCATTAAAAAATATTGGTTTAATTATAATAGATGAGGAACACGAAGGAGCTTATAAACAGACAACTCCGGCACCCCGTTATGATGCAAGAGTTGTTGCAAGAAAATTGGCTGAATTTCATAATTGTCCGTTGTTGTTGGGTTCTGCGACACCTGATATTTCAACATACTACAGAGCTGTGAATACAGGGAATTTATTTGAACTCAAAAAACGTTATAATGATGCAAAAGTTCCGCCTGTTTTGGTAATTAATATGCAGGAATACGGGCGTGCTGCGTATAGAAGTGTTATTTCAAAACCTATGCAGACAGAGATTAGGGAAACTCTTGAGCAGGGGAAACAAGTTATTTTGTTGATAAATCGACGTGGATTTTCAACTTATACTCAATGTCAGGCATGCGGGCATGTTATTGAATGTCCGAATTGCGCAATTCCAATGATTTGGCACGCAAAGGATCAGATGTTGAAATGTCATTATTGCAATCACGCAGAATATTTCCCTGATGTTTGCCCTGAATGTGGTTCTGATGCGTTTAAAAATAGTGGTACAGGTACTCAAAAAATTGAGCAGTACATCAAGGAACTTTTCCCTGATAACAATGTTGAACGTATTGATAGCGATATTTTGGTCAGAAAAGGAGAACATATAAGGCTTTTGGAAAAATTCCAACGAGGCGATATTGATATTCTTGTCGGAACTCAAATGATTGCAAAAGGGTTGGATAACCCGAATGTTACGTTGGTTGGCGTAATTTCTGCTGATGCAAGTTTTAATTTACCTGATTTTAGGGCATCAGAAAGAGGATTTCAACTTTTGACACAGGTTGCCGGTCGTGCCGGCAGAGGTGAATTTGCAGGGAAAGTGCTTTTCCAAACTTATAACCCTGATTTTTACGCATTAGAAAGTGCTAAATCCCAAAATTATGGCGAATTTTATATAGCAGAAATCGCCGCTAGAGAGGAATTTGACTATCCACCGTTTAGTCAAATTATAAGATTAATTTTAAGTTCCAAAAACGGTTTTAGGGCAGAAAAATCTGCTCAAGAAATCGCAATGAGATTGAGTTTGATGGTCGAAAAATTCGGAATATCTGAAAGAATAGAAGTTTTAGGGCCAACTCCTTGTGTAATTGAAAGAATAAACAGTCAATATCGTTTTCAAATACTTATAAAAAATAAGATGGGCGAAAAGGGACATCAGTTTGTTTCAAGCTTTATGAATAAAATCATAATGCCAAAAGACATTCGCCTCGCAATCGATGTTGACCCGTTGGATATTTTGTAAATTAGGAGAATTTATGATTAAAAATCGACTTTCAATAATTTTAGGTGAGCAGAGAATGCGTGTTTCCGAGTTATCTAAACTAACCGGAATTAGTCAAAATGCTTTAAATAAAATTTATCATAACAAAACTAAGGGGATTGATTTTGATACTCTTAATAAACTTTGTAATGCTTTAGATAGAAATTCGCAAGAAATTTTTGAATTTTTGCCTGATTAAGTATTGTGAAAAAGGGTTGAATTTAATAAAAAAATAAGTTATAATAAAAACACAGAGTGGTAGTTTCTCAAGCTACCGAAGCTCTATACGAAGTCTAAACGGTTCTTAATTATTTAATTAAGAACCGTTTTATTGTAATAAATTAATGTACTTTATTTATATATTCTTTTGTTTTTTCACGGATTTGTTTGTCGACTTCGAAAATCTCATCAATTGTTGGATTTTTTATGACTTTGTGTTCGTCACACATTTTTTTTGTAATTTCATATATGTTATACAACTTAATTCTTCCGTCTAAAAATGCAAATACTGCTTCTTCATTCGCTGCATTTAAGCAAACTGTTGCAGTTCCACCGGTTTTTCCCATTTCATAAGCCAATTTTACTGTTGGGAATTTTTCATAATCCGGTTTTTCAAAATCCAAATGAGCGATTTCTGCAAAACTGAAACTTTTTGACTTAATTCCTTCAAAGCGTTCAGGATACGTAATCGCATACTGAATAGGAATGTGCATACTAGGTAAACCAAGCTGCGCAATCACACTACCATCAACATATTCAATAGCGGAATGTACGATGCTTTGCGGATGTACAACAACATCAATATCATCATAATCAAATCCGAAAAGATGATGTGCCTCGATGATTTCTAAACCTTTGTTCATTAATGTTGCGCTATCAACGGTAATTTTTTTACCCATATTCCATCTTGGGTGCGCAAGTGCCTGTTCTACGGTTGCGTTTTTCATATCATCAACGGTTTTGTGAAGAAATGGACCGCCTGATGCAGTGATGATAAGTTTGTCAACCTGTTTGATATCTTTTATACACTGATGAATTGCGCAATGTTCACTGTCTACAGGAACAATTTTCACACCATATTTTTTTGCCTCAGACATAACAATATCGCCTGCCATAACAAGGGTTTCTTTGTTGGCTAATGCGATGTCAATTCCGTTTCGAATAGCGGTTAACGTTGGTCTTAGCCCGATTTTGCCGGAACATGCAACAAGGATAATGTCATTTTCTTTGTTTGAACAAATTTCTTCCAACCCTTCAGAGCCGTGAAGAACTTTGTATGAATTTCCTTCGCAATCGCAAGTTTGGGCATTATGACAAATATATTTAGGTTTAAATTTTTCAGCTTGTTTTTTTAATAATTCAACATTGTGTCCACCGGCTAGAGCGATTATTTCAAATTTGTCTTGAAGTTTTTCGATAACTTCTAATGCTTGAGTTCCGATTGAACCTGTTGAGCCAATTATACTAATTTTCTTCTTCTTATTTTCCATGATTTTTCTATCTTTTCGTTTATTGGGGCTATTAAACTACTAAGACACCAAGTTGCTAAGTTCATGTCAATTTCTGAAATGTCTTAGAGCCTCAGTGTCCTAGTGTTTTATAGCTTTTTATTTGTGTACTTCTGCGTAAGGTTTGCTTTCGTTTACGTAATTTGTAACTTGTTTCAATGCAGGTTTGTAAGCGTTAACAGTTGAGTTTCCGCCTAAGCAACCGCCTGTACAAGCCATAACTTCGATTAAGTTACCTAAATCGCAAGCTCCGTTTTTAGCATATTTTTTCAAATCTCTTACAGATTGTTTTGTCAAACCGTCAATTACAACAGGTTTAATTTCAACGTTTTCCGGTACAAGAGCTTGAACTGCTTTTGCAACACCGCCTGTTACACAGTAATTTCTAGCTTCTGCTGATGATTGAACTTTAAATTCGCTATCAGCGCATTCTGCAACTTTGATTTCTTTTGCAGTCATCCAAGCACCAACTTCTTCGTAGTTGATAACGTAGTCAACATTGTTGTTATTCAAGGCTTCACGTTTCTTAGCTACACAAGGGCTAAAGAATACTGTAACTGCATCTGGATTTTCTTTTTTAACGATTTCAGCAGTGTAATACATTGGAGTTTTTGTATCAGAGCGGAAAGGTTTCATTTCCGGCAAGTGTTTGTCAACAAGTTCGTTGTAGCCTGCGCAACAAGAAGTTGTCATGAATTTTTCGCCTTTTTCCATTCTTTCAACAAATTCGGCTGCTTCGTTTTTGCTTGTAACGTCAGCACCTTGAGCAACTTCGTAAACATCTGAGAAACCTAATTCTAGAATAGCTTCTTTCAATTGAGTTGCGGTACAAGGTAATTGACCTAACATTGCAGGAGCAATCATTGCGATAACTTTTTTACCTGCTTTAATGTTTTTCAAAACATCAATAATTTGGCTTTTTTCGTGAACTGCGCCGAAAGGACAAGCAGATGCACATTTGCCGCAAGAAATACATTTGTCAAAATCAATTCTTGCGTGACCATCTTCACCTTTAGCGATTGCGCCTACAGGGCAAGCATTTTCGCAAGGAACAATAATTCTTTGAATTGCTTGATATGGGCAAACTTGAGCGCACATACCGCAATTTTTACATTTTTCAGGATCAATATGAGATTTGCCATCGTGAACTGAAATTGCACCAAATCTACAAGTGCTTTCGCAAGGTCTTGCAACACAACCTTGACACAAGTCAGTTACGTGTATTCTTGAAGGTACACAACCTTTGCAAGCAGTTGTAAGAACTGTCAAAGGATGTTCTTCCGGTTTTTCTCTGTTTTCAGCATTCTTTGCAACTTCTGATAACAAAATGCTATCGTCAGTTTCTTCAATAGATGAACCTAAACCTGCGATAGCTCTATCTCTAAGAACTGCTCTTTCTTTATAAATACAACATCTGTAAGGAACTTCACTTCCTTTTGGTCGCATGTCGTAAGGAATTAATCTTGTATTTTCTTCAAAATTGTCACTCAAATAAGCTTTGATTAATCTGATTAAGATTTCTCTTTTCAAATTAGCTGTTTGTTTTGGAGTATTCATTGCCATAATTTTCTTTCACACCTCATTGCTATTACACATATACTAAATTATGGCATAAACATGGAAATTTTCAAATAAAACTCGTCAAAGAAAAAACTACTTTTCTTTAAATTCTTCAATAATATTTTTTAAAATATTGATTTGATTTTCAGAAAGATTGGAAACATCTATGGTTTGCTTAGAGTTTACTCCAAGTAAATAATCGGTTGATACAGAAAATGTTTGAGCAAGCTTAATTAGCATATCAAGTGAAGGATATCTTGTTTCGGATTCGTATGCGCTAATAATAGATTTTGTCACCCAAAGTCTTTTGGCTAATTGCTCTTGAGTTAAGTTCTTTTGCTTTCTAAGTGTTTTTAATTTTTCTCCAAAATTCAACATTTTATTTCCACTCCTAGTAAACATAATCCATTATTTAAGTAAACCAGTGGTAATATATAAGTTTTCTAAAAGTTGACAAGATAATATAAAAATGTTATATTCTATTTATGAAAAACAAATTAGTAGCTTTTACTCTTGCAGAAGTCTTAATCACTATTGGCATTATCGGAATTGTTGCAGCGTTGACTTTGCCAACATTAATGGCAAACCATAGAAGAAAAGTTATTGAAACAAGACTGCAAAAATTCTATACTGTTATGAACCAAGCAATAAAATTAGGTGAAGCAGAAAATGGAGAATTTGCGAATTGGATGCCAGACAATTCATATTCTGATTTTGGGGCTTGGTATGAGGCAAATTTGAGCAAATATATTCAATCTCAAGATAAAAAGAATTATTATAATACAATATATTATGATGTCGGTTTTAGTGATGGTAGTGGCTTTCGCGCATATTTACCTAGTGGTTTAGATGAAAGTTACAATTTGAGGGCGTGGGTTTTCTTTTTCCCAAAATTTGAAAGTCTCAAAAAAGGTGCTTTAGAACAATTTGATGGTATCAACTCATTTCTTTTTGGAATTTGCAAAAATGGTAAACTTGCCTCATCTGGGGTTTGTGGAACAAATGAAATGTATAGAAGTACAATGCTCAATGGGTGTGCCTCGGCAAATGTTGGCTCAAGACATGCTTGCACTATGTTAATTCAATATGATGGATGGAAGATAAGTAAAGATTATCCTCATAGAATTTAACTTATACCAACTCTGCTGCTCTATAAGAACTTCTTACTAAAGGTCCGATTTGATGGTTTTTAATTCCGACTTTGTTGGCTAATTCTTTCAATTTGTCGTATTCTTCAGGTGTATAATATTTTGCAACTTCAAGATGGTGTTTTGATGGCTGAATATATTGTCCCATAGTGACAATATCACATCCGACATTTTTCAAATCAATAAGAGTTTGTTCAATTTGTTCAAAAGTTTCTCCCAAACCGATTATCAAACCAGATTTTGTCAAAATATCACTATTATCTTTAACATATTTTAAAACCTCTAAAGAGCATTCATAATTTCCCTGTGGGCGAACAGATTTGAAGATATCTTGAACAGCCTCAATATTGTGGTTAAAAACATCGGGATGAGCTTTTATAATAATGTCTAAACTATCTTTATTTCCCTTAAAATCAGGGGTTAAAATTTCAATTTTTGTATCAGGACAAAGTTTTCTGATTTCATAAATGCAATTTGCAAAATGTTCTGCACCGCCATCAGACAAATCATCTCGGGTTACAGATGTAATTACCGCATATTTTAATCCCAACGCTTGTACTGCTTCTGCAACGTGTTTGGGTTCTTCCAAATCTAATGGTTTTGGTCTTGCGCAAGAAATGTTACAGTATTTGCAATTTCTTGTACAATCGTTTCCCATAATCAAAAATGTTGCGGTGTTTTTGGTGTAACATTCGTTTTTGTTAGGGCAACGTGCGTTTTCGCAAACTGTGTTAAGGCATTTTGTTTTTAAAATCTTTCTCACAGTGCGGGTTTTGTCCGTATCAATAATAGGTCTTTTTAAATAATCCGGTAATCTTCTTTGCATATTTTAAATTATATAGCAAAAATATTGATTTTCATGACTTAAAACAGTATAATATAATTAAAAAGAAATTTATAACTCAAAAAGGAGTACAGATTAATGAAAAAATTAATGACAATTTTATGCTTGTTATGCTTTGCAGGTTGTGCTTATGCAGAAGTTTACGAAATTCCTGGATCTCGTGTAGAAACAACTTCTGAAGTTCAAGTTCAACAAGATGGCACAAAACAAGTTTCAGAAACAAAAGTAAAAAGAAGAAGAATTTTGCGTCACAGAGATCAAAACCCTACAAACACATACTGGAACTTTGGTAAAGTTCCTTTCTGGACTGGTTCTATTTAAGTTTAGAATTTGTGTTTAAAGGTCTTGGTATCTGAACAAGCATTCAAAAATGCCTTCTGAATATGTCGGATGGGCAAAACATACTTTTTTCAAATCATCAATCGCTATGTTATTTTGCATAGCGATTGTTATTTCTTGGATTAAAGAAGCTGCCTCTTTGGAAACAATATGCGCACCAACAATTTTACCTTCTTGTGAAAGAATTTTGATAAACCCGTCAGAGCAATTGTCGCAATGAGATTTGCCTAAAGCTGAAATCAAAATATTTGATTTTTTGTAACTTCCTTCTTCTAAATCCTGCTCTCTTTTGCCAACCCAAGCGATTTCAGGACAACCGTAAACAACTGACGGCACAAGAGTTTCATCAAATTCAACATCTGCAATTTCTGCTACTGCTTGTTTAATTGCAAAATGCGCCAATTGAATTTTCCCGCACGCATCACCGATACAAATATCACAGTTTTCAATCGGTTGCGGAGTTCTTCCAGTTGCCAACAAGACAAGTTCTGGGGTTAAGACTTCGCCTGATTTTAAAACAACTGCTTTGTCATTACAAGCTGTTAATATTTTTTCAACTCCGTTTGATGTATAAAATTTAATCTTTTTAGATTTGAAAATTCTTTCAACCCTTTTCGAAACTTCAATATCCGCTAATGGCAAAAGATGATCTGCCATTTCAACAACAGTAACTTCAACGTCAAACGCTGCTAAAATTCTTGCCCATTCAATTCCGATTGCGCCAGAACCAATTATGACAATGCTTTTAGGTAAGGTTTTTAAATTTAAAATATCGTCTGATGAAAGAATAAATTCATGATCAAACCTCAATCCCTCAAAATCACGAGGTTTTGAACCTGTTGCAACAATTATTTTTTTGCATTCATAAGTTTCACCATTCGCAGAAATCTGACTTTTCCCCGTTGTGTGAGAAGGGATTTCAGCCTCTGCATTAACGACGACAACTCCTGAATTTTTCAAAGAAAGTTCTAATGATTTTCTCAATTTCTCAACAATTTTATCTTTTCTTTCAACAACTTTTGAGTAATCAAAAGAGAGGTTTTCTGCGGTAATTCCTAATTCTGCCGCTGTTTTCATTTCTTCGTACAGCTCTGCAGAATGCAAAATGGCTTTTGTCGGAATGCAACCACGATTTAGGCATACGCCGCCAACTTTGTCTTTTTCAAACAAAACAACGGACATTCCCTTACTTCTAGCTTGAAAAGCCGCAGTATATCCGGCAGGTCCACCACCAATTATTCCTAAATCAAACTGTTGTGTCATATTAACCCCTTTTTTAATTTTTTAATCATGTTGTTAGGTTAGAAAGCCCAACCTACCGAAACTTTTTAAATTTTTGTTGGCGGGGTGGGTACCCCGCCCTACTTTCTACAGTGCATACAGCTAGTTTTTAGTCTACCTTGTGTACACTCTCGGTAATCGTACTTTCAATCTGCAAGTCAATTCGTAGTTGATTGTTCCTAAAATGTCTGCCCACTTGTCGATTGAATGTGTTTCGTCTAACAATGTTATGACATCTCCGAGTTGCGCATCAACTCCTGTTATATCAAACATCATTTGATCCATTGTGATATTACCGATTTGCGGAACTTCTTTCCCGTTCAAAATTCCATTGATTTTGTTTGAAAGTCCTCTTGGAACGCCGTCTGCATAACCTAGTGGAACTGTTGCGATTTTTCTTGTCCCGTGAGCCGTGAAAGTGTGACCGTAGCTTACGCCTTCACCGTCTTTGGCTTCATGAATATTTACAATTCGAGCTTTTAAAGATAAAACCGGTTTCAAATCAGGTTTGTGAATCTCGCCATCATTCGGTAAATCAGGATAAAGTCCGTAAATTCCGATACCTGCACGGCGCATATTGGAATTTGGTACGTCATAACACATTGCACCTGCGGTGTTTAGAATATGTAACAACAAACCATCTGTGTCGATTTGCGAAATAACCTTGTTCCATCTGTCGATTTGAATTTGAGTTTTTTCTCGGATTTCTGCGTTCGCAAGATGAGTGAAAACTCCTCTAAAATCTAGATAATCTGCGTTTCTAACTTCTTTTATAAATTCAACCGCATCATCAACAGAAACTCCAATTCTGTTCATTCCGGTATCAAGTTTTACGTGAACTTTTGGTTTAATTCCTGTTCTTTCGTAAGCCTGTTTGCAAGCTTCTAAATGTTCTTTTGAAAAAATTGCGATTGTAATGTCTGATTTTACGGCGGTTTCTACTGCCCAAACAGGAACTGCGCCCAAAACAAGAATTTCGCAATTAATTTTTGCTTGTCTAAGATCGACCCCCTCATCAATAGAGGCTACGCCTAACATATCAGCTCCTGATGCCAAAAGTGTTGGTGCTATCATTACAGAACCGTGTCCGTAAGCATCAGCTTTTACGACTGCCAGAAGTTTAATTCCTTTTGGAGTGTTTTTTCTGATTGCACGCATATTATGCGAAATATTTTCTAAATTAATCTCAACCCAGCTATCTCTATGGATATTTATATTTGTTTGTCTAACGTTTTTCATAAGTTTCAGTATAATACTAAAACTTAATAGTGGCAAGAAAAATTTTAATATAATTTTTACATCCGACAAAATTTCACGATGTAATATAAAATTATACATTAAAGAATAGAGGAGAAAAAAATGAGCGTATTTGAAGCCGGAATGATGGTTTGTTTTGGAATAAGTTGGCCAGTAGCAGCGTTAAAGACATATAAATGTAAGTGTGTACATGGTAAAAGTATCCATTTTTCAATGTTAATTTTGTTGGGTTATGTTTGCGGCATAGCACACAAAGTTTTGGATGATATGGATTGGGTGTTCTGGTTGTACATAATGAATACAATATTCCTGCTTTGGGACATGTATCTGTATTATCTATATCGAAACAACAAAGCTCCGGTAGAGCCTATTGACGATAACTTTGACGATGAAAAAGAACTTGTTAAAAAGTAATATAAAGAGGCAAAGATGCAGAGAGGCGTGGATGCGAAGTCTGTATCAGAAATAATAATAGGTTGAGAATAATCTTTTCCACAAAGATTTTTTCATAAATCTCCAATATAATAATTACTATTTACAATATATAAATTGTCTTAAACAAATAATATATTGTAGAAAACAATTTGTCAACAACATAAAATTTTTCTATGGATAAAAAAGAGATTTTAAAAGAGTTTGGGCGAAATTTGAGAGCAGAGCGCAATCGTGCCGGTTTGTCGCAAGAACAACTTGCTGAAAAAATAGGTGTTTCTTACGGTCAAGTTATCGGCACAATTGAAAGAGGTGAAACAAATACGTCACTTTCTGTTATCGTTGCAATTTTGGATGAATTAGATTTGGATTTTGACAAACTTTTTGATAGAAAAAAGTTTAATTCATAATTATTTTTTGTATTATAATCTAGTTATGGACAGAAAAGAATTTATTAATGCTAAGCGTATCGTTTTCAAGTTTGGAACAAACATCTTAAGAGGTGACGACGGATTCGTTTCGTTGCCGAGAGTTTTTTCGTTTATTGAAGACCTTTCGCATTTGGCAAGAATGGGAAAAGAAGTTATTGTAGTTACATCCGGAGCTGTTGGCTTAGGCAAAAAACGTTTAGGTATTGAAAGTACCGAAGGTGTTGCACTAAAACAAGCTTGTGCCGCTATTGGGCAGGGAAAATTGATGTCAATTTATGAAAGCGGCTTTGACACTTATGGCTTAATCGCTTCACAAATCCTTTTGACAGAAGACGATTTTTCTCTAAGACAAAGATATTTGAGTTTAAGAACAACTCTTAACAAGCTTTTGGAATTGGGCGTAATACCTATTATTAACCAAAATGATACGGTTTCTACTGTCGAAGTTCATCCGCATTACGAACACATGCAAGTTTGTTTTTCTGATAACGACAAGTTGTCTGCGCTTGTGGCAAGTGAATTAGACGCTGATTTGTTGGTGATTTTGTCTGATGTAGAAGGGCTTTATGACAAAAATCCAAAATCTAACCCCGATGCGCAAATTATCAGAAAAGTTGATGAAGTTACAGAAAAAATTCTTGCTCTTGGAACTGATGCTTCAGAAGGTGGCAGAGGCGGTATGAGAACAAAACTCAAAGCTGCGCAAATGGTAACTCGTTTTGGTGGCAGAGTTTTGATTGCAAACGGAAAAATTCCTTATGTAATTAAAAAAATCTTTGATGGCGAAGAAATAGGAACAATGTTCCTTCCGCAAACAGAAGAATTGTCAGATAAAAAACGTTGGATTGGTTATGCAACAAATATTATCGGACAAATCGTAGTTAATGATGGTGCGAAAAAAGCCCTATTAGCTCAAAAAAGTCTACTTCCAATCGGGGTTTGTGAGGTTATAAATGAGTTTAATAAAGGGGATGTAGTTTCAATTCTTGACGAAAACAGAAACGAAATTGCACGTGGAATAGTAAACTACGCTTCTGATTCTTGCCGACGTGTAATCGGTTGTCATTCCGATAATATTATGGAAATTCTTGGCTTTAAAAACTATGATGCAATTATTACAAGAGATAATATAACGTTGTTGTAGTAACCTTCTGTTTGTATAAATTGAAGACTTGAAATATATAACAAAAATTGTTATCATATAAAAAAAGAGGTATATATGGATATTTCACTTCCTAATAATATTGAAAATATATTGAAACAAAAAATTTCAGAAGGAATTTTTAATAATATGGATGAAGCAATTTCTTTTGCTATTAAATTTGCGTTTATTGATAATAACATAAATCAAGAAAGAATTAACTTGCTTAATGAAGAAATTGAAAAAGGCTGGCAAGATATGGAAAATGGTAGATATAGAGATGCAAAAGCAGTATTTAGAGATTTGAGAAAAAAGTATGTCTAATCTTAATATTGTTGTTACATTAAATGCTGAAATTGATATGCAAAATATTTTTGCTTTTATTGCAAAAGACAATATTTTAAAAGCAACAGAATTAATTGATATTTTTGAAAAGAAATTTGAATTACTTGCTGAATTCCCAAATATTGGATTTAGAAAATCATATTTCTTAAAACGAAATGTTAGAGAATGTGTTGTTGCTAAGCACTATCAAATTATTTATCATGTAAAAGGTAATACATTATATATTCAAAGAATTTTAACTGGTTATCAAGATATTTTTTATTAATTAAAAGGACAAAAAATGGATTTTATACAAATAGCTAAAAATGCAAAAAATGCTTCATTAAAGATTGCAGATTTATCAACAGAGATTAAGAACAAAGCTTTATTAAAAATTGCCGAAAAAATTGAAAGTGCAAAAGATGAGATTTTTGAGGCAAATAAAGTTGACCTTGAGGCTGCAAAGGTTCTTGTTGAAGAAGGAAAGTTGTCAAAATCTACTTTTAATCGTCTTGCGTTTAATGAAAACAAAATGCGTGATATGATTGCTGGAATTAGAGATGTAGCAAAGCTTGACGATCCTATTAATAAAAAATTGTTGGTTCGAGAGCTTGATAGCGATTTGACTTTGTATAAAGTTTCTTGTCCAATCGGTGTTTTGGGAATAATTTTTGAGGCAAGACCTGATGTCATTGCTCAGATTTCTTCACTTGCGATAAAGTCTGCTAATGCGGTTATTTTGAAGGGTGGTAAAGAAAGTATTAATACAAATAAGAAAATCCTTTCAGTTATAAATTCTGCGTTAAGTGAGATTGAAGGATTTCCTGAAAACGTTATTCAGCAAATATTTACGCATGAAGATGTTGCAGAAATGTTGAAATGCGATAAGTATATTAATTTAATAATTCCTCGTGGCGGTAATAAACTCGTAAGATTTATAAAAGACAATACGAGAATACCTGTTTTGGGACATGCTGACGGAATTTGCCATATTTTTGTCGATAAATCAGCTGATATTGATATGGCGATAAAAGTTGTTACTGATGCGAAAACTCAATATCCGAGTGCTTGTAACGCTGTCGAAACACTTTTAATTCATAAAGATTTTGATAAAAAAGATAATTTGCTTGCTGCTTTGCAACAGTCTGAAATTCAGCTTGTAATGGAGCCTGAAAGTTGGGCGCACGAGTATGGTGATAAGATTTTGGCGGTAAAGGTTGTAAATGATGTTGATGAGGCGATTGAGCATATAAACACTTATGGCTCGGGGCATACTGATAGTATTATTACAAAAGATGTTGAGAATGCTGAAAAATTTATGAATAAGGTAGATTCTGCGGGTGTTTATTTTAACGCATCAACAAGGTTTGCTGATGGCTTTAGATATGGATTTGGTGCGGAAGTTGGAATTTCAACAAATAAAACACATGCAAGAGGTCCTGTCGGATTGGAAGGTTTGACTATATATAAGTATAAACTTGTTGGAAATGGGAATATTGTCGGGGATTATGTTTCTGGCGAAAAACAGTTCCATCATAAGGATTTGATGTAGGTTTTTAAAAAGTATTGCGTACTTGTCAGTATTTATAAGTTTTAAAAATTAAATAAAAGGAGAGGTGTCCGAGTGGCTTAAGGTGCGGATCTCGAAAGTCTGTGTACAACTTGTACCGTGGGTTCAAATCCCACCCTCTCCGTTTTTTAGTCGGAACTTAGAGAATAAGTGAAGATAGAATTTACAAAAGCCGCCTCAATTGGGCGGTTTTTCAGCATGTGGTTTTATTTAGAGAATTTTTATTGCCAAATTTTTACACCTTTTTTTCAAAAATTCTTCAAAATTCTCTTTCTTAAATTTTCAAGGTGCAGATTGAAAGGTAATCATTTTGGTCGTTCAAATATATTTTTGGTAAGCTGCTTGATTTAATTGTTTGTGATAGAATTAAATCACGTAATTATTTGGGAAGAATAATGGCTTTTAATGAAAATACACGAGTAAAAATACCTGCAATAATAACCTTAACTAGATTAGGTTATGATTATTTGTCTTTGAAGGATGCGAAATGGGATGAAGAAACAAATATTTTTCCAGATATATTTTCTCAAAGTATCAAAGAAATCAATAAAGATAAAAATTTGTCAGATGATGATATAAGAAGATTGCTTCAAGATATTAGTTTAGAACTTGATAATGATGATTTAGGCAGAAAATTCTATGAAAGATTAACCTCACAAGCAGGTATTAAATTAGTGGATTTCACTAATTTTGATAATAATACTTTCAATGTTGTTACTGAACTGCCTTGTATAAAGGACGAAGAAGAATTTAGACCGGACATTACTTTATTAATAAACGGTATGCCTTTATGTTTTATTGAGGTTAAAAAACCTCATAATAGAGAAGGTATTATTGCTGAACGTAATAGGATGAATGTAAGATTTTCTAATAAAAAATTCAAAAAATTTATAAATATATCACAATTTCTTATGTACTCGAATAACCAAGAATATGATAATGAATCAATTACCCCTGTTCACGGTACTTTTTATGGCACAACATCAACTACAAAAGCGTTTTTCAATTGTTTTAGAGAAGAAGAAGGTGAACTCGAAAGATTATCTACCAAATTAAAACCAAATAATGAAAATGATGAAAACTTTATATTGAAAGACACCAACAATATTGTAATTAAACATTCACCGGAATTTCAAACAAATAAACAGATAACAACACCGACAAACAGGTTAATAATATCGTTATTTTCAAGAGAAAGATTAAAAGACTTTTTGTACTATGCAATAGTTTATGTTGAAAGAAAAGATGAAAATGAAAATACTCATTTAGAAAAACACATAATGCGTTATCCTCAATACTTTGCTTCAAAAGCAATTCAAAGAAGATTGGATAAAGACATAAAAAGAGGCATTATTTGGCATACGCAAGGTTCGGGTAAAACGGCTCTTGCATACTATAATGTAAAACAATTACAAGATTACTTTGCTAAAAAGAATGTTATACCGAAATTTTATTTTATTGTAGATAGACTTGATTTAAAAACGCAAGCAGAAAAGGAATTTAAAAGTCGTGGTTTAACAGTACATACTATAAATTCAAAGAGTGATTTTGAACAGGATATTGCAAATGATAAGGGGGCAATTTCTAATACAAGAGGTAAAAATGAAGTAACTGTAATCAATATTCAAAAAATACCGCCAAATATTTCGGTAAAACCAAGCGATTACAATGTTAATATTCAAAGAGTGTATTTTATTGATGAAGCACACAGAAGTTATAAAGAAACAGGTTGCTATTTTGCGAATTTGATGAGTTTAGATAAAAATGCAATATTTATTTCTTTAACAGGAACTCCATTATTAGCAGGTAAAAATAGAACTTCATCAAAACAATTATGGGGTGATTATATTCATCAATACTACTATAATTCATCTATTGCTGACGGTTATACTTTAAAACTTATTAGAGAGGACATAGAAACACAATACAAATCAAAGTTAAAAGAAGTATTAGATACTATTTATATAAAGCATGGCGATTTAGCAAAACAACAAATATATTCAGACGAAAAATTTGTAAGACCAATGCTTGAATATATTGCAGATGATATGAGAAAATCTCGTATTGCTCATAATGATAGTTCAATCGGTGGAATGGTCGTATGCAGCAGTTCCCAACAAGCGAAGAAATTTTTTGAAATTTTTAAAGAAGAATATGAAAATAAGTCAACAAATAAAAGCGACATTAAAACTGCCGCATTGATTTTACACGATATTGATGATAAGGAAATTAGAAAAGGTTATGTAGATAAATTCAAAGACGGTAACATAGACATACTGTTTGTTTACAATATGTTGCTTACAGGTTTTGATGCTCCTCGTTTGAAAAAATTATACATTGATAGAGAAATTAAAGAACATAACTTATTACAGACCCTTACAAGAGTAAACAGACCTTATAATGATTTTAAATACGGTTATGTTGTTGATTTTGCAGACATAAGAGTGGAATTTAACAAGGCAAATAAAGCATATTGGGAAGAATTACAACTTGAATTAGGTGACGAAATTGGTAAATTTTCTAATATCTTCAAAACAGAAGAAGAAATAAAAGATGATATTGATGAAATCAAAACAGTATTATGGGAATATGAAACAAGAAATTTAGAAGTTTTCTCGCAACAAATTAATGATATTCACGATAAACCAACTCTTTTAAGAATAAGAAAATCTTTGGTTTTAGCAAAAGAATTGCAGAATATAATTCGTTGTCAAGGCAATACCGAACTTTTAGACAGACTTGATTTCAAAAAATATAATGACCTTTTAAAAATGGTTGAACTACGTATTGCAGATATAAACTATATGGAAAAACTCGAAAATAATGTTGATATTTCAGAATTATTGAATGTCGCTATGGAAGATATTGTATTCAAGTTTGCCAAAATCGGTGAATCAGAATTAAAAATTGCTGATGATTTAAGAAACACCCTTGCAAGAACAAGAGAAGCTGTAAATAGTAATTTTGATAAAAAAGATCCCGAATGGCTATCCTTGAAAGAAGAATTGGAAAGAATATTTGCTCAAAGAAATATTTATGAAGTTTCACAAGAAGAAATGAAACAAAATATGAGCCTTATAGAAGATATTTATTCAAGAATTACAGAATTAAACAGGAAAAATAACCTTCTTCTTGCAAAGTATGATAATGATAAAAAATACGCAAGAGTGCACAAAAGAATATTACAAAAACACAGTAATTCTACACCAAAAGAAGAAATGGAAATCTGCGAAGCATTACAAGATATTAAGGTACAAGCAGATGAAACCGTATTGAACAGAAAAGATGTTGTGGAAAACGAAGGATTTTTCAAAAAGACCATGAATTGGATTGTATATAATGTGTTCAACAAAAAAGAAATCAAGGTTGATACACAAACTTCTGAAAACATAAACAATTTGATTGTTGAAGAATATCTTAAAGAATATAACGGAGAAGTAGCATAATGTCAGATACACGAATTTTTATTGAACAAACAAAAGCACTTGTTGATAAATTAAAATCGACCTGTGCTCAATATGGATTAGGAAATGACGGTAATGAATACAAAATTATTGTTCAAATTTTCTTATATAAATTTTTGAATGACAAATTTGCTTATGAAGTAAAGCAAGTTGATGATAGGCTTAAAAATGTTGAAAATTGGGAACAAGAAGTCAATAAATATTCAGATGAACAATATAGAGAATTGTTATTCAAAATCAATCCAAGTTCTGCTCAATTAAAAAGAGAACATTATATTTCATATCTGTTTTCAAGACAAACTCAACCAGAATTTGCAACTTTACTTGATGATACATTGAGAGATATAGCAATTTCAAATAATGATATATTTGCGGTAAAAACAGGTAAGGGTGAAAAAATACAACTTTTTGAAACTATAAGCAATTATATTTCAGATGTTTCAGAAAGAGATAATTTTTCAAGAGCAATTATAAATCCACTAATCAACTTTAGCTTTGAAAAAATGTTTAATCAAAAATTTGATTTCTTTGCAACAATTTTTGAATACTTAATTCAAGATTACAACAAAGATGGTGGTGGTAAATATGCGGAATATTTTACTCCTCATAGTGTTGCTGAAATTATGGCAAAAGTTCTTGTCGGCGGCAAAGATGTTAGAAATGTTAAATGCTATGATCCTTCAGCAGGTTCGGGATCTTTGTTAATGAGTTTGGCTCACGCAATAGGTGAAGATAAATGTACTATATACTCACAAGATATTTCTCAAAAATCATCAACAATGTTGAGATTAAACTTGATTTTGAATAACTTGGTACACTCAATTTCAAACATTATTCAAGGTAATACCCTTACAAATCCTGAACATAAAGACGGTAATAACTTAAAGAAATTTGATTATATAGTTTCTAATCCGCCGTTTAAACTTGATTTTTCTGAATACAGAGCAGATTTAGATTCACAAGCAGATAAAAAAGAAAGATTTTTTGCTGGAATACCTAATATCCCAAACAAAAATAAGGATAAAATGGCTATTTATCTTTGTTTCTTACAACATATTATGTATTCTTTAGCAGATAATGGCAAAGCTGCAGTTGTTGTTCCAACTGGATTTATTACTGCTCAATCTGGTATAGAAAAGAAAATAAGAGAAAGGCTTATTGATAGAGAAATGTTCCGAGGTGTAGTTTCTATGCCTTCAAACATCTTTGCCACAACTGGTACAAATGTCTCTGTTCTCTTTATAGATAAGGCAAATAAAGGAGGACAGGTTCTTTTAATGGATGCATCAAAACTGGGTACAAAAGTAAAAGACGGTAAAAACAAAAAAACTGTACTATCTGTTGAAGAAGAAAACAAAATTATTGAAACATTTAATAATCAAGAAGTCATTGATGATTTTTCAATTCTTGTTTCTTATGATGATATTAAAAATAAAAACTATTCACTTTCAGCAGGTCAATATTTCGATGTAAAGATTGAATATGTTGATATAACAGCAGAAGAATTTGAAACAAAAATGAACGAATATAAATCTAATTTAGCAAAATATTTCAAACAATCTCACGAATTGGAAGATGAAATACAAAAGAAATTGGAGTTATTGAAGTATGAATAGATTAAAAAAGCATAAATTAAGCGAATTGTATGAAATTAGTTCAGGAATTTCAACAAAGCCCGAACAATATGGGGTTGGTTCACCGTTTTTGTCATTTCGCACAATATTCAATAATTATTTCATCCCCGAAGAATTAAATGAATTTATGAATACAAATGAAACAGAGCAAGAAACATATTCTGTAAAAAAAGGTGATGTTTTTTTAACAAGAACAAGTGAAACATTAGATGAACTTGCAATGAGTTGTGTTGCACTAAAAGATTATCCAAGTGCAACTTTTAGTGGTTTTGCAAAGAGATTAAGACCTATTCAGAATGATATAATTTATGATAAATTTATGGGTTTTTTCTTACGAAGTAAGTATTTTAGAAAAATTATTGATAATAACGCAATTATGACTTTAAGGGCAAGTTTTAATGAAAAAATCTTTTCATACTTAAATATCGAGTTACCAAAATATAAAGAACAGGTAAAAATTGGTAACTTGTTGCACTTACTTGAAGAAAAAATAAAATTAAACAAAAAAGTAAATATTGAATTGGAAAAACTTGCTAAAACATTATATGATTATTGGTTCGTCCAGTTTGACTTTCCTGACGAAAATAAACGACCGTATAAATCAAGCGGCGGTGCTATGGTTTATAATGAAATTTTAAAAAGAGAAATACCTGTAGGTTGGAGAGTTAAAGAACTTCAAAATATTGCATCTATTTCTAATGAACAAATAGCGCCTTTTGAAGGAGTTACTTATAGACATTATAGTATTCCTGCTTTTGATGAAAAAGGGACATATATAATAGAATTAGGTGATGATATTCACAGCAATAAGTTTATAATTAAACCTTTTGATGTGCTTATATCTAAATTAAACCCAAGATTTAGTCGAGTTATTTGTGCAGATAATGAAGATAATATGCTGTCTTCAACTGAATTGATAGTTTTTCGATGTAATGATGAACAAAACCAATCCATTGTTTATTGTATCGCTAAAAGCGATAATTTTTATTCGTACTGTGTAAAAAATGCAACAGGTAGTTCTGGTAGCCATAATCGTATAAATTCTGAAATAATGGGGGCATATAAAATACCATATAATCATTCAACATATGAATTGTTTAAATCTCGCATTAGCGACATAATTCAAAAAAGGAACCATATTATTAAAGAAAATCAAAAACTAATAAGTATTAGGGACTTCTTACTTCCTATGTTAATGAATGGACAAATCAGCATTGCTACTACTGAATAACTACTTGACCGTTCATAAGCATTGGTAAAAGAAAATCCCTAATCGTTGTTAACTCTTGATTTTCACATTCTTTAATTTGTTTTTGTAATAATATTTTAGATATTTTTTCCTTAAATAGTTGCAATATCTTGTTATCAGGAATAACCAATAGCATATCTTCTAATGTCTTTATTCTTATACCTGCAAAAACACTTCCTGTTGAACTATTTTCTGCTTTTTTTACAAAAGTTTCACTCATTAAAAACATATACAGATATTCTGAAGGCATAGTGTTTTTAGGTCTAATAGAAAATACTGATTCATTTATATCCCAAGTTTGCGGCTCTTCTTGGATTAAATAACACCTTCCAAGTGGTGCTATACTTGCAAATAAAATATCACCTTTACTAATGTCAGACCTTTTGTGAACTATTTTTTGAGCGACTTCATCAATAGTATCACAGTTAGAAAAATTAATACCGCCGTGGGTAGTAAGATTTTTCACCGTGATGTACTTAATATCACCATTACTTAAAATAAAATTATTTCTTGGATTTAATCCCGTATTTATGTGCGTAATGCAGGATTTAACATTATTAACAGACCATCCGAAAGGAATATTTCTTTTTAGTTTTTCATTATGAATCATCTTTCCGCCGCTTGATTTATACGGTCGTTCATTTTCATCAGGAAAATCAAATTGAACAAACCAATATTCATACAAAGTTTTTGCAAGTCTTTCCAATTCAGAATTTATTTTGTTATTTAATTCTATTTTTTTGTCAATAATTTCTAAAATACGAGCAATTCTCTCTTGTTCAGATATTTCTGGTACTCTGATTTTATATTCACTTAATAAATCAAATGTAATTTGAGGAAATGAACAAATCCTATTTTCTGCCCTTGATTGTAAAATATCTAACATTTTGTCATTTATAAGAGAATAGTAAAAATATTTGTTATCGACATCATCATTAAATTTTCTTAATACCATAAGTTTTGTAGATACTACATAATCTGAACAATATTCAATATCTACATAGGCATAGTGCTTATTTTTCGGTCTAACTTCACTAAATAAAATATCATCTTTTTGTATAGTTTTCTTTGCTTGTCCTTTTAATTCTGATATCGGTAATTCTGTATAATTAACAATTTTACCTTTTTCAGCATCGGCAGTATTCAAAAACTTTAATTTGGGTTTATCAAATTTGTGAGTAATTGAAACGCTTTCAACAATTTCACCTATACTTAACCATTTAGACATATTGCACCACCAATCTTAACGGCTTGCTCAAGAGTGCAAATATGCTAGAAATAAGTGGTCGTTTATTTAAAGAGTATTTTGTTGTTCACAGTATTTTAAAAATCTTGCAACAGTATCACGAGTTACCCCGAATTTTTTGCCGATTTTAGTATTAGTACAACCCTTTTTCTTCATCCTTAGAACCTGCTTTTCATATTTTGAAAGTTTCAAATAACTGCTCTTACTGCCTTTGGGGCGACCTAAAACTACACCTTCCTCTTTTTTTCTTTTTAATGCTTCTTTTGTTCGTTGGGATATTAAATTTCTTTCAATTTCAGCAGATAATCCGAAAGCAAAAGCCAAGACTTTTGATTGAATATCATCACCAAGTCTGTAATTATCCTTAATAGTCCAAATTTTTGCTTCAATTTCCATACAGTAATGTAAAATACTCATTATCTGTAAAAGATTTCTTCCTAACCTTGATAATTCTGATGCAATAAGAATATCTCCTGCTTTTAAATGTTTAAGAAGATGTCCTAATTCTCTTTTCTTCAAGGACTGTGTTCCTGAAATTGTTTCCTCAATCCACTTATCAACAGTAATTTCTTGTTTTTTAGCAAATTCAATAATCTCAAATTTCTGATTTTCTGTAGTTTGCTTATCTGTACTAATTCTAATGTAGCCATAAATCATTTTCATTTCTCCTTTTTATATTTAAGAAATAATTGATAAAAATTAGACTACAAGTCCTATATAAATTTCAAAAAAAGGAATTATTACTATTAAAATTTGCCTAATATTAATTTTAAATATTGTGTAGATTTTATACAAAATACCTTTATAGAGATCAATTTTTAATAAATATTATAGAATAGGAATTTTTTATATGTATTAAAATTATTTATATATTTTATAAAACAAAGATTTTAATTCGAAAAATGTTTAGATTTATTTTAACTAGATACTTATTATATGAAGAATTAGAGATAATATTGAAAAATAAATTAATTAATGAAGTTTTAAATATATTATATTCAGAATTTCGAATATAATTAAATAGGCATTTGAAAATTATTGTAAAGAGTTGTTAGATAAATATTCTCACATTTGTAAGAAGGATAGTTCAAATGGAATTAAATTTCTATTTAGCTTTAGAGTGGGATTTCAATCATTTTGGAACAGCATATTAGTATATTTTGAGGAAGAATGATTTTGTTCTGCATTATTTAGTGCTTCTGTGATTATTGAATATAAATATTCTTTTTTATTCATTACAACCTCTTATATTGAATAATAATAATTCTTGATTTTTTCAGCCATCATTTTACGACGTTCTTGTAAAAATGTTTCATAATCGCTTGCTTGCATATTAAAAATTGTATAAGGAATGCAATTAACTTTCAAATTCTTGAATAATTCATTTTTATTTAGAATTGTACCGATACAACATTCTTTGTTATTGCATTGAGTTTTGGCTTGATTAAAATATTCATTTGGTGATTTTTTACCAATTGAAATATTTACACTTGTATCTAAATACGTATAATTGGCAACTTGATTATATTTTGATTTATCGTCATAACCATTTTGTTTTAAGTACTCTTTTGGGAATATATGATGAATATCTCCAGTTACAGAAACTAAATCAGAAACTTTTGTTGTACTTGAAAATAGTGATTGCTCCGCATCACATACTTGTGCAGCTATAAATGTATTAAAGTAAGGACTATTTATTGAAGATGTTTCTAAGTTTTGAACAAGCCCAACTTCCCAAAATGTGTCAGATAATTCTGCATCTTCAACTTCTTTAAAGAAATTTTTAACCCCTTTTTCTTCAATATTTCTTAAATCTCTGTCCATTTGAGATTCCGGAGAACCTATATATCTACTTGTTAATGTAGATAAAATAAACCATTTTTGGACAAATTTTTTAATTTCACTTTTATCAATATTTTTTGAATTATTTAAAATTAAAAATAGTGTATAAGCAAAATCAAGTGTCATCTTAGAATTTAATAATTTTATATTAATAAAACCGCAAGATTTTATTAATAATACGAAATTTTTGAAATTATATTCATTCATAAAGTTTTTAACACCAGATGTTAGTTGCTGGAAACTATTTTCTGCTATTTCTTCTTTATATGTTCGATATTCAAAGTCTCTCCCAGACAATAGATTAACTAAATCCTTTAATTTTCCTCTCCCAAATTTGTGCATTAAACATACTCTTAACATGTCATTATAATCAGGGTTATAAATATTTTCTCTATCATCTTTTAGCCATTTAAGCATTTGAGCAAATTCAGATTGCATAAATTCACTATCTGATAACGTTAACTTTTCATAAAAACTTGGCTCTACAGCTAGGTGACAAAAATAGTCAATTGCTTTCCTTAATATATGTCCTCCATATTTCGAATCAGCTGCGATTTTTGACATTGCAAAATCTGATTCATTTAAACGCTTTCCTTGGGAGTTAATTCTCACAAAAATTTCTGTAACCTCATTTATATCCAAATCTGAAACAAGTAGAATTGTTCCCATTTGACAATTTTTAATATTCTTCAATTTTTGGATTGCTTTATTGATAATGTCTGATGATATACTTGGATTATTTGCCATATATTCATTTATGAAATTAAAATCATTAAAATCAGGTTGAAAAACAATAGAAATATCTGGAATCCAATTTTTACTTTTTAAATGAACTGGTGTTTGAACCGCAAAACGTTCTTCATTGGCTTTTGCTAATGGATTAAAAGCTATTTTATATGCTTTAGTTTCATAGTCTTCTGTTAAAATTTTTTGTCCTGCTAAAGCAGTCATTAAAGCAGTTACACGTTGTTGACCATCAATAAGAATTTTTGTACCGCCAGCTTCTTTCCCCGTTTTTAATCTCACTGTTGGATTTTGCCAAATGATTAAATATCCTGTTGGATATCCGCTATATAAAGAATCTATTAAATCTCTAACTTTACTTGGATTCCATACAAAAGGTCTTTGAATTTCTGGAATAGAAATGTCTCCACTATTAATAAATCCTAAAATATTATCAACCGAATATTGAGTGACAGAATATTTGTTTGTCATATTAACCCCTTTTTTTCTAAGCGTATCACAAACATAATTCTATGAACGATTTGTTATTATTTTTATTATTATAAAATCTTAAAAATTTCTAAGTAAAAGATTTCTGCAATTTTTTGATTTACATAATTAAATGCGGATTTAGTTGTTGTATCTTCTGGAATTGATTTACAGAGAGTTTGATTTTCAATAACTATTGTTTTATCAACAAATTGTTGCAAATTTTCTATTCCATTTTCTGCTTGGATGGTTCTTTTTTGACCTTCCCACTTAAATGGTTTTGTAATTATTGCAACTGTTTTTATCCCTGCAAATTTTAATTTTTCTGCAATTACAGGTGTAGCGCCAGTTCCACAACCTCCGCCAAAGCAGGAAATAAGAAAGACAATATCTGAGTTTTGAATAAGTTTCAAAATTTGGTTTATATGAATTATGGCATTTTGCTTCCCGATTTGAGGATTTCCACCGCATCCTGTGAATTCATTTTTGTTACTATAATTCCCTTCGGATAATAGGTATTTATCACTTGTTTTAGCTTCTTTTAAAATTCTTTCGTTTGGATGTATTACAATAAAATCAATGTTTTTACACTTATTGTTTAAATACAAATAATTGACTGCATCTTGTCCACCGCTACCAATACCGATAACTTTAATTTTTAAATCTTTCATATTTTTATCCTTTCTGATTTTACTTTAGGTTATATATACGTCAGTATTGGTGACATTCATCACTTAAATTAAATAAATTTTCAAGTGATTGTGTCCGAAAAATTTATTTTATGTCTTTTATCTTAAAATCTTTTATATTCAAACCGTTGTAACGCATTTTGATTGCATCGTATAAAGTACGGCAACGAGGATGAATAATTTTTACTCCTTATATTTTTTATCTTTTTGCAAACATCGGCAGAATCGTATTCTTGATAATAATGTTTGACAATAATTTCTTTGTTCAATATTATCCAGTCTTTGAGGGCTTGCATTTCGGTTTCTGTGAAGACAATCTTTTTGTTTTCGTAATTGTCTAGTGTTCCATCAATGTTCAGTTTTACCCAGTTTCTGTTATATTTTGTGTTTCTATCGTTTTGAAATCTTAAAAATGGTGGTTCTCCTTTGTTTTCAACACATCTCAAACTGACCCACATAGCAAGTCCAGTTTCTTTTGGGTTAAATGGTGTTAAGAAAAATCCTTCTGTCTCCTCAGGTGTTTCCCCAGGTTCAATACATTTATATAAATTTGAACTCCCATATTCATCTTTCAAACTTTTTATCTTTTTCATTGTTATTCCTCTTGTTTATCCTTTAATCTGTTTAATATATCATTAACTCTTTTATCTTTTAGAGGATAAATTCCCATAGTTAAGGAACAAAATTCACTCAAGGTTAATTGAGATTTAAGTTTAGCTTTATTTGATTTTATAAACTCTTCTATTTCTGCAACCGTAGTACCTATTGAATTTTTGTACCAAAGCATTAAATCAACTAAGTCATATTTATTGTTTAAATTAATATTTTTATATTTAGTATTATTTGTCTGAGCCACAGTAATAAATAACCAATTAATATATGATCCAAGTAAGCTGTTTCCAAAAGCAAAAATATCATCTTTTTCAAAAATAAAAACATCTTTATCAATAGTTAAATCTTTAAGTTTTAAAACATTTTTATGTTTTGATAAGACTTCGTATAAACAGCCATGTATTGCTAAATACTTTCCATTTTTCCAAGTAAGTGTTTTATATAGGTCTATAAAAAATAAATAACTTTCATTATTTGGATTAGTTATTATATCATTTTTAAACAGAATATTTTTACCAACTAACAAGTTTTTGGGCAAATTTTTGACTAATGTATCAGTTAAATCTAAATCACCCCCGATTACTAAGTTTTCGGGAAGTTTTGAAATTTTGGAATTATTTAAATATAAATTTTGTCCTACTTTGAATCCATTTGGTAATAGTTCTACACTACTATTTGTTAATATCAAATCTCGTCCAACAATTAAATCGGATGGGATTTTCACGATTTGAGTATTTGTCAAATCTAAGTTCCAACCTACTATCAAATTATTTGGTAGTTGACTTATTGCAGTATCATTTAAATATAAATTGCCTCCAATAAATAAATTAGCCCCAAGAAATTTTATTTTTGAAGCTCTTAAATCTAAATCCAAACCACAATTTAAATTATCTGGTAATTTTGTAATTGGTGTGTTTCTTAAGATTAAGCTACCTGTAACATTAAAATTTTGTGGTAGGTTAGTTATATTCAATCCACTTAAATCCAAGTGTCCATGAACTATAAGTTTTGAATCAAATAAATCGTATTTAATTTGTTTTTCTTCTAAAATTTTAATAATATTTTGCATTTCATTCATAAGTTACCAATTATTCCTTTTTGTTCATGCTATTTTATTTTAAATTAACAGCACGTCAGTTTCGGGGATGTGTATAAAATACGCATCTTCCTCATCAAATCTGCGGATGAATAAGTATTTTCCACAGATGTAAATATTTGCATTGTAGTTTACTCAATCAAAACTCAAAATTTCTTTTAATATTTCGTCCGATGTAAATGACTGGACTTTTCCGATATTATTAGCTCGTTTATCAATTTCTCTGATTTCAGCACGAGTAAAACCAGCTTTTGCTAATTCAATAGCTTCCAGTTCTTCTTCCATTTTTATTTTTTCCCAAGCTTTGTTCCAAGGAATTGCATTTTTTATATTTGCGGCACGTTTATCCATTTCTTCAATTTCAGCTCGGGTGAATTTACTTTTTCTCCAATCAATATTTTCAAATTCTTCTTTTGTCAATTTTCGGATTTCTTTGGTCATACTATTATTCCTTATATTTTAATTTTTTATACTTTTATTTTAAATTGTTTATATGTCAGTATTGGTGCTACGTTTTAAGGTATTTATATAATTTATCTATAGTTAGATCTTGTTCTTGCGTTCCTGTCAAAATTGCTTCAATTATTTCTTTGGGTAAAAATCGAAGTTTCATTAACCTATAAATATGTGTATTTGTTTTTTGTCCTGAGGTTAATTTATTTTCAAACATTAGCTTGTGATAATAAAAACTTTTTACAATCGCTTCTAGTAAGAATTTATTAACTTCTCTTTTCTTTACATCGCCGATTATTACTTTACTTCCATTTTTAGTAGTAGAACTTATTCGGATTTTATACTCATAATCTATTTCGGAAGTTTTATCATAATTTTGTTCAACAGGGAGGTTGGATTTAAAGACTAAATATTTAATAGCTTCGGATAGTAGAGTTTTTGATGTAGTTATTAAAATATTTTCTTTGGATATTCTTACTTTAATAATTACGTGTCTTATAAAAGTTGCATCAATAAGTTTTTCTGAAATTTGTTCATAAATTATTTTTTGTTGATCAATTGGATAATCTGCAAATAATTCCTGCAAAAGTTTTTTATCAAGAACAATTTCTTTAATTTTGCTTATTACAAAATTTTCAATCTCGCCTGCTGAAATTTTAGTTATAGAACCTAGGTCTTGCAATCTATTTTGAATTTGAGCTTGGCTTACATAATATCGATAGCATTTCCCATTTTTTGTACTATGTGTTGGAGACATATAATTGTTTTTATCATCAAAAAGTTTACCTTTTAATAAAGAACCACTTTGTGCATTTGTAGTATTTTTTCGATTTAATGCATTTTGAGCCAAAAGATTTTGTGTCTTTTCGAAAATATCCAAATTAATTATCGGTTTTTGAAGTCCTTCATAAATATTCTTTTTATGAACAATTTTCCCGATATAAGCTTTATTTTGAAGTATTCGATATAAATGACCTTTGTAAAAATTTTTACCACTTCTGGTATTAATATTATTTTCTTTCAGATATTTAACTAAATCTGGAACGTTACCTATTTCTAAATATTTATCAAAAATGAGCTTAACTATTTTGGCTTCGGATTGTTCAATTTCTAGTTTCCCATCTTTTTTAATATATCCCATTGGTGGCATTCCATTTATCCACATTCCTTTTTTCTTTGAAGCAGCAAATTTATCTCTAATTCTTTCTCCGGTAACTTCTCTTTCAAATTGGGCAAATGATAATAATATATTTAAAGTTAATCTTCCCATTGAAGTTGTTGTATTAAATTGTTGAGTAATGGATACAAAAGACGTTTCATGTTTATCAAAAACATCTACAATTTTTGAAAAATCCATTAATGATCTTGTTAGTCTATCAACTTTATAAACTACTACAATATTCACTTTCCCATTTTCAACATCTTGGAGCAAATCTTGGAATGCTGGGCGATTAATTGTTCCTCCGGAGAATCCTCCATCATTGTATTGTTTTTCTATCAATTCCCAACCTTCATGTTTTTGAGATTTAATATAAGCTTCGCATGCTTCTCGTTGAGCATCAAGAGAGTTGAAATCTTGTTCAAGTCCTTCTTCGGAAGATTTTCTAGTATAAATCGCACATTTAAAAATTCTTGTCATACCACATTCATCGCTCTTTGTGTAAGTTTTATCAAGTCGAAAGACACAAATTTTATCATTAAAAGGTATCTTTATCATTTGGGAAAATGTATTTGTAAAATGGTTTATTGTCTTCTAGAACTTCCACACACGCAATTCCTTCTAAGAATTCGCCGCTAGAAGCTCCGTATTTTAATGGGATTACAAATTTATTATTTTTATCTATAAATCCACATTTCCCGTCTTTTTCTACAAGACAAATTCCGTATTTAAACCCGAATAATCCTACTCTGTCGTATTCTAGCGGAATAATTATCTCGTTTTGGGAATTTACGAAACCGCATTTGCCGTTTTTTCGAACCTCGGCAAATTCATATTCCAGAAACCAACCGCAAAAATCATATTCAAAAGGGATTATAACTTCTTTTGACGGAACTTGAATAATTCCCCACTTTTCGTTTTTTCTATCTGGAATACAGTCTGGAATAGAAGTAATATTTCTTTGAACAAAGGATACTGTTGGGGAATTAGTTTTTACGATTGTACAAACATTGTCTTTTTCTAGAGTGTAACCATACGGTCGCTGATAAATATGATCATATTCGCATGGAATAACAATATTCCCACGATTGTCCATAACTCCGCAGAGAGATTCGTTGTTGTAAATAATTATGGTAATTAGGTACATGTTTACACTACCTAAAATAATCAGTAGTTTTGAGAATAAAAATAACTGTTTTCAGCTACTGATTATTTTTTAGTTTCTTTATAATTATAAATTTTCTCTATTGCCTTCGCAAAATCACTTAGAGAATCCTCTCTATTTGTTGCTAATTCTTTTTCTAAAGAAAATTTTTTAGTATGAAATTCTTTTGAAAATTCTTCTTCTAACATCTTATAGTTATGGCACTTATCCATTAAACTTTGAATTTTGTCTACGTGCTCTGAAAGTTTTTCGATAAAAGAAGTTATACCTTTGGGAACATATCTATTCGCATCTTTTTTCAAAACAGATTTAGGAAGTGGTTTTACTATATAAACCTCTGTTGCTTTTGCCACAAATAATCGTTTTTGCTTTATAACACCAGAAGTAAAGTCTAAATTATATAAGTAAAAAAGTTTGCAATAAAACTTTTCTACAATAGGTAACATTTTTTGTACAAGTGTATCTGAGAGCATATTATGTAATGCTCGTCTTATTTCTATTTCGTTATCAATATCCATGTCCACTCACTATCTCTGCACAGGTTATTTTGCGTTCACCACAAAACATAATACCATAAGCGAATTTCTCAATCGCTTTTGATTTGCGTTCATTATAGCAGAAAATCCAAGAATTTACATACCCCTGAAGATGTTTTGAAGAAACATGATGATGAATCCCATTTATCATCTTTTTAAGTAAGTTCCAAGCACCCTCCATTGTATTTGTGTATGCTTTATCTTTTACATATTGTCCTTTACCATGTTCTACTATTTCATGATGCTGATAATGTTTAGGTAGGTCTTTATATCCAGTCCATTCATCTGTAAAAAGTCGTGCAGAGTTTTTTACATATTTCAAGATAATAGGGGTTAAAGTTTTGGCTTGTACATCGGGAACAACCCAAGCATTCAACTTCCTGCATATCGCTTTTGTTTTTGTTTAAATAGCAACAGAAGGATCGTGACTTA
>ERZ808267.140-NODE-140-length-29993-cov-3.042488_pt1 | contig 29993 bp, 27 predicted proteins | sample MGYA00521241_ERZ808267 | MGnify/ENA primary metagenome ERZ808267 (study PRJEB31516, sample SAMN03275592) | gut metagenome | biome: mammalia-associated habitat; material: feces | host: Papio cynocephalus | place: Kenya | collected 2012-07-19 ...
TTATCTTTGTTGCTAAACCTACTATAACCGAAACCAATTTTCAAGAATTAAAAAATGAAGTAAAACAAATTTTGTCAAAAGGGAAAGTAATAGATGCGTAAAATTTTCAAAATCCTATTATTCCCTTTTACTTTTTTGGGAATTATCCTAATCTATCTATACAAATATACAATTAACCTGATTATGCCTTCAACTTGTATTTACTTCCCCTCATGCTCCACCTACACTTTGCAGGCAATCAGAAGATTCGGAATTTTCAAGGGCTGCCTGTTGGGCTTTCGTAGAATTTATAGATGCCGCCCAAGTTTTCAGGGGGGATATGACCCTGTGCCAGACGGCTTAAACGAAAATTTGAAGTTTTTGGTGTAAAATACGCAAAAAAATATAAAAAAACGCACTTTTTGTGCGTTTTTTTATTAATTTTATAGCATTTTTACTGTTTTCTGCTATATTCCACAATCGGACCTGTCTTTTTTGCCTTTTTCTTGTCCAAATGCTCAAATAATTTTATACAACTCAAACTTATTAAAATTGACATAATCGAGTTAGTCAAAATATACAAAGCAAAGGCGGTAGAGTAGAACAATACAAAGAGAACCATAATCGCTGGCATAATAAATTTCATTATACCCATAGATTTTTGTGGGTCGGGCTGTTGTTTGTCTTTATTAATTCCGTCAACCATATTCCCATTGACATGAATCATTTTCTTTTCTTTCTTTTGTCCGTTTGTGTTTTGTGTTAATGTAAACGACAAAAATGTTACAACACCACATAGAATTGCCAAAATAAAGTAACCGTTCCAACTACTGTATTTTTGCTGAATATTTTTCGTAATAATATCATATTCAAGAGAAATTTGCTCCAAAGCCGCCGCATCGTTAGCGAATCTTGCTCTCAAATTAGCGATGTTATAAAAGTCGTTATAGTTACCTACACCAGATACATATGTTTCTGGACGCCAAATACTATCAACCCAAAGCCAATCGTCTTTGATTTCCTCATATTTTGTAGCAGCCGCCGCTTGTGCTACTGTCAGTTCAGCGCTATAATCTTCTGATACAACTAGACTATACGCTTTCGATTTTATTTGCGCCTCCGTAGGTTCTGTAATACCAGATTCAACTAGCGCTGCCTTTGCACGCTCTTTTACTGCATCTGTTGCGATTTTTTCATTAATAATAGCGTCAATTTGGCTATATTCGGTTATACTAGGCGTAGTTTTTGCTACTTCTGCCGCAAAAGTGGTTTTATAGACTTCTTCCAATTTTGTATATTGTTTGTATGTGTTTTCTTGTGAAATTTCTGATAATCCAGAGAAAAGTGTAAAGAATATAAACAATGTCAAAATCAAATTAACTAACATACTCAAGCATGAACCGACAACATTATACCCTTCTTTTTTGTATAATGCCATTTGCTTCTGATTGAGTAATTGCTTGTTATTCCCATACTGTTTTTGTAATTTTTGCAACTGAGGTTGCATTTTTTGTTGTTTTATCGTACTATCTCGGCTAACTTTTCTTTGCCAAATATCCAGAGGAGATAATACAATTTTTAGAGCAATAGTAAATACAATAATCATCCAACCATAGTTCGGTATAAAACTGAACAAGTTTATAATTGGAGACCACATATCCATTGTCCAACCAGCTAATAAACTCATAAAAACTCCTAAAAATTATGTATTTTTGATAAAAAATTGCGATTTTTTCACATTCTTTAATGCGAGTAGTTAATCATCTAAAACAAAAATCTCGGCTCTCAACTCGTTTTAATTGAAGTAATTTTTACAACTTTTTATCATTTTTTGCTACTTTAATCTGTTGATAAGTGAGTAAATTCTATCCAAATCATCTTGATTATAGTAGTCGAAATAAATTCTCCCCTTTTTGTCATTGCCTAAAATAGTAATTTTTTTGCATTTCTTCCTTCATAGACATTAATTCCGCACTCAAAGGTGTAGATTTTTTTGCAGCCACAGCCTCTGGTCGCATTAGTTCTTGAACCGCTTTTTCTACATCTCTGGCTGTCATTTTATCATCACAAGCTTTTTTGGCGAGTGCAATTTGCTGTTCTCTTGATAAACTGATAATCGCTCTGGCTATTGCTGGTGCAAGCTTGCCTTTTTCTACCAATGTCAAAACCTCTGGTTCAAGTGTCAACAAACGCAAAGAATTTGCGATAACAGGCCTACTTTTACCGATTTTATCAGCTACTTCGTCTTGTGTAAACCCATAAGTATCAATCAATTGCTTTATTGCAATTGCTGTTTCAATAGGGTTCAAGTCTTCACGCTGCAAATTCTCAATTAGCGCTATCTCTTTTATCTGGTGCTCGTTGTAATCTCTAATAATTACTGGTACAACTTTCAATCCTGCTATCTTTGCAGCTCTAAAACGCCTTTCACCCGCAATTATTTGATAATTTTCGCCTTTCTGAACAACTATAATTGGTTGAATGATACCGTGTTCCCTAATTGATTGAGCCAACTCTTTGAGGGCTTCTTGATTAAAATTCTTTCTAGGTTGATCTGGATTTGGTATTATTTTGGTAATAGAAACCTGCTTGCCTCCACTACCATACATAGTTTCGCCAGCCGCTTCCAGTTTTTTCTCAACAGTTGCTTTTTCTTTCAAGAATTCAGTATTTTCAACTTTATCCACAGTGGATTTTTCGACTGCTTTTTTCTGATATTTTTCCAACAAACTATCAGCATTATGTAGTAAATCAGGCTTTTTTTCTTCTTTTTTCTCTTCTTTTTGTGGTGTTTTTACCTCTTTTTTGTCATCATATACTGCAAAAAGCGAACTCAAACCACGACCTAATCCCTTACTCATTACTCAATTCCCCCTTAAAAATTTGTCTTCTGTCTTTTAGCACCCCACTATCTTTGTTGCGCCTCAAAAATTCTCTAGCCAAACTGTTATAAGCAATACCACCTGAGCTTTTGCTATCATACAAGTATATTGGTAATCCATGACTTGGAGCCTCTGCTAGGCGAACGTTTCTAGGAATTACTGTGTCATACACAAGTTTTCCAAAAAATTTCTTGATTTCATCTGCCACTTGGTTAACTAAATTGCTTCTACTGTCTTTCATGGTAAGTATAACACCCTCGATTTCTATATTGGAATTATAGTATTGTTTAACCAAACGAACAGTATTCATAAGCTGGCTCAATCCCTCCAAAGCGTAAAACTCGCATTGAATAGGTATAATTACGCTGTTTGTTGCCGTCAAAGCATTTACTGTAATTAGCCCTAATGATGGAGGGCAATCCATAAATATATAATCATATTTATCTTGTACGGTCTCCAACTGGTTTTTTAATACCTTTTCCCTGCCTTCCATTTGAACTAAATCGACTTCTGCTCCCGCCAAATCAACATTACTAGGAACGATATCTAGTCCTTTTATCGCTGTTTCCTTAATAATATCAGAAATCTTATTTTCTCCTGTAATAACATCATAAAAAGTCATCATTTCCGGGGTTTTTTCATAACCAACTCCGGTCGTTGCGTTTCCTTGCGGGTCCATATCCACCAACAAAACTCTTTTGCCGTAAGCGGCTAGATATGTTGCAAGGTTTACACATGTTGTGGTCTTTCCTACCCCACCCTTTTGGTTGGTAAAAGCTACAATCTTACTCATTTATCTCATCTCCTTGTCTTCTATATTATATCATAATATATCGACTATTGCAATCAAAATATCGGTAAATGTACGCAAAATCAGTACTTTTTTGCTCATTTTTTATCAAAATAAGCGATAATCGTGTGGAAAAATGTTTCACGTGAAACACATAAATGTTGTAAAAATACTAATATCAAAAAATGTTTCACGTGAAACATTTTTACTCAATTTTAATAAGGTAATTATCTTTTTGTATAAAGGAAAAGTTAAATCGAATGTTTCACGTGAAACATTCGCTCACTTTGATGCAAATAATACTCTAATGTTGTAGTGGTTCATATTGTGATATGTGTTAAGATAGTAATGTTATAAACGTTTCACATGAAACATTTATCAACACAAGAATTGTTTCACATGAAACAATTCTTGTAAAAAATAGCAACACAAACGGTATACATGAAAAGATAAAATAAGAAGCGAAAGTGTTTCACGTGAAACACTTTCGCTTCTTATAGTTTGGAATATTATAAAGGATTTGTTGTTATTTTATTCTTTTGTCGAGGATATTTGTCTGGCGTGTGTTTCGTTTTTTTGATAAAAATTAAATTCCTTTTTAATATTTCGTTTTCTGATGTTAATAAATTATATTCTATAATTTGTGAAAGCTCTCCACCTAATGAATTTAATGCGGTTGTTGCATTTTCTAATTCATTTTTTGTATTTTGTGATTTATAAGCTATCATTTTTCCATTTATTTTTACATAAGGCAAGCACAATTCTGATAAAATATTTAGTTGAGCTACAGCTCGTGAAACAACATAGTCAAATGTTTCACGTGAAACATTGTGTTGTGGAAGTTCTTGAGCTCTCGAATGGATTGCGACAATATTAGTAAGACCTAGTTCGTGGATAACTGTATTCAGAAAATTTACTCTTTTTTGTAAACTATCAACCAAAGTTATACACAAATCAGGGCGAAGAATTTTGAGAGGAATTCCTGGAAAGCCTCCGCCAGTTCCTATATCACATAATGTAGAATTCTTTTTGTAAATATCATTACCCAACAAACTGTCAGCAAAATGTTTGCAAGCAAAATCATTTAATTCTGTAATTGCCGTGATATTAAACTCGTTGTTGTACTTTATAACCAAATCATAGTATTTATTTAATTGTAGAAGTTGATTGTCATTTACAGCAATGTGATTTTTAGATAAAATTGCTGCGATAGTTTCTAATTGTTGCATTTATTTCCCCCTATGCTTTTTAAGATAAATAGTTAGTATGCTAATATCTGCTGGCGACACGCCGCTAATCCTGCTAGCTTGCGCTAATGTTAGTGGGCGGATGCTGTTCAATTTTTGTTGCGCTTCAATTCTCAAACCTTTCAAGGCGCTATAATCAATATCGGGCGCTATTGCAATATTTTCATTTTGTCGTGATTCGAACACTTGTTCTTGTTGAATGTTTATATAACCTTCGTACTTTGTAATAATGTTTAATTGTTGCATAATTTCGGGCGAAAAACTATCAAAAGTGTGGAAAACATTGTTATATTTGTAGATATCAAGATTTCCTCGTTTCAATAAGGTTCGCAGCAAAATGCCCGATTTTACCTCATTTTCGCCATTATTTCGTAAAAATTGCTGTAATTTAGCGGTCGGAGCAAGATTTGTGTTCAAAAATTGCTCCCCTCTCGCTATTTCACGCTCTTTTTTGAGTAATTTGTTGTAGTTTGCTCGTGTAACAAGTCCTGCATCATATCCTAACCTAGTAAGCCTCAAGTCCGCATTGTCCTGCCTCAACAAAAGCCTATACTCTGCTCTCGATGTCATCATTCTATAAGGCTCATTTGTACCCTTTGTAACCAAATCATCAACCAAAACACCAATATAAGCATCACTTCTCTTCAAAATGAGCGGTTTTTGCCCTCGTACAGCAAGACTTGCATTTATTCCAGCAATAATTCCCTGTGCAGCAGCCTCCTCATATCCGCTACTGCCGTTTATCTGCCCCGCACAATATATGCCGCCAATTTTTTTGAACTCCAAAGTCGGCAATAAATCTCTAGAATCAATGCAGTCATACTCGATTGCATACGCATAACGCATCAAATGAGCATTTTCTAGCCCTTTTATACTGTGGATAAAGGCAAGTTGTGAATGATACGGCAAACTACTAGATAAACCCTGCACGTAAATCTCATTAGTACTCAACGCTTCTGGCTCCAAAAAGAATTGATGACGCTCTTTATCACTAAAACGAACGACTTTATCCTCAATTGAAGGACAATATCTAGGCCCAATTCCTTTGATTACGCCTTGATACAGCGGGCTAAATCTCAAATTCTCTCTAATAATCTCGTGCGTACGCAAGTTTGTGTACCCCATATAGCAACTTGCCACATTTTGAGGTGTTTTTTTGGTATTTTTACTGAATGGTGGCAAATTTTCCTGCCCTTTTTGCTCCTCTAATTGAGAAAAATCAACTGTTCTACTATCCACACGCATAGGTGTTCCCGTCTTGAAACGGTAAATCGTGAAGCCCAACTTGCGCAAACTCTGTGTTAGTTTCGTTGCATTTGTAAAGCCGTTTGGTCCGCTATTTTTGATATAATTTCCAGTCAAAGTCCTACTATTGAGATATACACCAGTACAAATGACCACCGCTTTTGCAGTAAAAGTCTCCCCCATTCCTGTCTTTATTCCAAAAAATTTGCCATTTTTTACTATTATTTGCGTAATCTCAGCCTGCAAAATGGTCAAATTTTCTTGATTTTCCAAAGTTGATTTCATAATTTCGTGATACCTAACCTTGTCCACCTGAACTCGCAGAGAATGCACCGCTGGTCCTTTTGCTTCGTTCAGCATACGCCTGTGAATCGTGGCCTTGTCCGCAACCTCACCCATAACACCGCCCATGGCGTCTATTTCAAAAACCAAATGTCCCTTTGCTGTCCCGCCTATACTCGGATTACAGGGCAAAAAGCCAATACTATCCAAATTGAGTGTAGTAACCAAAGTTTTTACACCTGTTCTGGCACACGCCATAGCAGCCTCACAGCCTGCGTGCCCAGCCCCAACAACAATCACATCATAATCTATATTTTTCATAGTCAAATCCCTTATTTTATAATGATTAATTATACCATATTTTTGCATAAATGTACATACCCAAAATCTAAAAAATGTGGATAAATATCCACAAAATAGATTAAAAAATACATAAAAAAATACACAAAAAATGTAAAAAAATAATTCATGCCTTAAATCACATGTTTTTAATTCAATTCGGTAACAAAATTACCTAAAAACAATTTATATTTTTACAACAATTTTGTTCTAACTTTTCTTGTTTTTACAGCCCGAATATCAAATTAGCAAAAAGTTATCCACAATAATGTGCAAAAACTCATCCACTTTTTACATATATTTCTCTTAGATTTATCGCTAAAAATAACTAAAAAAGAAAGTTATCCACAGAGTTATCCACTTTTCCACATAGGATAAAATAATCAGTTTGTAAAATTCGTCAAAAAACAACAAAAAATACAAAAAAATTACTAAAAAAATATTAAAAAATAAATACAAAATAAAAATTTGACAACACTGCTTTTATATTTTCTAAAAATTAAACAATAAAACAAAAAAATTTGTCATAAATAGGCGATTTTATTTTGAAATTGGCTACTAATATGATAAAATATAATTTATAAAAATAAATAATTTTATTACTTGTGTTGCATAATAAAAATAGGGGAAAAAGATGAGCAATTTATACAAACAATTTAATAAATATTTAGTTGTATTTTTGGGCATATTTTTGATGTCCCTTTTGTCTATTTGTGTAGGGTGGGTATGCGCCAATAATAAGGAGCGAACCCCAAAAGCAGAAGATGCTGACACGGTAGGGTATTGGACAAACCACTTTGATAGTTCCGTACCCGGGAGCGGAGAGGCTAGTGATGTAGATATTACAACTGCGGCACAATTTGCGTGGATTTGTCAATCTATAAATTCTTCAAACGAGAACACAGTTTACACTGAAACAACTTTCCACATAAAAAACGACCTTGATTTTTCGGCGTACTATTGGGTACCTATGGGATTTGGTTCGGCGAATACTGCAGTGCGTGCAAAATTTGTAGCAGACAATGTAAATCCTAACCGCAAAACTGTAAAATTTACAGGCATAAAGATTGACAACCGAGGTGCGGATTTTCCAACCTATAGTCAAGAACTCAATTCATTTGGCCTTTTTGGTGCGATTGATGGCTGTAACCAAGTAGGGCAAGGTTTCCTTTCTGGTATCGAGTTGGTTGATGTATCAATTAATATAGACGTAAGCAAGGTTGCGAGCGATACGGTGAACATCGGTTCGCTCGTTGGATATTTTGCTGGTCAGCAAGAGGACACAAACGCAGGGACTAGGGAAGCGGGAGTGATAAACTGCTCTGCAACTGGTACGATTAACATAACACAATCCGATTCTAGCACAAACAAAAAGGTAAATATTGGTGGACTAGTTGGGCAGACTGGGATAATTTCAGGCACGACAAAAGGTGCAGGAATAACGTATTTAAGTACAAGCGTACAAACGAACTCTGTAACGCTCAACATTTCTGGGGCAACTGGCTCAACCTATAATGTTGGCGGTTTGGTTGGTGCGAACGCTGGTACAATAGACTGCGCAAACACCTTGGGTGGAAACGCTGCGGATAATTTGAGCACGATTAACTCAAATATAGGGAATTGTGGTGCTATTGTCGGCGAAAACAAGGTCGGCAGTTGTATAAAAAACACTTTTAGTGGAAACCAAAATGACACCACGACTCCACAAATCATAATGGCTGATGACGCCACTGACACCTTTATTGCGGGTGGAATTGCGGGAATTAACCGCGGCGAAATCAAAAATTGCGCCAACTTTGCTGGAATCAGATGCTACAAAAAAGTGCTGGGCGGAATAGTTGGCGACAACTACGGAACTATTGCAAATTGTAAAAATCAAGCCCCTGTGTATATTGACGGAAATGCAATTCCTGCGTCAGGCATAAATGAAGATGGCGAGAATCTCCTCCTGACAAATGAGCCTATTATGGGCGGAATTGCGGGGAACAATAGAGCGGGGCAGATTTCTGAATGCGTCAACTATTCTCCAATAGGTGGTCAAAACAACGTGCCATATATTGGTGGTACAACTGGTGGAATTGCAGGATATAACTACTCAAATGCGATAATTACTAACTGTGTAAATATGGAAGCCGTGGGCGAGCAGATGTATGCTGAAAGTTCGGGCGGAATTGCAGGAGTAAACTCTGGAACGATTACTGCGGATACAACTTTGAGTTCAGTGAATAAGTTTACGGCTAATTTTGGAACGATTTACGCTAATGGTGCGGCAGGTGGCATCTCTGGCGACTGGAACAAGGGCGGAGCTGGCGGCTTGCCTACCATAAGCATCTCAAACTGCTACAATGTCGGCAAAGTCTGCGGGAAATTTGTAACAACAAGTTTGGGCGGAATTGTGGGCAGTATACAAAACAGTGCCACCGATTCTACAATTACAAATTGTATTAATCTTGGCGACATCGGCGCTGTTGATACCGCTGGAACTGTCGGGGGAATTGTGGCAAATGTTGTGTCAAAAGTTGTTATCCAGAATTGCGCAAACTATGCTAGCCTATCTGCGGCTGGTACAATCGGCGGCATAATAGGCTTTATGGGAACGGCGGCAGACGTTCCTGAACTCAAATTTACCCTAGCGGCTGGTGCGATTTTGCCGAAAGATGACACAACATCAATCGGCGGAATTATAGGTAAAATTCGAGATTCAAACGCTACAATGGACTTAACTCAAAGCGTCTTTGACCTGGGCGTAATGGGGTATGGCTTGCCGTCTAATCTTATCGGATACAAGGTAAACAAACTTTATCCGCTCAAACTTGTCGGTAGCGGTGGTAGCCAATCGAATTTCAGTATAAAAAATTCGCCAATTACTTATTATTTAACCGCTCCGGGAGTCGATGATTCCTCTGCGGCAGATTACTATACCAGAGGCTTTAGGACAGGCTCAGATTGGTATTTCCCAACCGCGAATGAAGCGGCTAGGACATACTATTATCCAGTCCCAATCATATTCGAAACGAACGGCATTTTCACAACGGATAGTAGCGCTACGAGTGATACGAGCGCTGTTAGGAAATACCCTTCTCAACAACTTTCTCTCGTAACGATAACAAACGACTTGCCAATCGAGTGGGACACTACCACCGAGACAGAAGTAACCCAAGCATACTATGTAAACATTTATTCGGGGCTTATCCCAGACGCTGCGCAGGCAAGTGTGCTGCGTGGGGACGGGCAGTATATCATCACTGGGCAAAAGATTGCTAAACCAACCGCCAGCACTACCGCATATTATCGCAAAGATTATGAGGACGCTAGCAGTTTTGATACAGTAGTGAATACTCTCGGTTGGGACGGAATGTACAATATTCACCAAGGTTATCAACCAAGCTTCAAAGTGAATAGCCTAAACGGCGAAGATTACAGTTTTAGTAACAAAGTAGAAGACGCAACACTAAATGTTATCATTTGCTGGACTCCAAAAACTTTCCAAGTCCAACTCTACGAATTTAACTACGAGTTGGCAACCTATACGCTAATAAACGAAACTCGCTCTATCACTTATTCGATGAAACCAGGGAGCACGCAAAGAATAGACTTGCTAACTCGTGAGGGTAGGACGTGCTGGGGTTGGCGTCTAACCGATGACCTTTATTACAGCGACTATGGCGAAGACGAAGATGCGTGGATAGAGGCTTGGAGCGAAAATGCGACCCTAGATTTTGATAACAATCAGTGGTACGATGACGGGCTAAAAATCTATTGTATGTTTACCGCTCAAAAAATCCAACTTCGCCTCAGCGCAGGTGCAGTAAACGGCGTTGACGGTGTGTATGACGGCAATGTTACGACCCAAACTCTTTCGATAAAATTTGGCGTGCCAGTAAGTTTACCTATACCTACAATCAGTGTACAAAACTACGCTTTCCGTGGATACTATGATTTGGACGGTAACTTGTGTAACGCTGCTGGCGAGGAGTATGTTTACACTGGTTCGCAGACCAGTATTGAGTTAATCGCACAATGGACTTACACGATAAAATATATAGTGTACGCTACTATAAATAATGGTAGCGAAGTTGAGTTGAAGCGTGTGCAAACAACATATAACCAAACAATCCCACTAGCAGACCGAGCAAATGAACAGAACTTGCGTGCGTGGGGAATTGATTATTCAAAAGTGGATAGCGCTCTTGACCCTAATGGATACAAATTTGCGGGCGTATACAGCGACAAAGATTATGTAAACGTGTTTGATTATGAGTCAGTTATCCTCGATGATATGACAATTTACATCAAGTGGACAATCAACTCATTTAGGCTTGTATTGAGTGCAAATATCGGCTATGACCCGAATAACAACCTGCGTGAAGGTGGTTGGGGAGACGGTTCAAACCGTATAACACTTACCGTACCTTATCACGAAAACTTGACAACCTATTTGCAAAACTGGAAACAAAACAACCCCGAAACGAGTACCTTGACGATGACAGGATTTAGTCCATCACTGTTGGGGCGTGGCTACAATTGGGCGATTACCGCCATCCCAATGGGGGACGATTATACTAGCGATATGCTGTTGAGTGGCAACCCAGACCTAAACTATATGCCAGCCAATGATAATTTGATTTTGTATATCGTGTGGGAGAGAATGACCGCCAGCCTAACATTTAATACGAACGGCGGCTACTTTGCCGACACGGGCGAATTGACAAAAACTTTCCCAGTGTTTTTTGAGGCAAATATCACAAGCAAAATCAATGATATAAAATCACAGTTGACCACTCCATTAAAGGAGGGGTGGGCGTTCAAGTATTGGAGCCTGACCTCTGACGGCGGCCCAATAGCAGAGACCTCACTAATGCCTATGCAATGTACCCTATATGCAATTTATGGTGAGCAAAGAAAGGTAAAATTTTATGTAATCGGCGCATATCCCGAGAATGTTATCGGCGAAGTAATCGTTTTTGACGGGGCAACTCTGGGCGATGATATCAATGGTATGAGCGACATTATTCAGAAAATGCAGGCAATACTAACCGATGATACAGGACAAAGTGCGTTTGAGTTGGATTATTGGGTCGAAATGACCTACGATATGGCATACAACATTACCGAAGCCAAAGAACCTTTTGACTTTAATACTCGTGTCATCAACTCGGATATTAATTTGCTAGCAAAACTCAAACCTAACGAAAATTATATCCCACCAAACAAAGACACGACAAACTACATAATTATTGCAGGTATCATAATCGTTGTGTCTTTGGTATTACTATTTGTGGTGTTGCTCGCTAGACCTAGTAGAGAGAAATTAACCGCAGACAAGCAGAGCAAGGACAAGGATATTCAGGCGCAACTAGACGAAATTAGAGAGCTAGAACGCCGCCGCAAAAATATGGACAATCCATACGATTAAAATAAAAAGGAAGCAAACCAAGCAACTTTGGCTGCTTCTTTTTTTGCGCCAAATATGTTTTATACTTGAAAAAATGCGTCCTTTATTATATAATAGGATAAGTTTATTATTTGGGAGGAATATATGGATACAATTTGTGCAATTTCTACCGCAGTAGGGAATGGCGGCGTGGCGATTATCCGAATTAGCGGGGACAACGCTTTGGCTGTCGGTGGTAGCGTCTTTGAGAAGTTAAAACGCAACCCTCAACCTAGGCTTGCCCTTTTCGGCGAATTGTGTTTTGATAATGTACGAGATGAGGCGCTGGCTCTATACTTTGCTGCTCCTCACAGTTTTACAGGCGAGGACGTGGTCGAATTGCAAATCCACGGCGGATATTATCTAGCACAAAGCCTTGTCAAATACCTCACAAAGCACGGCGCAAGACTAGCCGAACGAGGCGAATTTAGCCGCCGAGCTGTCCTAAATGGGCGTATGGATATGAGTAAAGCAGAGGGTATTATCGACCTAATCAATGCTACTTCCGCTAGCCAATTGCGTGCTGGTTCTAGCCTTCTCGCTGGTGCGATGACCGAGTTTGTAACCGCTCTCCAAGACGAGCTAACCGAGTTGTTGTGTGAGGTAAATGTTGCCCTTGATTACCCCGAGCACGATATAGAGTATATAACCGCTCAAAAAATCGCAAAAAAATGCAAGGAAATTAACCAAAAAATAATCAAAAAATTATCTACCGCCGATACTGGACTTATGATAAAAAACGGCGTTAATGTTGTTTTGGCGGGTAGACCAAATGCGGGCAAGTCTAGTCTATTAAATGCGCTATTAGGCTACGAGCGTGCGATTGTAACTGATATCGCAGGTACGACTCGTGATACTGTGAGTGATAGTTATGAGTATAATGGTGTGCGTTTCAATATCATCGACACCGCAGGACTGCGTGATACCTCTGATATAGTCGAGGGTGCGGGAATTGATAGGGCAAAACGAGAAATCGACCACGCCGATATAGTTCTACATTTGATTGATGCAACCGCTCCTGACGAAACCGAAATCAAAGCCCAAAATGTACTCAAAGTCCTAAATAAAATAGATGTAAAATCAGCAAAAAATCTCGCTTGCGATGCCCAAATCAGCGCCAAAACTGGTGCGGGGGTGTATATGTTAAAGCAACTAATTTTTGACAAAACTATCAATTCTAGCGTGTTGCTTGATGGCGACTTTTTGACGAACACTCGCCATATCGAGTGCTTGCACGCCGCTTCACTAGCCCTGCTAGACACTATCCAGAATTGCGATTCAGCGACAATAGATTGCCTCGCTGTAACCTTAATGCAGGCGTGGAATAAATTGGGCGAAATTACGGGCGAATCCGCAAACGAAAAAATCCTCAACGAGATTTTTGCTAGGTTCTGCCTCGGTAAATAATTTACAAAAATAGACAAAAATATTATTTATTATACAAAATTGTAGAAAAATAAATAAAAACAAACAAATTATAACAAAAATAGCAAAAATACAACAAAATTATGATAAAATATAAAAAATAGACAAAAATAAACAAAAATTGATAAAAAATAACAAAAAATAGGAAAAGTATGTTGGTAGAAAAGAAAAAGAAAAAAATATTTGGTAACAAAAGCAGCATAATTGTCAGTGTTATTGTGCTACTGTTAGCGACCCTATTTTGTGTTTTAGGCTTTATCGAGGTTGCTACCGTCAACAAAATGGAACCCGTTACTGCGAGTATTACCCGAATAGAAAAGGTAGGCAGCGGCGATGATACTACTCATTATGTCTATGTCAAGTATAATTTCCGAGATACCGATTACGACAATGTGGAAATCAGTTGGTACTCCGCCTCAATGTATGTTGGTAAGCAAATTACAATCTATGTTGACCCCAACAACCCAGAGCATATTTTGTCCAAAAAATCGGCCTACCTAATGGCGATTGTCGGAGCAGCAATTGTTGTCGGAATGTTTGCATATTTTATCAGCCGCTTTGCGATTCGTGGTGCATATCTAGCCCGAATAAAGAAATTGACAGAAGCCAACAATTACATTATTTGCAAGGTCGACTATGTTTCACAGGACAAAAAGATGTCAACCGACCGATACTGGAATACCCTAAATTGCAGCAGCGAGGACGGCAACCAGTATAGGAGCGATTTGTTTATTAGCGACCACAATTTTTGTAGTGGCGACCTTATTAAGGTCTACATCGACCACGACAATCCTCGCAACTATTATGTTGACCTTTCCCGAGATTCGGAAGAATAACAAAAAAGCCCACTTTTGGGGGCTTTTGCTTTTTGTTTGTAATTTATATAATCGTTACACGAGTTTTGACCGTTTCAAAATCTAGTAAAATATTTGGCGTGCGGATAATCATTTGTAATAATGGCACTCCACGCTCCACACTATCCTCTTGCAGTTTATCCAGTTTTCCACGCATTTGATTGGGCGACAGTAATAATAATTGTGGGAAAATATAACCAAAAGTTTTTGCGTCAAAAAGGCTCATACCATATTCACAAAACACGCTCAACACCGCCTTAACCTCATTAAAGCTCGTTTCTTCTAGCATGGTGTGCCTACCCATAATTTCCGCCGCTTCGCTAGGGTCTATGTCAAAAAATTTAGCAAATTCATCAACCTGCATTTTATTTCCCTCCTTGGCAAACAGCCCCGAGTTCATCTTTGTTCAAACGAATATCTTCTCCGACAGTATTTGAAAAATCAGCCTCAACTCTATGCACCGCCACCTCATCTAGCGGATAACAATCCATAAGTGCTGCCGAAGTTTTGCCAAAAGTATCCACAAACCTCTGTTCGGGGAAAATAACCGCTTGTTTGTTTGCATTATATCCGATTTCATTTAGATAGCACATTCTAGCGTAGGTTTTTGCCTCGTTTTGAATAAACGCTGTTGGTTTTAAGGCAATACTTGCCAACGGCGAACTCTTGTACAGCATATAGCGGATTTTGATTTTGTTTGTCGGCATTCCCAGCAAAATTGGCATCTGCATTATCACATCTTTCCCGAGCCCGAGTTCGTCAAAAACCTTGATTTTGCCCACGATAGATGAATCGCTCGTGCTGTTTGGGTCGCAGTCGTATCCCAGCAAATTTACGAATTTTTTGAGTTCGTCAGTCGTAATCCCTATACTTTCATAGAACTTTACCTTGTTTACAATTGCTGCGGGGTTTTGACTATTCCATGAGCAGTCCATACCAAGCAATTGCGGGTAAGAATTGATTTGAATATGGTCAAACCCCAGTTTTTCCTTAAAAAAACGCATTTTGTGTGCAACCGAAGTTGAACTATCGCTAGTTGGGTCGCAGTCCATCATTAGTAGTACTGGGTAACTCCGCCACGCAGCCTCACCTAACTCAAATTCTTCACGCAGAATCTTGATTTTATTTATCAAAGCGGACGGCGAAGTGCTATTTGGGTCGCAATCCAAGCTCAACAGAACTGGCAAATTTCGCAGTTGTTTTTCTCCTATGCCTGCGTATTCACGCAAAAAATTGACCTTGTTTGGTACACTAGTAGGACTATTGTCCGCCGTACAATTTAGGCTCAATATTGGCGGCGATTTGCGAAATTCTTTCTTGCTAAATCCTAACTTCTCGGTGTAGTATTTTAATTTGTATGGCAAACAATTCTCGCTACCATTATCCACAATGCTATAACTAAGTGGATAAGGATACTTGTTTAGGTCGTATGTATCTAGTCCAAAATTTTCTCTAATATAGATTAATTTTTGATTAATAGAAGTCGGTTCAATCGCTTCCATTTCCATAGACGAAAACACTATTTCGGGACATTTTTGCAGAACACTCTTATGCAATCCAAAGTTTTGCTCCAATTTCTCTATTTGTTGTGTAAACGCTAATATAAACTCCTCGTTTGATTTTGCAGGGTAGGTGATTACACGCCCAATTCGCCCAATCTTCTTGTACTGTATGCCTAGTTCTTTGTTAAGGTAATCTAGCCTAAAATTCAACTGCCGCCTCAGTTCCTCATCATTGCTGACACCTTGTCCCCACTTGCTATATTTTGCTCGTTCCCAAATCTTTTTTGCTGCTCCAATTTCCAACGCTTGCCCATCAACTATAATCCTCGAATAATCCATAACTGACCACCCTAATTTATTACCCTAAATATTACCATATTTATAGCAGTTTTACAATACCTATTTGTACATTTTTTGACTAATTTAGCCAATTTTGTACACAAAAAGACAAAAATAATTCACAAAAAATGACAAAAAAATACAAAAAAATAAAATTAATTACACAAAATAATTATTGTGGACAAAAAAATTCAAAATTTAACAAAAAATAGATAAAATCATTTGTAAAATCAAGCAAATATGTTTATAATATATTATACGGTTATTGGTAAGCCTTAGTCGCTTGTGTTTTCTCAGGAAAGCTCAGCTGACCGAACTTTATATGCGGGCAAAAAAAGTAACTCGGGCAAGTTTTACTTTTTGTGTTTATTTTTTGATAAATAAAACATAATAAATAGGGGGAAAAATAAATGAAAAAATGGTTGTGCGCTCTATCAATGTGTGCTGTTACTGGTCTAGGTGTAATAGGTTTTGCGGGGTGTAGCAATGGCGATGATGTCGCGTCTATCCGTATCAAGACGCTGCCAGAAACCAATTTTTTGGTGGGAGATGTTGTTACACCAACACTCAAAAACGGTGTTTTTACAATACAGTATAACAACGGTAGGACTAGCGATTTGCCGTTGAGTTCTGCCGATTTGGTTTATGTAGATTACGGCGATGAAACCACGAGCAACCAGTTTACACAGGCTAATCGTGCCCAAATCGTGGTAGTCCGTTACAAGAGTAAGACCACCACATACAACGTAAATGTTGCCAAGAAAGATTTGAGCGTGGAGTATACAAAATCATACTCAAAAGTATACAACGGCTTGCCTCAGAACGCCTCTGACCTACTTTCTATCGCTTTGCCTGACGGCGTGAGTATTGCGAATATAGAATACAGACCGCATACAAATGGCGGCGTGGGCGAGTATGGTATCTCTCCTTGCGATGCGGGAGTGTATGATATGCGTGTTACACTTAATGGTGGTGGAAAGTTTAATAACCTTGTGTTAGACGACATGACGTTCACTATTCAAAAGGCAAATATTGCTTTTGCCCTAAACAATACAGTGCAGTACAACAACATTTTTATGCAATACAACGATAAAGTAGATGCAGCCAAGAACTGGAAAGTCGGCGACAGTACTGCAAACAACATTTTTACCAACGCTCTCAAAAGCCAGTATATGCCCCTAGCAAACAATATAAAATATGCCTACCGCCTAACGAGTAATAACGACTACACGATTCTACCGCAAACTGACGGAGTCTACGACCTCAGTATGCTTGAGCCGGGCGCATACAAATTGCGTGCATATTGCAACGATTTGGACAATTTTGAGGACTTTTATTATGAGTGCGACCTAGACATCGCCGCTCGTGAAATCCAATACGGTACAGACTATATTATCGACATTCAAAATGGTGCAGACTTTATCAAATATACCCCTACTAGTTCGTTAATGGATATCGCAACAAAAATCCAAACTGATGACCCAAGCAGCCTCTCTGTTCGTGTGATTTTTCTAAATCAAAATGTATCCGCAAAACTCAAAAAGGCACCAGTTGTGTACTTCAATTACTCTGATGCGAATATGGCAAACTGGGGCGGCGAAGGTGCAACCCAAATGAAAAAATATGGTGATTACAAAATCACTATCAAGGCAGAGTTTACAGACGGTATTTGCTACTTTGGCAATATCCCACTAGGTATAAATGTTTATGAATAAGACTTAGTCCCAACACTCGTTGGGGCTTTTTTGTTATAAGACCGATTTTGCGGGCATAAAATAGAGAAAAAACGGGAGTAGTTATGACGCAAATCGAAACAAAAAAGAAATTTACCGAGCACAAAATCATTATGGAAAATCGCTCAACGGTTAGTATTACTGGGGTAGACAAGGTCGAAACTGCAATTCATACCCAATTTACTTGCGTAGTAATTGGGCAGAGGCTGCAAATTCTCGGCAAAAATCTAGAAGTAGGCAGGCTAGATGTGGAGTGTGGCTGTGTGTCCCTTTCGGGCGAAATTACCTCGATAAATTATATCGGCGAGAAGAAAAGTCTGCTGCGTAGGATATTCAAGTAATGCTGTTTCTCTCGCTCGGTCAAGGCTATGTGTTTCTGCTAATTCTGTGCCTTGGCTTACTTTTCGGTATGGTGGAGGTTGTGAGTTCGTGGGCGTTCTCCAAAACCTGTGCTTTGCTAAAATCTCACAAGACCCGCCTAAACAACCAGCCAAATCACGCCGCAAATTTCGACACAAACACGCCCCGAAGGATTACCTTTTTATCGCCGCAAAAAAATACGACAGAAAATGACAAAAAAATATCAAAAAATACAAATAAAAACAAAATAGTACACGGAATTACAAAAAAATACCTAAAAAATATAAGCCAATTTTGCATAGGTTTGTTTAGAGTTTGTGGCTATTCGTTTGCCTTGTACCTTGTAATACTGTTTTGCGATTATGGCGAAATTCGAGCATACCATTTTGTTGCGTTTTTGATAGGATTTTGTCTAATCAAGGCTATTTTTGCTAAACTCAACAAAAAGTCAATCCAAAGTGCTACTCTATAAGTAAGAAATCCCGCCCAATCTAGCGGTATTTGGGGGGGCTTTGGAGGTAAATATGTATAAGCACGCCCACATAATTTTGACAGCGCTAGTCCTCGCTTGTGCGAGTATGGTGGTAATAATAATCTATCAGTTGAGTACTATCATTAGCAAAAAAATCGCCTTCAACGCCGCCAAGCAAGCCCTAATTTCTTGCGAAATGGAATTAAAAGAAGCCAGAGAAACACTCGCCGAAGTGTCCAGTTCGGACTATCAAAACCTGTACGCCCGCAAAAAAGGATACGGACTACCTGATGAGCGAGGATACACTGCTCGTTAAAATTTACAGAAAGGCAAATTTGCATAAAATTAATTTTTTTGCATTTTCAATTGACAAAATCTCCCTAAAATTCTATAATGAGAAATATACAAGGAGACGAATATGCAAGCAATTATACTATGTGGCGGCTTGGGAACTCGTTTGCGTGAAGTCGTAAGCGATGTTCCGAAGCCTATGGCACCTATTCAAGGTCGCCCGTTTATGCAAATACAAGTCGACAAACTCGTAGACGCTGGCGCTAAAAAAATCGTATTTGCAGTAGGATACAAGAAAGAAATAATTCGCGACTTTTTCGGCGATGAATATAGAGGAGTGCCGATTGTGTACAGCGAGGAGGATAAACCCCTCAAAACTGGTGGCGCAATGAGGCAAGCGCTGCGATATATTGATGATGATTTCGCCCTAGTTTTGAATGGCGACATTTATACAACTATTGATTATAACGATATGATTAGACAGCATATTGAAACGGGAGCAATGGAAACCCTTGCCGCTAAACCTATGGACAATTTTGACCGCTTTGGCAACATTGTCCTTGGCGACCAAGGAATGACCATTGTTGATTTTATCGAGAAACAACCGACCAAGCACGGGAATGTAAACCTCGGCGTCTATATCTTGAACAAACACATTTTTGACGATTATGCAGAGGAGTTGGGCGAGGCTTTTTCTCACGAGGTTGATTACCTCAGCAAGCATTTGCACGACCGCAAGCACTGTGCATACCTCTATGACGGCTACTATATCGACATCGGCGTACCAGCCGACTATTTCGCATTTTGCGAGTATATGGATAGGAATAGTAGGTAGTTTTGTATCACAATTATGTATAACTAATGCAGCTTGATAATAAATAAAGCAATAACAAAAAGAGCAGTAAATTGAAGCACCCTCGCAACAGGGTATCCCAAAAACTGCTCTTTTTTTGTTTTTACTTTCGTCCCTCTATACTGCTATTTTGATTCGTCGACCGAAATTGGCATACTCAATAACTTCTCAATAGTTTTTGTCTGCTCGGCAAGTGCGTCTTGCAGTTTGTGAACCTGCGTAGCTAGCACTCGGAGTGCGGTGTTATTTTCGTCCAATTTCTTGCAGACCACTCCCAGTAGTTCGGTTGCGTCCGCCTTGTTGAGTATTTGGATTATGCGTTCTTGTTCCTCCATTTGTTGGTGCAAACTTTGCTTGTTTGCTTCACTAATCGCTCTTTGCAAATCGAGCAAAGCCTCGGGCGATAGTCTAACATAGTCGCTCATAAATATAACCTCCAATATAGATATATTGTACCCTAAATTTCGCCATTTGTAAAACAAAAAAGCCTATCAAAATAGGCAATTTTGTTATTAAATTTTGTGCATTGGTAATACTAAATACAAGTAGTCATCGCCCTCTTGTGGTGTGATTACACAAGGGTGAATGGCACTGCCGTACTTAATCTGTACAAATTCATCATTGATTACACGCAAAGCGTCTGTATACAGCCTACCGTTAAACTCGATTTTGAGGTCAGCACCGCTGTGTGTGGTCTGCAAATGTTCAGTAATGTTACCCAACTCACTCTCGCTGTGAATTATCATATCCTTGCCGTTGATGTCGAATTTTACAGTAAAGTTTCTATCTACACGGCTGAGCAACCCCGCACGCTCGATAGTATCGAGTAGGTGGCGGCGGTTAATGTTGATAGTAGTGGTAAAGTCGTTCGGCAAAATCTGACGGTAAGAAACGTAGTCGCTCTGCAACCCCATAAGTCTTGTCATCAAAATTGTGTCGCCCAAAGTGATTTGCAAGTGGTTCTTTTGAGTACAAATCTTGATAGCCTCATCAGTGTCAGGTAGCAAACGCACGATTTCTAGTAAGCACCTAGCACTAACAACAATTCCAAATTCCGCACTGTGGCTAATCGTCTTTTTGCGGATAAGAGCCATACGCACGCCGTCCAAAGCCACGCCACGCATTTCCTCTTTTTCAACTTCTAGCAGGATACCACGCAGCATAGGTCTGCTGTCGTCTTGGGCAACCGCTACACTAGATTTTGTAACCAAATCCTTGAAACCGTCGCTGCGTATTTCTACATACTCAGGCTGGTCGAGAGTCTTTGGTTCTGGGAACTCGCTAGCGTCTTGACACTGGAAGTATGCGTTGTTATCGCCGTAAGTAACATCTAGTGTCTTGTCTCGCAAGTTAAATTCAATCTGCTCGCTGCTAATCTTGCTAGCGAAATCAGCAAAGAATTTCGCAGGGATAACTGCAACACCGGGGATTTTTACATCGGCATTGATAACCTTGGTAATAGTGAGTTCTAGGTCGGTACAAGTCAGAGTCAACTTCTCCTCTTCTGCAACCATTTTGACACATTCTAGGATAGGATTGGTAGTGCGGACAGCCGCTGCCTTGACAACTTTGAGGACTGCATCAGCCAAATCCAAACCTTGACAAGTAAATTTCATAGTAACACCTCAATCGTAAAATATTTTGCCCTCTATTGTAGCATACAAGTGCAAAAATTTCAAATACTTTTGTTATTTTTTTGTTTTGTAAAATTGTTTTTGTAAAATATTTTTGTATTTTTGCAAATTATTGCCAAAACAATTCATATTTTTTGGTAAATGGACGGAATTTGCTTTACATTTTGTGTGTGTTTTTGGTACAATAAATCAAAAGATTTCTTTTTTCTTGGGAGGTAAAAAATGAAATTCAAAACCAGTATCGGCGATGGTGCATTTTTGGGGCTGCTTGTCTACTGCCTTTTGACCCTCGCAATGTACATTTTTTGGGTAGTCAGTACGACTTGGTGGCCAGCAATAGCCCTAACCGCTGTGCTATTTGTCGTAATACTCCCTACCTACTTTGGCACAAAATATGTGTTGGAGCGTGATAGCCTAAATATATATTGCGGAATTTTCTGTCGCAGCATACCGTATAGAAATATTATTTCGGTTACAGACGCAAACTGCATAACCCCAGCATACGCCCTCAATCACAAGCGCATTTGCTTGCGTTACCTAGATGGCGAAAATATCAAGACGACCTTTATTAGCCCAACAAATCGTGATGCATTTAGAGACGCCCTCAATACATCTATGCAAAAATCTATCGCAAGCCTCAAATCGCAGGGCGACCCAACGAATATCGAGGTTATCGAGGCCGTACAAGCAGCAAAAGAGAAACTTGCCGCCGAACACGAGGTTACTAGGGCGGAGGAGCGTGCCCTTCTTGCCAAAGAGGACGCCGAGAAAGACTTGGCAAAAGAAAACCTTGCCAAAGAAATCAAGAAGTTGGACGAAATTATTGACGGCAATATCGCTCCCGAAAGCGTAGTTTTGTCGCAAGAGCAGGAGAATATAATCGCTTCTCGCCGTGCCGCCGAGCGTAAACTGTTGGCTAAGGTTCGCCGCCTCAAAAACAAAAAGGACAAAGAGGCTGCGAGACAGTTGTTGCGTGATAAACGCAAGGCAGAAGCAGAGAAAGCGATGAATAGCGAAAATATCGTTTGGGAAAAACCAGCCAAAGTAAAAGAGCCTAAAAAGACTGCGGACGAGAAGTTTGCGGACAAAGAGCGTGCCAAGGCTGACAAAATTAAGTCAAAGCAAGAGAAGCAAAAGCAAAAAATCGAGAAAAAAGCCCTCGCCGCTGAGCAGGAGAGTTTCGAGGAACAAGAGGTTTTTGTAGAGCCAAAAGAGAAGAAGCAAAAACCTCAAATCGAAAAGGTTAAATCGGCTAGCAAAGACAAAATCAATAACGCAAAACCGAAAAAAGATAAAGCCCAAAAAGCGGAAAAGAAATCTGCCGAAAAGCAACCAAAAGAAAAAGCCCCAAAACTCACAAAGGAGCAAAAGGCTAGTTCCAAGAAATTTGACAAAGAGGTAAAGGCTGAGGCAAAGAAACTCAAAAAAGAAGCGTTGGCAGAGGCAAAAGCGGAGAAAAAATCAGCCGCCGAGCAGTTAGCCAAAAAATCAAATAAAAATAACAAAAAATAATCAAAAAATATTAATAATTAAACAAAAAAGAGCGGTGCCCTCCGTAAAGCAAACCCCAAAAGTTATCCAACTTTCGGGGGTTTGCTTCAAAATTTGAATACTTTTTATATGTGTAATTAAAACTTCAAATTTGCTTTGACACAAAAAGTGTGTCACATAAGTATTGACTTTTGAGAAACCTATGATATAATGCCCAAAAAGGTTGAAGAAACGCAATGTTCTTCAACCTTTTGCTTTCTATAAGGAGATATGATATAATATGGCTATCTTTGATGATTTAGTTAAAGTCGATGAAAATGGAGAGTTTGTTTTTAATCAGTGGATTGAATGGGACCACTTTCTAATTCCAAACAAACCAGAATGGTTTAGAGAACTGATAAGAAATGAGATTGCGTTATTTGGGCATTGCATGAAATGCACTTCATTAGATGGTTGCTACTTAGTTACAAGAAATATGCCAAAACAACCATTACATGATAACTGTGATTGTCGCAAAAGTAATATCACAAATTTAGAGGTAAAAAAGAGTGCAGTAGCAGAGTGTGATATGAGGAAATTTACTGAATATGTTTTTAAGGATGTAAAAGACTCTAAAGGAAAAAATCAAATATTTTATGACTTAGGTTTTGATATAAATGATTCGGAGTATCTACGAAATGAATATTGTAAACAAGCATTAAAACAATATCTATTGGGGAACTATGTTTGCAAGAATTTAGATATAAGAGGTTTAAGATTGGCGATTCCAATCACTTTAAGCGGAATAACTTTTTATAGTGGTTGGATGCTTTATCCTGAAGGAAGAATAAAAAATACTACACCATTTGGAGGTTGGATAAAATGAAGAAATTGGATTTAGTAAAACTTAAAAATGATAAACCGTATAAATCCTATAATATAATTAAAGATATGCACGGAATTGTAGTCGGTGTAAATTGCGGAAAAGCAGATGTTTTATTCTTCAATCCACACAATGTTGGAGATTATGCGATTGTCAGTATAAAGACTACGGATTTGGATTTAGACAAAGAAAAACTTCCAACACAATTTGAAAAAGAATTGTTGTCTAAATTGGACGCAATAAAATTAAAATCAAAAGATGTTTTAGAACCAATAGCAATAAATGAATACGATATGGTGGAATTGTTGGTCGAAGAGGAAAAATATGCTAAATTTGGGGTTCACAAAGGCGACAGAGGTTGCGTAATGGATAATAACGCTGTCCAAAATCATATTGAAGTGGATTTTTCTGGGATAGATAATTACGGAAATTATTATGGCGATTGTATTTCAGTAAAGATTGATGATTTGAAAGTTATCAAATAACAAACTTTGTTACATCATTGGTAGATTAAAAGGGAGATAATATGAAATATTTGGATTTAGTAGAATTAATAAAAGAAAAATCGACATATGTTGAGGCAGGAGTTTAAGTTGGAGATTTTGGTGCTATAATGAGTGAAAAGCTAATCGATGGGAAATGGCAAGTTGTTTTCTCCGAATTTTATACAGGTAAGGACATTGCTGACATTATGGTTGCTGAAGAAGACTTGAAAATTTACGAAAGCGTGCCGAAAGAAAAATATTCCAAAAATAATTTGACAGCAATTGACAGCAAGTGTTCCAGTTTTAGAGAGTTTGCCAAAGAAATAAACCGATAGTTGGTTTTGTGGCTATCGGTTTTCTTATAATAAAAATGAAGCAAACCCCAAAAGTTGTCTAACTTTTGGGGTTCGCTTCAAGGGTATTACTCCTTTTTATATTTTTTTATATTATTTTTTATTTATTTTTTATTTATTTATTTTTTTTCTACATTATTTTGTGGAATTTGTTTGCTATTATTGCCGCCAGAGTATGCTGCAATTAATGGGGCAACAATGATTGCGATTATGCTTACGCCCAGCACAATCAATGACCAAACATCGAGTCCGAGGCAACCGAATATTATTGCACCAACGATAATAAGCAAGCCACAGACTACCGAGGTAATACCGCCAACTCTTTGCGTCCTTTTCCAAATGGTCGGGTTATCAATCGCCTTTTTGATTCGATAGCCGCACCAGTAGTTAGGCTGCAATCTCGGAGCATAGTTACCAATAATCATTAGAAGTATTCCAAAAGGAATAAGTATCCCCATAGCCTACTGTGTCGCCCAAACCGTATCCGCCCGCCGCAATCGCATAGTAGACCCAACCGATTACCATAATAAATGCCGCAATAGATAGTAGGTAAAGATTTATGATTTCACGATTTTTGTACTCTTTTTTCACGAAACTAAAAATAAATAGCGAAATCGACAAAATCATAACTAATACGCCGAGCGGCAAAAGCCACAACGCCGACCCAACCGCATCTACAACATTAAAAGCATTGATGTGTGTCGCCACAGGACTCGTGAGCAAACTAACCGAAATCACATAACCGAGAGCGACAGCCCATAGTGCAAAACATACAATTTGCACTGCCAAATTCTTTTTGTCAATCATTTTCTTCTCCTTTTCCCTTTTTCATAAAATTCATTAACCCACAGCAAAACTCCTGCCAAACGGTCGTGTTGAGCGAGTAGGTGATGGTCTGTGCAGACTTTGTACTGGTTACCAAATTAGCCTCACGCAAAATGCTCAAATGATGACTAATTGTCGCCTGTGTCGTGCCAAAATGTCCCGCAATCTCACTCGCACACATATCTCGCTGTCGCAATAGTTTGAGAATTTCTCGCCGTGTTTCGTCCGCCATTGCGTGCCAAACCTTGTTCATTTTGCACCTCCTCTCCTAGATTTGTTTTGCCAAAAGTATTTTGATATTCATCTAAATACATTTATATTATATGCTCTAAAATTTTATTTGTCAACAGTTTTTTGCAATTTATTTTGATATTCATCTAAATACTGCATTTCGTTCTCATATAGCTTATATAAAGAAAGTTGTGTATATTTAATTTTTGTAAAAATTGTCAAAAGTACTACAATATGTTGCAAAACTATTGAAAATTTTGATAAAATTTTATATAATAAAAGCATAAAAGGAAAAGATGTAAAAACAAAGAGGGAATTTGTATGATAAACAAGGAATTATTAGATAATATCACTCCTAGCAACTTTATTGAGGAGGCTGTTTTAGAGGACTTGCGTGCGGGCAAAAATGTGGAGGTTATCACTCGTTGCCCTCCTGAGCCTAGTGGTTATTGGCACATAGGACATTGTAAGGCGTGGACTATCGACTTTGAAACGGCAAAAAAATTCGGCGGTTATACAAACCTCCGTATGGATGACACCAACCCAACCAAAGAGGATGGCGACTTTGCCAACAGTTATATTGAAGACCTAAAATGGCTCGGCTACACCCCCAAAAATGTGATTTATTCTAGTGAGGCGTATTTTGATAAATTCTATGAGTTGGCGATGAACCTAATTCGAGAGGGCAAGGCGTACGTGTGCGAATTGTCAGCAGACGAGGTTTATAACACTCGTGGCGACCTCAAAACCGCTGGTACAAATAGCCCATATAGGGATAGACCAATCGAGGAGAATGTCCGCCTTTTTGAGGAGATGAAGAACGGGCAGCATCCAGACGGCAGTATGACCTTGCGTCTCAAAATTGATATGGCTAGCCCGAATATGAATATGCGAGACCCTATTATATATAGGATAATGCACGTTTCACATTACAAGACAGGGGACAAGTGGTGCATTTATCCAATGTACGACTTTGCCCACCCAATCGAGGACGCTCTCGAAGGTGTAACATACAGCCTCTGCGATACCTCTTTTGAGGACCACCGCCCGCTATACAACTGGATTGTGGCAAACTGCTTCCCTAATATGCAGTATCCGCCTCGCCAAATCGAGTTCGCCGCAATGTCTATCGAAAATATTTTGACTGGCAAACGCTACCTAAAACAAATGGTTAATAGCGGCAAGGTTATGGGCTGGGACGACCCTAGAATGTATACTATCGCTGGTATGCGTAGGCGTGGTATCCCCGCCGCAGCAGTCAAAAACTTCGTAATGAACAACGGTATTACCAAGGCGGTAACGATACTACCAATCTCTAACTTAAACTACTATATCCGTGAGGAACTCAACCGTACCGCCACTCGTGCAATGGTGGTGCTTGACCCGCTCAAAGTGGTAATCACTAATTACACAGGCGACCCTGAAACAATTGAGGTAGAGAACAACCCAAACGCAGAGCCCAAAACCACACACGCTAGCAAGTTTGGGCGTGTCGTGTATATCGAGAAAGAGGACTTTAGCCTCGACCCACCAGCCAAGTACAATAGGCTTATCGTGGGCGGACTGGTTAGGCTAAAAAATGCCTATGTCATCAGGTGTAACAATGTGGTATTCAAGGCTGACGGCTCTATCGACTACCTGGAATGTGAGTACTTGCCCGAAACTCGCAGCGGTGCAGACAACAGCGGTATCAAGGTAAAGGGTACTATCCACTTTGTAGAGGAGAGTAATATCACCCGCATAACCGTCCGTGAAATCGGCAACCTCACCAAAATGGAGTACCTAGAACCAGCCAAAGCCTTGGCAAACGGTGCAACCATTGATGATGTCTTTGACCCAAATTCATTGACTGAGAGCGAGGCGTTGGCAGAGAAGTTTGTCGAAACCGCCCAAGTCGGCGATGTATTCCAGTTTGTCCGCAAAGGCTACTATTGCCTCGACCCAGACAGCACACCCGAGCATCTAATTTTTAACAAGACCATCGGTCTAAAAGACACATTTAATAAATAATATAAGCAAAAAGAAACAAGTACGCCGTTTTCAGCGTGTACTTGTTTTTCGTTTGTAAAACTGCTAATATTTTATCAAATTGTTGACAAAAATCATATAAAGTGCTAATATATTAGCATTATGAAAAATAAGTATGATTTGAATGATTTTGTCAAAACTCTTACAGAACAGAGTGTTTTGAATGGAATTGTAGAGAGGGTTAGAGAAAGACGCAAGGAAATCAAACTTTCGCAAAAGGAGCTCGCTCAAAGGTCGGGCGTTAGTTATGCGTCAATAAGGAGATTTGAAAGTACGGGCGAGATTTCTTTTAGTTCGCTATTAAAAATTGCGAGTGTATTAAATGCTCTTGCTGATTTTGAAAAGCTATTTAATACAGAAATTGTCTCAAACTTAAAGGAGTATTAATTGAAAATCGAAGAGATAAAAAAACTAAATGTCAAGTACAACAATAGAATTGTGGGATATTTGGCTGAGTTAAAAAATGGCAGTATAGCCTTTCAATATGATAATGAGTGGATAAAAAGAGGATTCTCGATTTCGCCAATTTCCTTGCCGTTATCAGACAAAATTTACATCAATGACAAGCTCACCTTTGGCGGTTTGTATGGCGTGTTTTGGGATTCCTTGCCAGACGGGTGGGGAGAACTTCTCGTTAGGCGTATGCTGAATAAATTTGGCATTAACTTTGATAGACTTTCGCCACTGCAAAGGTTGTATATAATAAACAAAAATGGTTTGGGTGCGTTGGAATACGAACCAAACAAGAGTCTAGAAACTGTAAACACACATTATAATTTGGACAGAATTGCCGAAGAAGCCGAAAAAATTCTAAATGATGAAGTCGAAGGCGTTGACTTGGATATGGTGTTCAATCTCGGCGGCTCGAGCGGCGGCGCACGACCAAAGGCTCATATAATTTGTTTTGATGGTGAGTGGATTGTGAAATTCCCTTGTGCTATTGACCCCGAGGCTATCGGCAAAAAAGAATTTGTGGCAAACAAATTAGCCAAAGATTGTGGAATAAATGTCAATGAATTTAGGTTGTTTGACTCAAAAATTGGCAGTGGTTTTTTTGGTTCGAAAAGGTTTGATAGAATAGGAGGCAAAAAACTACATATGATTTCGTTATCCGCACTACTGGAAACAACCCATAGATTGCCTAACCTAGATTATGGACATCTATTTCAAGTTGTTTGCAAGATAAGTGCTGATAGGGAAAATGATTTATACGATGCATTTAGGCGAATGTGTTTTAATGTATTTTATAAGAACAGAGATGACCACGGCAAAAATTTTGCTTTTTTGTATGATGAAAACCTAAAAGGTTACAAATTATCTCCTGCCTACGATATAACAAGTTTGCCAAATAAACCAGAGCACGAAATGACCGTAAACTTGAACGGAAAGCCTACCGAAAGCGATTTGTTGCAAGTCGCTCATGATTTTCATTTGTCCGAGAAGCGGTGCAAGGAAATAATTGAAACAATCAAGAATGTTTTAAGGAAATCAGAATAGGGCAATTACAATAATATTTTATATCTTCATTATTCCAATCTTTAAGTATAGTAATGTTATCCAAATCGCAAAAAAAGCACAAAACAGTATTTTGTTTTGTGCTTTTTGTTTAATTTGCATTTAATTTAATATTAAATTAGAATTTAATCCGATTTTTTTATTATTCTAATTTTTGTTGAATTAATTCCAATTTTTTAATTTATTTTATATTTATTTGCTATTTTAATCTTATTTTATTTTATTTTTACTCTAATTTTTGTGTATTTTTACTTTTTGATTACATCAAAGCCAGTAAACTCACGCAAAACCTCTGGGATAACAATAGAACCGTCCGCTTGCTGATAGTTCTCCATAATAGCGAGCAAAACCCTAGTCAAAGCGATTGCCGTACCGTTGAGGGTGTTGACATATTGCTTTTTGCCCTCTGCGTCAATATAAGTGATATTCAATCTCCTAGATTGGAAAGTTCTAAAATTACCAACCGAGGTAACCTCGCCGTACGCCCCAGACTCGCCACGCCTTGGCATCCATGCCTCAATATCGTACTTTTTGTAGCCGGG
>ERZ808267.141-NODE-141-length-29796-cov-4.619919_pt1 | contig 29796 bp, 24 predicted proteins | sample MGYA00521241_ERZ808267 | MGnify/ENA primary metagenome ERZ808267 (study PRJEB31516, sample SAMN03275592) | gut metagenome | biome: mammalia-associated habitat; material: feces | host: Papio cynocephalus | place: Kenya | collected 2012-07-19 ...
CTTCTAAAATTCTCCAGAGGGATATTTTAGAAGTTGTTTTATATCTCTCTGGCTATTTTTTAGGGTGTACTAAGTTTTCAGTTCATTGACAAACTCATCGTCTTTCCTTTGCTGCGATTGGGCTTTCTCCTTTTCGTTGAGTATCTCCTAAAGTATTAGTAAACTTAGTACATTCCAAAAAATAATCAGAGAAAACTATTAGAAAAGTAATCGAAAGGAGGCTGTAAAGTGGCGAAACGCAAAGTTAACTTAATGGCAAATTCTGAAGACAAGCACTTTCGTCCTGCTTTAACACCAGATGCAAGGGAAAACCAAATGATATCTCTAGCAATGGATTTAGTTGAGCAACGTCTTCGTGACGGAACAGCTTCTTCAGCGGAAACAACTCATTTTTTAAAGCTTGCATCAAGTAAGGAACGATTAGAAATGGAAATAATGGAGCAACAAAAACAATTAATTGCTGCTAAAAAAGAAAATTTAGATTCTTCTCGTAGAATAGAAGAGCTATATAGTGAAGCAATGAAAGCTATGAGAAGCTATTCTGGAGAACCAAATAATAATCAGTTTGATATTCATAGTGATGGTAATAAACATGATTAAAAGAACCTATTCGGAACTTATTCAAATGCATTCTTTTGAAGATCGCTATAAATATTTAAAACTTTCTGGTTCTGTTGGTTTTCAAACATTTGGTTTCGATAGATATTTGAATCAAAAATTTTATAAATCACTAGAGTGGAAAAAGATTAGAGACTTTGTAATAGTTAGGGATAATGGATGCGATTTAGGATGTATTGATAAACCAATATTTGGAAAAATTCTAATACATCACATGAACCCTATTACAATAGAAGATATCTCTAATAATCCGGAAGATATTTTAAATCCAGAATATTTAATTTCTGTATCACTAGATACACATAATGCGATACATTATGGGGATGAATCCATATTTAATAAATATTTAGTAAAAGATCGATATAGTAACGATACTATACCATGGAAAAATAAATAATTAAGGAAAGGAGTATCATATGGCAGATACTGTATTAGATGAGAGTATATTAAACTCTATAAAAAAATTACTTGGTATAAGTACAAGTGAAACAGTATTTGACCAAGATATTACTATTCATATAAATACGACATTGGCTAATTTAGTGCAAATGGGTGTTGGTCCTTCTGAAGGATATATGATTACTAGTGCTGATAATAAATGGGATGAATTTTGTGGAGATGATCTACCGCTTTTAAATAATGTAAAAACTTATATATATTTAAAAGTTAAGTTAGCATTTGATCCACCACAGGTATCTTCTCTATTAGAAGCAATTAATTCTCAATTAAAAGAACTTGAATGGAGAATGTATGTCCAAAAAGGAGGTTATTAATTATGAATGATTATTTACAAACAAAAGAACTTTATCATCATGGTATCAAAGGCCAAAAATGGGGAATCATACGAAAAGAGTTACACAATAGCAAAAAAGAGTATGCCGCCAAAAAAGAAAGTGGCACCATTGGTTATGCATTAGGTGCAGTCGCTGGCGGTGCAGCAGGCATCGGTTTAAGTTTTTTATTGAATCGTTCCAAAGTTTTTAAAAAAGATTCCAAAGGTCTTTTTAGAGAAATTAGAACCGGAGAAACTTATGGGCATTCTATGGCGTCGGTTGGCAAAAGAACCGTGGGAATGGCATTTGTTGGTGCTATGCTTGGCAGAAAAATTGGAAAGTATCGTGCTATGAAGAAATCGCAAGCGGAAAGAGCTAGAGACGCAGCCTTTGACAATTTAACAAATAAACAAAAAATGGTAGTTCTTGAAAATCAACAATTGGGGCATTCTGGCATCAAAGGTCAACGTTGGGGAGTTCGTCGTTATCAAAATGAAGATGGGACTCTAACTGAAGAAGGTAAAAAGAGATACGGAACGCCCGAAGGATACAGAGCAGCTGCTGAAGAGGCTTCTGCCTTGGAAGAAGCTACTAAAAGCGCCTCAAGCGCGGCAAGCACTGCCGCATCCCTTCTTAGTACGCAACGAGGCAGTAAAGCAATTAGAAAAGATTACTCTAGTTTAAGTAATAAAGAACTCCAAGACAGAGTTAATCGACTTAATCTCGAACGTGCATATGGCGATCTTTCTGGAGATACAAAATATGTACAAACTGGGAAAGAAAAAACTCGTGAAATTCTTCAAACAGTTGGCGCCACATTGGCAGTTGCTTCAACTGCGATCGCAATTTATGAGCATTTACATGGATTTAAAAATGTTGGTGGTAAAAAGAAAGGTTAGTGCTAAGTGGAACAAGTATGAATGACTATTTGCAAACAAAAGAACTTTATCATCATGGTATCAAAGGTCAACGTCGGGGAGTTCGTCGTTATCAAAATGAAGATGGGACTCTTACAGATGCTGGTAGAAAAAGAGTAACAAATCATTTAGGAAAAATCGAGCCTGCTTATTATACGCATCGCGGATTTATAAAAGATAAAACAAAAACATATATATTTTTACGCAAAAATAATATAATAACTGATTCCGATGTCAAAAAGCAAAGAAAATTAGAAGATAAGTATATAGATGCTGTTAAAAAAATTAATTCTAATAAAAAAAAATTTTCTAAGACATCTGTCAATAGAATGGTATTAGTTAGTGAGCAAGAAAATCAAAAATTGAATAAAATGAAAAACGATATATTATTCAATTTAGGAAGCGTATCGATGAAATTTTTGAATACTAATGAAAGATCTATATTTAAACAACAAATGGCTCGAGAATATTTAAGAACTTTAATGTATAATGATGAAAAGTTTTATAAGAAAAACAACTAGGAGCTAACTTATGTCCCTTTCTAATACGGTTGTGCCGAAATACTATGGCCGTTTTAGAGATGCGGTCATAAATGGAGATATTCCGGTTTGCAAAGAAATTTCTATGGAGATGAATCGCATAGATCAACTTATTGCAAATCCTGGAGTATATTATGATGATGAAGCAGTCGAAGGCTTTATCCGTTATTGTGAAAACGAACTTACATTGACTGATGGAGGAGATTTGCATCTTCTGGATTCATTCAAATTATGGGCAGAGCAAATATTTGGTTGGTATTATTTTCTAGAAAGAACTGTTTTTGTTCCAAATCCTGATAATCATGGGGGGCACTATGAAAAACGATCGATTAAAAAGCGTTTAGTTAATAAACAATATTTAATAATCGCTCGTGGTTCTGCTAAATCAATGTATTTGTCATGTTTACAAAGTTACTTTCTTAATATTGATACAACAACTACATATCAAATCACAACTGCACCTACAATGAAACAGGCCGAAGAAGTTCTTGGGCCAATCCGTACATCTATAGTTCGTGCAAGAGGTCCTTTGTTTAAATTTTTAACTGAAGGCTCTATACAAAATACGTCTGGTTCAAAAGCTGATAGAGTTAAACTCGCCTCAACCAAAAAAGGGATTGAAAATTTTTTGACTGGATCTCTTTTGGAGATAAGACCAATGAGTATAGACAAACTCCAGGGTCTTAGGAATAAAATTGGAACAGTTGATGAATGGCTTTCTGGAGATACATCAGAAGATGTTATTGGTGCAATTGAACAAGGTGCTAGTAAAGTAGATGATTATTTAATTGTAGCAGTTTCTTCCGAAGGAACTGTTCGAAATGGCGTTGGTGATACAATCAAAATGGAATTGATGTCGATTCTTAAAGGAGAATATATTAATCCTCATGTTTCGATTTGGTATTATAAACTCGATTCAGTTGATGAAGTCGCTCATCCAGATTTATGGATAAAAGCAAATCCTAATCTTGGAAAAACTGTATCTTACGAAACATATCAATTAGATGTTGAACGCGCTGAAAAAGCACCAGCATCAAGAAATGATATTCTTGCAAAAAGATTTGGAATTCCTATGGAAGGGTATACATATTATTTTACATATGAAGAAACTTTACCACATAATAAACGCGAGTATTGGAATATGCCATGTGCATTAGGAGCTGACCTTTCACAGGGAAATGACTTCTGCGCATTTACATTCTTATTTCCAATTTCAGATGGAACATTTGGCATTAAAGTTCGAAGCTATATAAGTTCCTCTACTTTTGACAAACTTCCAGCCGCCATGCGTCTTAAATATGAAGAATTTATGAATGAAGGTTCATTGGTTGTTCTTGAAGGAACTATTTTAGATATGATGCAAGTTTATGATGATTTGGATAAACATATTCAAAATAGACAGTATGATGTTCGTTGCTTCGGATTTGACCCATATAATGCAAGAGAATTTGTTGAACGTTGGCAAAGCGAAAATGGACCATATGGAGTTGAAAAAGTAATTCAGGGTGCTAAAACAGAATCTGTACCATTAGGTGAATTAAAAAAACTTTCTGAAAACAGATTACTTCTTTTTGATGAAAAGTTAATGCAATTTGCAATGGGAAATTGTATAGCATTAGAAGATACTAATGGAAATAGGAAATTATATAAAAAACGTTATGAAGCAAAAATCGATAACGTAGCTGCTATGATGGATGCGTTCATAGCTTATAAATTAAATAAGGAGGCTTTTGAATGAGTACTAAAAAACGAGCGACTGCAAAAAAAGTAGTAAAAAACCCTCCATCAACAAATGGAACGTATATATATAAAGCTACTAGATCAGATTCTGGTGTAACTTTTGAGTGGGTTCTTGAATAAGGAGAAAATTCAAAATGAATTTACTAGATAGATTAAAGCATGCTTGGAATGCATTTACTGATAGTGGAGGAAATGATCCTCCATTTTATACATATTATCAACCAAGAGAATACTTAGGAATGTCATCTACATATAGACCAGATCGATTATATTTAACTCGTGGGCAAGAAAAGTCTATTATTAGTACTGTTTATAATAGAATAGCACTTGATGTTAGCGGAGTTGATATTCGGCATGTTAAAGTAGATGAAAATGAAAGATATTCTTCATTAATGGATTCTGGTTTAAATAACTGCTTAACATTTGAAGCGAACAAAGATCAAGTATCTCGATTATTTATTCAAGATATAGTTATGTCAATGTTCGATGAAGGATGTATAGCAGTTGTGCCAGTTGACACTAGCATTAATCCTAAAGAATCAAGTTCGTATGATATACTATCAATGCGTGTTGGAAAAATAATAGAATGGTTTCCTGACTATATAACAGTTGAAGTATATAACGATCGTATTGGGATAAAAGAACAGATAACCGTTCCCAAAAGTACAACAGCTATTATTGAGAATCCGTTCTATGCAGTTATGAATGAACCAAATTCAGTTCTGCAGAGGTTAATTAATAAGTTCAATCTTCTTGACGCTATAGATGCCCAATCGGGTTCTGGAAAACTAGACTTGATTATTCAGCTTCCATACGTTATAAAGACTGATATGCGTCGCGAACAAGCCGAGAAACGCCGCGCAGATATAGAGCAACAATTATCTAGCTCTAAATATGGTATTGCTTATACAGATGGCACGGAAAAAATAACACAGTTAAATCGTCCGGTAGAAAACAATCTAATGAAACAGATTGAATATTTGACGAGTATGCTATATAGCCAGTTAGGTTTGACATCTACTATATTAGATGGAACTGCCGATGAGAAAACTATGTTAAATTATACAAACCGTACTGTAAAACCAATAGTAAGAGCAATAACAGAAGAAATGAGTAGAAAATTTCTAACTAAAACCGGGAGAACTCAAGGGCAACGAATAATCTATTTCGATAATCCATTCGAACTAATCCCAGTAAGTAATTTGGCAGATATTGCTGATAAGTTTACAAGAAATGAAATAATGTCACCAAATGAAATTAGACAAATAGTTGGATTAAAGCCAATCCAAGATTCAAAAGCTGATGAATTACGTAATCGTAATTTAAATGAACAAGTAAATCAAGAAGTGGCTAATACTCAAATAGATGATACAACAGAGAATGCTAATGAAAACTCGGATAATAATACATTATACATTCCAGATACTGAATCATAGGAGGAAAATTCAAAATGGCAAAACCTGAAAAATATGATTTTAGTGGGTGGGCTACAAGAAATGACATCCGTTGTTCAGATGGCAGAACTATTAGAAGAGGCGCTTTTGCAGAACAAGATGGAACAACTGTTCCTCTAGTTTGGAATCATAATCATGCAGATGCTGATAATGTTCTTGGTCATGCTATATTAGAAAATAGAGATCAAGGTGTTTATGCATATTGTTTCTTTAATGATACCAAGCAAGGAAATAATGCAAAAGAATTAGTTACTCATGGTGACATTTGTTCTCTTTCTATATTCGCGAATCAATTAAAACAGAATGGCGGAGATGTTATTCATGGAGCTATTAGAGAAGTTAGTTTAGTTTTAGCAGGGGCGAATCCTGGCGCCAAAATTGAAAATGTTATGGCCCATGGTGATAATCCCGATGAAGAAGCTATTATTTATAATGACTCTGATGAAATAAATTTAGTCCATGCGGAGGAAAATACAAAAATGGAAGAAGAAAATAAAAATGAAGAAAAAACTGTTCAAGATGTCATTGATAGTATGACCGAAGAACAGAGAAATGTTACTTATGCACTCATTGGCGAAGCTATTGAAAGAACCAAAGAAGAAATGCAAAGTAATAAAACAAAAAGCAATGAGGAGGAAAAAGAAATGAAACATAATGCTTTTGAAAATGAAGAACAATCAAAGATTGACAACACTTTATCTCATTCGGAATTTATGGAAATTGTTTCCGAAGCTAAGAGAAAAGGTTCTATGAAGGATGCTTTCCTAGAACATAATATTACTAATATCCCATATCTTGCTCATAGTATTACTAATGTTGGAAATTTTTTCCCAGAATATAAAGCTGTTAGTAAAGTCCCAGAAATTGTCGACCGTGACCAAGAATGGGTTGGAAATGTTATGACTTCTGTTAAACATACGCCATTCTCTCGTGTTAAATCTTTTTATGCTAATATCACTGCCGACGAAGCTCGTGCTAAAGGTTATGTAAAAGGAAAACAAAAAGTTGAAGAAGTTATCACTGCTTTAAAGAGAACCACTGACCCACAAACTGTATATAAACTACAAAAGATGGATCGCGATGATGTTATTGATATTACTGATTTTGATGTTGTTGCTTGGTTAAAAGGCGAGATGAGAGGTAAACTCGATGAAGAAATTGCTCGTGCTATTTTAATTGGTGATGGTCGTTCTTCGTCTTCTGCTGATAAAGTTGACCCATTGAAAATTAGGCCAGTTTATCAAGATGATGCTACATATACGATTAAACGCACTTTAACAAGAGCTGCTGGTGCAGACGAATATGCTTTTGCAAAAGCTTTCATTAAAGACGTTGTTAAATCTCGTAAAGATTACAAAGGATCCGGTAATCCAACTCTTTATACAACTGAAGATATGTTAACTGACATGCTTCTAATTGAAGATACCACCGGTCGTGTTATTTATGACACAATTGAAAAGTTGAAAACTGCTCTTCGCGTACGCGATATCATTACTGTCCCAGTAATGGAAAATGTTACTCGCGAAGATACTTCTGCAAAGAAGAAATGGAATTTACTTGGTATTCTTGTCAATCTTACTGATTATAATATTGGTGCTGATAAGGGCGGATCCGTTAATATGTTTGATGACTTTGATATTAACTACAATAAGTATGAATATCTCATTGAAACCCGTTGTTCTGGTGCTCTTGTTAAACCTTATTCTGCCATCAGCTTTGAAGAAGAAGTTAGCACTGCTTCTTAATAAGTAGTTTAGTTATAAAAAATCAAAATGGCAAAATTCCATGGTAAACTTGGTTACGGTATTTCCGGTGAAACCAAGCCGGGAGTATGGGTTGACCAAATAATAGAAAAAGATATTGTTGGTGATTTTATAAAAAATACTAGACAACTCGAAAATTCTGGAGGGGTCAATGATAATATTAATATTAATAATAGTATTAGTATTGTAGCAGATCCTTATGTTACTGAAAATTTCCATTTGATTAAATACGTGAAGTTCATGGGTACTGCATGGAAAGTTAAAATAGCTGAAGTACAATATCCACGAATAATATTGACTCTTGGGGGTGAATACAATGGCGAGCAGGCTTGAATTGCATGAAGAACTAGTTGATGTTCTTGGATCTAGAAACGTGTATTTTCAACCCCCAGAGTCGATCAAGATGAAGTATCCGGCAATAGTTTATGAGCGTAATGATATAAAAAATAAACATGGAGATGATGATGTGTATCTTCAAGCTTATCAGTATAAAGTTACTATTATAGACTATGATCCTGATAGTGAAATTGTTCAACGTATGGCAAAATTTAAAATGTCCAGATTTAATCGACACTATGTCGTTAATGGACTTAATCATGATACATTTACCATTTACTATTAATATATAGGAGGACAAAAATAATGGCAAAATTAGTTTGGGATAAAGCTGGCGAACACGTCTATGAAACTGGTGTGTCCAAAGGTGTTCTTTATGTAATGTCCGATACTCCAGGGACTTATGGAAAGGGTGTTGCTTGGAACGGTCTTTCGAGCGTTTCTGAAAGCCCTACTGGAGCTGAAGTTTCTGCTATTTATGCAGACAATATTAAATACCTCAACTTAATGTCCAGAGAAGAATTTGAAGGTAGCATCGAAGCCTATACTTATCCAGATGAATTTATGGCGTGCGATGGTTCCGCTTCTCTTGCTAAAGGATTCACAGTTGGACAACAAAATCGTAAAACTTTTGCTTTTTCATATCAAACAAAAGTCGGCAATGATTTAAATCCAGAAGCAGGTTACAAGATTCATATTATTTATGGTGCACTTGCTTCTCCATCCGAACGTTCATATGAAACTGTTAATGATAGCCCTGAAGCAATGACTTTCTCTTGGGATATTACAACCACCCCAGTAGAAGTTACAGGATTTAAACCAACAGCTCATATTGAATTAGATTCTACCAAAATTCCAGCTGATAAACTTGCAAAAGTTGAAGCTAAACTTTATGGTTCTGAAACTCCAAATAGTGGAGATCCAACTTTATTAATGCCAGATGAAATTCTCGCATTAGTTAAAGATGACGGTGAATAAATAATAAAAAAATAGAAGGGGTCTATTTAATGATTAGGCCTCTTCTGAAATTTAAAATGGAAAATAATAAATATAAGGAGAAATAAAATGCTAAAAAAAACTATTACTTATGTCGATTACAATGGTGTTGAAAGAACTGAAGATTTCTACTTTAATCTTTCTAAAGCAGAAATTGCTGAAATGGAATTAGAAATTCCTGGTGGCATGGCTGCTTTAATTGAACGTATCACCAAAACCAAAGATACTCCATCATTAGTTAAAATGTTCAAAGATCTTATTTTACGTGCTTATGGTGAAAAGAGCGACGATGGAAAACGTTTTGTTAAATCTAAAGAATTAAGAGATGGATTTGAACAAACTGAAGCTTATTCTGAATTATTTATGGAATTAGCTTCAAATGCCGATGCGGCTTCTGCTTTTATTAATGGAATTACTCCAAAAGTAGATAGCAAGAAGATTACTGCTAAAGCAGAATAACTTAGAAAATAATTTGAGAGGCTATCGATATGTTGACTATAACAATACCTGCAAAAGAAGGTTGGGATGAAAACACCCAAGAATTTGTACATACAAAAGAGCAGACATTGTGCTTAGAGCATTCTTTAGTCTCTCTTTCTAAATGGGAAGCAAAATACCATAAATCTTTTATTGGCGAAGAGAAAAAAAGTGCTGAGGAATTGCTCTATTATGTGCAATGCATGACAATTACACAAAATGTAGATCCTAAAATATATAGTTTATTAGGCCAAGAAGAGCTTGAGGCGATTAATAACTATATACAAGATAGTAGAACTGCTACTTGGTTTAATGATAGAAAAAATCAAATGGGAGCTATAGCTGGAAAGCCTAAAGGTGAGACAGTAACAAGTGAATTAATTTATTATTGGATGGTATCATTTCAAATACCATTTGAATGCCAAAGATGGCATTTGAATAGACTTCTTACTTTAATAAGAATATGCAAAATAAAAGAGCAACAGAGTGGTAAATCAGGTAGAATGTCAAAAAGAGATGTGTTATCTCAAAATGCGGCTTTAAATGCTGCTCGTAGAAGTCGTATGCATACAAAAGGATAGCATATGCCAATAAAAGTTAAAGTATTAGGAAATTTTGATATTACTGAAAAATATTTTAATACTGCTCTACATGTAACTGATATACCAAAAATAGAAAAAATTGCTGAAAAAGCAGTTAAAAAATTTGCGGATGCTACACCAAAAGATTCAGACGTTACAGCAGAATCTTGGGGGTATGAAATAATTCAAAATGGAAAAGAATTCTCATTAATATTTACAAATTCTAATGTAAAAAATGGAGTTAATATAGCATTAATTATAGATTCTGGTCATGCAACTCCAGATGGAAAATGGGTTCGTGGTGAGAAATATTTAGACAAAACTACTGAAGAAGTATATAATGATATTTTAAATGAAACATGGGAGGAGTTAAAGAACTTATGAGTGACGTAGATAAACGCGTAGTTCAAATGGACTTTGATAACAAAAAGTTTGAAAAAAATGTTAAACAAAGCACCGAGTCAATTAACAACTTAAAGAAAACTTTAAACTTCGACGGTGTTTCGAATAGTATAGACCAAGTAAGTTTAAAAATTAAAGCTTTTGAAATAATGACCACGACTGCATTAGTTAATATTACTAATCAGGTTGTTAACCTAGGAATTCGAATGGTAAAATCTTTATCAGTCGATAATATATCCGCTGGTTGGGCTAAATACGGGCAAAAGACAACATCAGTAGCAACAATGATGGCACAAAACTTCAAAGTTGCTGGTAAAGAAATTACCGACACTTCTGAAAAAATGAGTGTTGTAACTGCTCAATTAGAAAGACTAAGTTGGTTCTCCGATGAAACTTCATACACATTTACTGATATGGTTGATAATGTTGGTAAATTTATAGCAGCTGGGCAAGATTTAGACGTATCAGTAAAAGCAATGGAAGGCATCGCTACATGGGCGGCTTTATCAGGGCAAAATGCAAGTACTGCAGCAAGAGCAATGTACCAACTTTCCCAAGCAATGGGTAAAGGAAAAATACAATTAATTGATTACAAGTCAATACAAAATGCTAATATGGATACTGTTGAATTTAGACAGACTATATTAGAAGCTGCTGTAGCGCTAGGGCAATTAACAAAAGAAGGAGACAAATTTGTAACTAAAACTGGTAAAAAATTTAGCCAAAGCCAATTCACAGAAGAATTAAGTTCTGGATGGTTTACGAGTCAAGTTTTAGTAGAGGGTTTGTCTAAATATTCAGCAGCAGTTGATCAAATTTATGAACTTGCTAATAAGGAGGGTTTAACTGCATCTGAAGTAATTGAAAAATATGGCGATACTTTAGATATTTTTGGTCTTAAAGCATTTAAAGCGGCTCAGGAAGCAAGAACTTTTGCAGATGTTTTAAATTCTGTTAAGGATGCCGTTTCGTCAAAATGGATGACTACATCCGAAATGATATTCGGTAATAAGGATGAGGCAGTCACGTTATGGACTGATTTATCAAATGCTTTATATGAAGTTTTTGCTGAATCTGGAAACTTTAGGAATGAAATATTAAAAGTTTGGAAAGAACTTGAAGGAAGAGCTGACTTATTTAAAAAAGGTGGTCCCGATCAGGGCGCTTTCTGGAATATATTCGATGCAATTACTAATTTAAAGAAATTAATAAAATCTGCATGGAATACCATATTTCCACTTAGTCAAATGGAAGATGAAAGTGATCAAGCCAAAGAAATTGGTAATAATTTAAAAACTCTAACTAAAAATTTTCAATCGTTTACTAAGAAATTACAAATGTCTGAAGCCACAAGTTTGAGATTGCGTAAAATTTTTGAAGGATTATTTACTGTTTTAAAATTTGGACTTCAAGTTTTAAAAGCAATTAGATATGTGTTGGATCCTATATTCGAATTAGGAAAACGATTAATCACTGTTGTATTAGATAAAATGATTAGTCTTTTAGGATCAGTTCAAATAAGTGGTGATTTTTTATTTAAAATATCTGAAAAAATAAATGATGTATTAACTAGTATTTTTGATTTGTCGTTTGATTTTTCTGGAATATTAGGAAGTATTATTAAATTAATAAGAAATTTGTTAGGAGTTGTGGCAAATTTATTTAAAGAATTGTTTAATTTTATTAAACAATCAAAAGTTTTTAAAAAAGCAGCCACTTTTATACAAGCTTTTATAGACAATTTGGCAGAAGGGATTAAAAAACTTCAGCCAATATTCAAATTGTTACTAAAAATTATCCAAAAAGTAATTAAGGTATTATTACAAATCCCAAGGGCTTTAAATAATATTAGTAAATCTTTAACTGGAAAAGGAATTGTCAAAAATCTAGCTACTTTTTTAGATAGAATAGTTGAATTATTTGATAAATTTGAACAAGGCTTAAATACTGATAAAATTCAAAATGGATCCACTATATTATCTCCATTAGAACATTTTTTCTATGGGATTGGAGCTTTTTTAAACGGGTTATTTACGTTATTAAAAAGCGTGTTATTGACTGCTGGAAAAGCATTAGAAATAGTAGGTACGATTTTTAATGAGCTTGGTAATCTTATAACAAATGCTATTCAAGGTACTTTAGAAATAAATAAAGGTTTATTGATATTTTTAGCCATAACAGCGCCCATAACAGCTATTATTATTGCTATAGTAAATGTTATTAAAAATATAGGATGGACGATAGTGGCGATTAAAAAACCATTTTCTATCATTGCTGATTCTGTATCTGGTTTAATAGATAAAAAAGCAATGCAAATGATGGCTGATGCTATTAAAACATTTGCGGAAGCACTTTTGTTAGTATCAGTATCTTTATTAATATTAGCGGGTATTAATACAAAAGGGATGATACAAGCTGTAATTGTTTTTAGCATTGTAGCTGCATTATTCACAGCAATTACATTGTCATTATTTACTATAGGGAATTCTATAAAGCAAACTTGCAAGGCAGTTGGTTTCGTTGAAAAACAAGCAACAACCTTACGACAAGGTATAATAGGAATTTTAGATCAAGTAAAAGATAATATTGCTGCTATGAAACAGATGGCTGGAGTATATTCAATGGCAGAATTAGTTAGAGCAATGTCTAATGCTTTTCTAAAAATAGCTGTTTCGTTCATGATTGTTGGAAAATTGTCATGGGAGGATATTGGAAAAGGTGCTACTGTAATGCTAGCGATGATCGCCGAAGTTTTTTTACTTGTAAAGGCGGTTGGAAAGAAAAAAGTAGATGTTAAAAAAGCTACCCCAACTATTATACAAATGTTAGCATTTTCTGTATTATTAAAATCTTTTGCTAACACTTTAAAAACGTTTAAAGGATTGACTGATAATGAACGTGTAAATGTAGGAATTGCATTTCTGGCTGTAACTGGACTAATAGTAGAATTCTGGTTAATGTTCAGAGAAATTAATAAGACCAAAATCAAGCCTGCTAGTATAAAATCAGTTTCGGCATTACTATTTGGAATTTCGGCATTACTATTGTCATTTGGAAAAACTATAAAAACTATAGCAAATATTCCTTGGGATGCGGCAGGAAGATCTGTTGGGTATGTCTTATTATTTATAATTTCTTTAATGACGATGCTTATATTTTTAAATAAGTTTACAAATTTAGCAAAAGGATTTAAGCCTGCTCCATTGGAGAAACAAATATTTGCTTTAAGTGTATTACTATTGTCATTTGGAAAAACTATAAAAACTATAGCAAATATTCCTTGGGATGCGGCAGGAAGATCTGTTGGGTATGTCTTATTATTTATAATTTCTTTAATGACGATGCTTATATTTTTAAATAAGTTTTCGACAGTATCTAATAAACTGCAAATAGCCGCTATCTCAAGACAATTATTGTCATTATCAGTATTATTATATTCGTTTAGTTTTATAATAGGAATTTTATCTTTAGTTGATTATGGAAAAGCTTGGAGTTCAGTCGGAAATGTGGTAGTATTTTTAGCTGCTATAACAGGAATGTTAATTGCGATTAATAAATTTGCTGCTAATTATGGTAATGCAGACTTATCGGCGGTAACTAAACAAATTAATGCCATAGGAAGGGTATTATTAGCATTCACAGCTGTAATAGGAATTTTATCCTTAGTTGACTATGGAAAAGGTTGGTCTGCAGTTGGTTCTGTAATAGCATTCTTAGGTGCTATAACTGGAATGCTAGTAGTGATTAATAAAGTCATTGGATCATTTGATAGTAATACAGCAACCGAAGTCGCTAATCAATTTAAAGCAATATCATTACTTTTATTAGCTTTTGCTGGTATAATTATAATTATGTCTAGAATTCCTTGGACTTCAGGATTAGCATCAACTGGATTTATAATAGCATTCTTAGGTGCTATAACTGGAATGCTAATAGTATTAAATAAAATTCAAGTTGGGAATTCTAATGCGATAGTTATGCAATTAGCAGCTCTTGCATTGTTATTGTTAACTTTTGGAACATCTATGGCATTACTCGCAAGTGTTCCATGGCAAAATATTTTAGCAGCAACTTTAGGATTATCGGCTGTTTTACTTTCTGTTTTAGGATTAGAAGTTGGTTTGACAGCTATTGGAAAATCAGGAATGGATATTTTAAAAGATTTCCTTGGAATTTCTGGTGGAATAGTATTATTATCTGCATCGTTAATAGCATTAGCAACAGGGTTTAAAATATTTGCTGATATTGGTTGGGATTCTATTGGAAAAGGTGCTGCAGTTGTTGCCGGTTCATTCGTATTATTAGCTGCTACTGCTGCAATATTAAAAGCCGCTAATCTTACTAGTACTTTATTGGCTTTAAGCGCATCTATGTTATTAGTTGGTGTTGGTATGATAATGGCAGCCACTGCTATTAATATATTAGTTACTACTTTAGGTACTATTGCAGAGACGTCAACAACATCTATTCAAGCTACTTCTGATAATCTTAATGCATTAGCACAAGTCATATCTACTGCATTATTGGCTGGGTTACAATCATTATTTGACAATATTAACATATTGCTACCAAGTATATTCAATGTAGTTAATAGCGTTGTTGATGAGATAATATTATTGTTGGGTGAAAAAGGACCGGCTATAGTTGAAGCTGTAATTAAACTTCTTACTGATACTTTTGCTGAGTTAGCAAAAAATAGTGAAAGTTTAATGAATAGTCTTTTTACAATTCTAGATAATTTCTTGGCAGAGCTCGATAAAAGAATTGATTCGCTTGCTGAAAAAATAGGTAGCATAATAATTAAAATAATAAATAAAATTGCTGACGATATGGACAAGATTGTAAAAGCATTAATTAAATTGCTAAAATCTTTAGTGTTATCTTTAGTAAATAATGCTAGTGCATTAGGTGATATAGTAGCTCTTTTAGTAGATTTTGTATTAGACATCATTGAAATGTTGCTTGACAATGTAGTAAAAATAGCAGGTACAATTGCAAAAGTATGTCTTGTACTTATTGCTGCTGCTATAAAAATAGTTATTGCATCATTGGGTAGTCTCGGTAGATTATTAACGGTATTTGTGTCATCGCTATTATTATTGATAGCGCAAACTTTCATCGGATTGACCAGGGTGCTTTTTGAAGTATTTAAACTTATTATAAAAGAAATTATCAAAACAATAGTTGATGTAATAATTTATATGCAAGATGCATTTGCTATGATTGGCCAACTTATAATGCAGCTTATTATAAGAGGACTTATTTCCATCGTTCAAGCCGGGTTAGGATGGTTATTTGATATTATTGATAGCATTTTTGGGACTAATATTCAAGAAAGTCTCCAAAAAGCGTCTGATGACATTGCTAATAAAGCCAGAGAAACAGCTAATAGTCTTGAGGGTAGTATGGATCGCGTTCGTGGCGCAATGAAAGATATGTCTAAAGACATTAATGAAGTTATTGATTATGCCACGACAGAAGCGGATTCGGCTTTATCTGATGGTTTTGAACAAATTAATAATGCTGTTACTAAAAGTAGTGAACAACTTGGCAAAGCATTTACCAATGGAACCGTAAAGGGAATGCAAAAAGGCGAAGATGAACTTTATAAAGCTGGTGGAAATTCGGCCGGTAGTGCAATAGATGGTGCTAAAGATACATCAGAAACTCACTCCCCGTCCAGAGTGTTTTATCGTATTGGAGAGTATTTCGTTCAAGGTCTTGCTAATGGAGTGTCTGATAATTCATACGAAGTTGTTGATGCAATGACTTCTATGGTAACTAACGTTATTAATACTACTCAAGATACTATAGAAAATCAAAATGGGGACGATTTGACTATTAAAGTTGGAATGGATATTTCTGGAGTTGAAGCTCAATCTAAAAAGATTACAGATATAATGACTGGCATAAACAGAGTTGATACTACTGCTTATGGGAAGAATGCATTATACGCTTCAAGATCTTCTAAGAAGTCCGATTCCGAGCAAACTGTTACAAATACGGACAATTCATCCAATGTAACTTATAATAATGTTTTCAATGTAACTAGCACTGATCCAGAAAGATCTGCTGAGGAAATTGATAAAACATTAAATAGACAAGCTGTAAAAGCTAGACTGGCACGTGGTGTCGTATAAAAGTATAATATAATGGAGGAGACTTGTTTTATGGGAAACCTAATATTTAATAGTATTTCTACTGAGGATTTGGGGCTCATTATTCAAGCCCCTCCTGTATATACTTTTCCATCCAAGGACTTAAGCACAGAACATGTCCCTGGACGGAATGGTGATTTGATTATAGACAATAAATCTTATAACAATGTAGATAGGGTTTATTCAATTGCTTCAGTGTTTCGTCCTGGCACAGGTTTTATTGCAAACTCTCAAAAAATAATAGAGTGGCTTACTTCTGCTAAAGGTTATTGTAGATTAGAGGATTCCTACGACCCTTTAGTTTATAGATTAGCAGAGTATCAAGCAAATAATTCATTAACAAATTATTATGATCAAGCAACTGCAATGAATGTCACATTTAATTGCAAACCTCAACGTTATTTGAAAGATGGTGAGAAAGAAGTTGATTTTACTGGCTCTGAAATAGTTTTAGAAAATCCAACAAAAGAAATTTCATTGCCTTATATAACAATATCCGATATAACTTACTCTGAAAACGATGTGATATTGATGACAATAACTAATTTTGATACATCTTCTGTTACATCGACCATAACTATATCACAGTTACCAAAAAATTCAATGACTATAGATTCAGAAGAACAAACTGTATTTTATAAGGATGATGCTGGCTATATAGAAGATCTTAATAGATATTTAAATTTAAATGGGAGCGATTTTCCTAAATTTTTAGCTGGAAAAAATATAATTTCTATTGCTAAATATATTAAAGATTCTATTCTTATAGAAAATTATAATAATTTAATAAAAAGAAAACAGGTTGTTTGTGCAGCAAAGTATCAACCATACGATGCTATAGTTGAATCCAACCAAGAAAAATTTGTTGTTAAGTCTTATAATAATTTAAAACTTTTAAAAGAGGAAGCTTATCAATGTCAAGCATATTTAACATTATGCGACGAAAAATCTGAGAAATACACATTTGATTCATTCAATACCCTATTGCAATTAAATGGACAACAATGTGCTTTTATTGGGGCTGACTCTACATTACCAGATTGGTTATCATTAGAAACAACATCCGATGGAAAAATTAAAATATTTTTAAATCCAGATGCAGATGTTGTGAAAATAAACGATTCTTTATCTGGTGGTTTTGTTATGACTTCTTCTGATAAAAAAATATATTTTATTAGAGCAGGGCGCGATCATATTATAGGAAATAAAGAATATAAATCAAGTGAACTAATTAACGTGACATTTTATAAAGCAAAAATTAATGCAAATTTTCCGGAATTAGATATTGAATATGCAGATATGCCGTCAGATTGGCTTCAATTTAATATATTATATAATGAAGATACAATAGATGGTAGATCACCAACTAAAGTTCAATATAAAACAAATGCGACTGGGTATTATTATACAAAACAAGGTTTGTTAGTTAAAAAAGATACTTGGAAATATATTTCAGTATCTTCCGAGGATAAAGATAAAATTTTGGGCGAGGCTAGTTGGTCAACCTGGAAGAGAGCATTTGTTTCAACTAGTGGGACTAGTATTTCTACGACTACTACTTATCCATGCAAATATTTAGCAGAGGTTCCTCAATACAACAACATCACAACCACTACTAAAGATAAAGATGGAAACGAAAAAGAAGAAATCACAAATAAAGTTCATTTTAAAGTAATAGCTTTAAATGATGAGTTAACAAAGATTCGTTTTGTTGCTATAGATAAAGGTTTTTATAGAGTAAATGATACTGATATAACCAATTTTTCAGAAGTTGATAAAAATAATACAATACCATCTTTAAATGAATATGATACTACTAAATCATGTAGTATTTATTTTTTAGGAGTGGCTCCTGATTATTCTACTGAAAAAGAATATCCATCGTGGTTGAATAGTCAATTAAAAATTACTCCTAATAAAGCTGGAAGCACGATTAACCCTGAATCAATTGATTTTATTACAAATAAATACCCATCTGCATATTATAGATATTCATATACAGATTCTAATGGCGATACTAAATTAACCGATTGGAAACTAATCGAAGGTGGAAAAGAGATCGGAGTGATCTCTCCTGATACTAGAACTAGTGTGCATCCTACTGATGAAACATATACATTATATATGATATCCGAATTACCGCAATCATTTACTTACGTTGATGCTGATGGCAATGAGATAAAAAATATTGGTTTTTATGATGCCGATAATAATCTATATACTAATAATATTCCACCAGAATGGCTTAAAGTTTCTTTAAAAAAAGGAGCTAAAGACGACGGATCCGAAGACCACATAAAATTCGATGTTGCTAAAGCTGGATATTATAAATGGGATGCGGGATTAGTATGGATAAAATATGAAATTGGTAAAGAAATAATATTGAGTGCTTTAGACGATGATACTACTATATACTATATGGATGAAATCCCGGTATATGTGGATTTAAAAGTAGTTAATAGTAGAGTTATTGAAGGCATTACTGGCAATCCAGAAACTGTAAAATTTACAGCAAAAAACGATGGATATTATCGAGCTAATACTAATACTGATTGGATTTTTTATCATAAAAATGACGATGTTGTTGAAGTTAAAGTTAGTGAAGATACTACAATACATTATTTAACAAAATCTGAAGAAAATCTATCCAATATTAAAATGACTATTATACCAAGGTGGTGGATGCTATGATAATATTATTCGACGAAAACGAAAAAGATTTTTCAAGTCTTGGTTTGGGTATTTTAAGAGATGCGACTTCATGTCAAGTTAAGGAAGGTTTGAATGACGCCTTTGAATTGGAAATGAAGTATCCAATAGATGGAAATAATTTTTCTAAAATAGAAATCAATAAAATTATTTATTGCAAACCCAATCCATATGATTCAATGCAACCGTTTCGTATAGCTTCTATATCAAAACCTATTGATGGAATTGTTACTATAGATGCATATCATATATCATACGATATGAATGGAATTGGGTTAAATCCTATATATGGAATTAATCTTAGAGACACTCTTGAAAAAATTCAAAATGGATCTATAATACCTAGTAATTTTAAATTTTATACTGATACAAATTCTAGTAAAACCTATAAGACAACTGCTCCATATAATATGCGGGCAGTTCTTATGGGGAGTGATGATTCAATATTGGAAAAATACGAGTGTGAAGTAAAATTCAATAAGTTTGAAGTTCATTTATTAGCTAAAAGAGGATCTAATAGAGGTGCTCAAGTAAGATATGCTAAAAATTTAACAGACTTAAAGCATGATATTTTAAATGATAATCTTTATAATGGGGTATATCCATATTATCATAAAGAAACTACTAATGTTAATAGCGAAACCTCTACTGGAGACTTCAAGCAAGCATATATTGTTGGCAAAAAACCTTATCAAGACGGGTGGTTATCATATACAAATGGTGGGGAACCATATCACCCAGTTGATACAGCGCCAATTCAAATAGCTACTGAAGGGGATTATTATCAAAACGTATATACTTGGAATCCTACTATTCAAAGATATGAAGAAAAAATATATAATCAATCTGTAACTCTTGTTGAGGGTGTTATAAGTCCTGACTGGATTTATATAGATTGGACTAAACTTCCTAATATAGTTTGTAAAGCAGGAGTAAATGGGTATTTTAAAGCTTCTACCGAAACTGAATGGACTTATCATAATGAAGGCGATGTTATATTCGAGGGTAATATTAAGCAAATAACTACTGATATTGCTGGAAAATTCATTATGTATTATGCAGAAGTAATCCCCACGGAGTCATCATCAAGTTCAGAAGAAGAGAGTAGTGTTAGTCATGTTGAATTAAAAGACAAAATTATGTGGCTAGATACTCCAGAAGCAAAAGCTATGACACATAATAAAATACTAATGTTGGATCTTACTTCTGAATTTGATAACGAAGATATCCCTGATGAAGATAAGTTAAAAGCTAAAGCTAATGAATATATCGAAAAGAATAAAATTGGTAAATATAAATTTGACACCGATGTTTCATTTATTGATTTAAGTTCTACAGCTAATGGCGATACTTATAAAGATCTTGAAAAAGTTGAACTCGGCGATACTGTCAAAATAGTTTATAAACAACTTAACATTGATATAGATCTAAGAGTTATTTCAACTGAATATGATGTTTTATCTGAACGATATATAAAAGTTGAACTTGGAGAAAAATCAGATAAGCTATCCGGTAATTCAATTCAAACTGGGGATGACGTGTCATCCTTAACAAATGATGTTGGATATACTGATGTTTCGACAGTTAATAAACTTATTGCTAAAATAGTAACTGCGGATTATATTCAGGCTAAGAATGCAAAACTAAGCACTGCTCAAATTTTGGAACTTCAAACTGCTAGAATTAAATGTACTGGAATTCTCGAGGCCACTCAATTAGAATTGGATACTTTAGTTGCAAAAATGTTGACTGCAGATAATGCAGCTATTTCGAATGAGCTAAAAGCTGGCACAGTAACAGTTGCAGGAGATATTACTATCAATTCTGGCGCCATTAGTATAACGAATGGAGAAAAAGTATTTTCTGTCACTAGAGATGGTGATTTGACTGCTAATTCTGTTACAATAACTGGTGGTAGCTTGAATATTGCAGATTCATTTGAAGTAACTAATGAAGGCATTCTAACTGCTAGAGGTGCGGACATTCAAGGTGATATACAAGCTACTGGTGGTCTTATTGGCGGATTTACAATTGGAGAGAATGCCATTTATAATACTATAGCTTCGTTTGATGATGAGAGTGATACTGGTGTTTATTTAGGAACTGATGGTATAAAATTGGGTTCTAAGTTTATAGTTGATTCAACTGGAAAAATGATTGCTGAAGAAGCTGAATTAACTGGCAAAATTACAGCAACTTCTGGCAATATTGGTGGAGCTGTTATTGAAAATGGCATTCTAAAAATTGGATCTGCAAACGTAATTGATATAAATGTTAACGATAAATTTATTGTGGATGCTAATGGTAACACTACAATTCAAAATGGAAGTCGTGATGCTTATATAAAATTGTTAGAGTCTGGTGCGATTCGTTTAAGCAATGTATCGGTTAAGGGAAGTATTATTGCAAGATCTGGGGATATTGGTGGTTTTTGCATTGAAGATTCCACCATGTATAATGGAAGTATTAAATCATGGGATACTGACTATACTACTGAAACTGGCATATATTTTGATTTCAATGGAATTCGCATCGGTCCTAATTATAGAATTTCTAAAGATGGATCTAGTTTTATTGGTAAAGATAAAAGTGATATTAGTACTGGAGTCGATGCCGATGGAAAACTCACTGCTTTAAATGCTGAAATTTTAGGAAAAATTACAGCCGAAAGTGGTTATATTGGAACTGAAAAAGAAGGATTTTCTATAAATAAAGATTCTATTTATAAAAAATTTGGAGATAAAAGCAACAATAAAATATCGGATGTTGTCTATATAGGCACGGATAAAATTCGATTGGGGCAAGATATCACTTATTCATTTTCGATTAACATTGGCGAGATAATAAAAGCTAATACAAAATTATTTAATTTACCATATGGTAAAAATGGAGAAGATTCTTTATCTGGTGAAAATTTCATTTTTTCAACCGATCCGTATAATGAAGATCGTCCATTTAAAATAATTTATTGCGATAAAGACGGTGATCAGGTACAGAAATTTAATGGAACTTTTGGAGATACCGTAGTAACAGATGGCATATCCAATCATATAGTAAAAGCTAATGCTTCAACTCTTAATATTACATTAGGTTATACTTATATTGAAAACTATAAAGCAGATTCCAATGGTAATATTATCTACTATAAAGTCAACGAAGATGGTTTATATGCAATAGATGAAAATGGTGATTACATAGAAGATCCTAATGGGAAACCGATGAAAGATAAAAATGGTGTTCCTACCGAAGTTCCTATTTATGGCATAAAATTTATTGCCGCTGATAGATATAAAGCAGATTCCAATGGTAATATTATCTACTATAAAGTCAACGAAGATGGTTTATATGCAATAGATGAAAATGGTGATTACATAGAAGATCCTAATGGGAAACCGATGAAACTTATCATAATTCCATTTGCAAATTGTGTATTATCATTACCAGAAACTAAAGGATTTCTTGTTAAAAACAATGGATTATTAATAGCGAATAATGCGCAAATAACTGGGTCATTCAAGGGAGACGTTAATATCGATGGTGGTTCTATAAAAATTCAAAATGGAAATACTACGACATTCGAAGTTACTTCTGACGGAGAGTTGACTGCCACCATAGGTCGTATTGCAGAGTTTAACATTGATTCAAATGGATTTCACAAATGGACTAGTGATATAGGAGAAAATAACTCCGTGTTAATATCTCATGGATATTCTTCTAATATATCAATAGGCGGATCAACTGGAACTAATGTATGGGCTTTGACTGCTGGTAAAAATTTTGGGGTAACAACCTCAGGATTATTAATAGCGAATAATGCGCAAATAACTGGTGATTTGACTGCTAAAAGTGGGATGATCGGTCCATTGCACATAGATTTAAATAACACAATATATTATTTAACAGAGACGGGAAATAAATCTTTTATAATAAATCCGACAACAACGTATTCTTATTGGCAGTATGTTGGCAATAATGAAAATCTTATAGTCGATGGAATTCATGTTAGTAGTGCTTTAACATTTCGATATATAGACATCCATTACAGCGATGCGCCATCGCTTTATAAAGTATTTTTTACCCCTGAAGGTTTACTAACATCTTCTGGGCTTAGTGGTACAAATAGTTATTGGGATGGGAATATTCCTTTGAAATATTTTTCAAACATACCATTTTTTAATAATTCGGTTCGAACGTACTTCTCTGATAATACCGACGATTATGAATTATCTAATGATAAAGTGCATAATCCGATTTTCGATGTGACTACTGTAAAAGTATCAAGTGACCGCTTAGGAACTACTGTTTCAAAACCAACAACGCGTGGAATAACATACAATAAACTAATATATGCAAATGCGATTCCTAGTTTAGCCAATGGACCTGCACTAATAACATCAGTATCTTCGAATAGTACTGATTGTATAATTCGGTCTACGGTCGAACAAGATGTCATATTATTTAGAATATTTATTTAAAAGGAGAAAATTCAAAATGGTTAAAAAATTAATTGAATTAGTAGTGATAATGCCGGTATTAAATACACTTACTGGCAAACACTACAAAAATTTTAAGGTTGCTTTAGAAATAGCAGAATTAAAGAAAGAGATCTCATCTAAAGTAGAATTTTATATGGCTCAAGAAAGAGATATAGCTAATACATTTGCTATGAAAGATGACAATGGACAACTCATTATAGAGAACAGCTCTCATATTAAATTTGAAAATGCGGAAAAAGCTGTTGGTTTTAACAACGCTGTTCTCGAATTGAAAAATACTGAAGTAGAGATAAAAGCGCCTATTGAAATTGATATTACTAAGGATTTTAGAGATGGCGAAGAAATACTTACGCCAGATGAAATAGTTCAACTTAGTGATATAATTTCATTTAAGTTACCTGAATAAAATTTAAAATTAGGGGTTGCTATTTTTGGCAGCTCCTAATTCTTGGAGGAATATTTACATGAATATTTATACTGAAAAAGAATCTGATATAATTTACGAGATCAATATTGATTTTGGAATAACTTTAGTGAACTATCCATTATATATATGTCAATATTCCTCCGGGTTTTTAGTAAAAATTAATCTGTTTAAAAACCGAATTCCATTTAAAAAAGAAGATTACACAGATGCTAAAATGGAATGGTATAATGTTGATATATCTACAAAAGATGAAATAAATTTATTAGGATGCAGTATTGATGGTCATTCTATTTATTTTAAAATGGATTCAAAATGGACTAAACTATATAATAAGTATTATCCAAATTTTCCACATATTAAATTAATAACTAATAATGGAATTTTATCAAAGCAATTCAAAGCAATTGTAGAGATGAATCCAATACAAAAGGAGGGCGTGTAATCATGGCTGTAAAAGAGTATAAACCTAGTAGTGATAAAAAAATACATAAAACTAGTATTGATTTTGTATTAAGAAATTGTCCTAGAGAAGTTCATATAGTACAATATGATAAAACTCAACCGATTGTTGAAGTCGAACTGTTTAATAATGGAAAAAAATATTCATTACCAGAAAATGCTATAATGAATTTACGTTTTAGTAAACCAGATAGAACTTTTGTATATAAGGCTGTTCTTGGTTGCAATAAAGATAGAAATACCGTATATTTTGATATTGATGAACAAATGTCTTTTTTATATGGCAAAGTGAATCCTATATTAGAATTGGTTTTAGATGATATGATAGCTGGATCATCTCCTATTCCAATCGAAATAGATAGGAACCCAATTCAAAATGGAGATTTAGAAAGTTCTAGTGAGTATCCTGCCATTGTTGAAGCTGCTAATAAAGCATTAGAGGCAGCAAGTAAAGCAGAAAAAGCTGCTACTGAGGCTGGCGAATCTATAGAAACATTACAGCCTTTATTAGATCTTTATAATACTGACGATATTGCTACAAAAACATGGACCGCCACACAATTAGCAAACTACGTGACAAATGAATATTTTGAAAATGCATTAGAAGGATATTTAACAATTTTTGATGCTGACAATACTTATGCTACTAAAGATTATGTAACTACAGAATTTGGAAAATACTTACCTTTGACCGGAGGAATTGTTACTGGTCCAACTACATTTAACGACACAGTAAATATAAATGGAAAAGTCTACTTTGATAAAAACTATATATATGTATACGAGCCTATATATAATACCAGTGATATTCTTTCTACTTATGGAACAATTGGGCTTGCTCCAACTAGTAACAGAGGATTTATGGATAAGGGCAGAGATGTTTCTCTTACCGAATTCATAGGAAATTCTACTAACAATGTAAGGAATGCAAACGAAAATCCGAGTCTTGAGACTATTGGGTATAATTCAAATTTTCACGGAAATAGATTTTTCGGATTAGGTAAAATGCATGCCATTGTCGAATACTCGAATGACGCTGGCACTACCTGGCATGACTACGGTGCTACAGATGCACAGATACGAAACCTGCTTTCCGGCGTATGGCGCAGTAGTTTTAGACTCGGCGGAGCAAGTGCTTCTTGCAGTTGTAGCAACATGCTTAGAATCAGCATTACTTGCTCTGACTTTAACGTGCCTGATGAAATCTCCGAAACTGATAGAATAAAATATTGGACTACGGACAACAGGACTGATTCGTCTAGATATATGACTATAAACAGTTTATATATATGGCAGACAGACGCATACAATACACATCAATTGACAATAGAAATCGGAACGATAGGGGCTACTACCGGAACCGAGCCGACATGGAACACTATCGGGACCTTAAACAAAAACTATGGTTGGTCAGGATCGACATCTTTTAGCTTTGAACAACTAGCCATGGGCGGAGGTAATTCATCAGTAGATAAAGTAATAAGGCTGACGTTCCGCACCCAAGCAAACGATGGAAGCTTCGACGATTCCAAATTAGAAAACGTGAGCCAATCATCTCAGAGCATTCACTATATTAAAGCATTTGGCGTTAATACATATAAAGTTGATGAAAAATATCCGAACATGCTCGACGATAATATTGTGCGTTTTGCTGATGAAAATGGTATATACACAAGAGTCGCCACTTCATGCGCCAGCATTTCTCCTGCGTCTGTAAGTGATTCTAAATTACTTACTCTAGGTACTACATATCTTCCGTGGGCTAATACTTATACTAGATGTTTGAATGTATTAAGTACTTCGCCATATGTTGAACTTAACAATTCGGCAGACAAGGCTGTATTTTCACTTTCTGGCATAAATGTAAGTGGAACAATGTATTATTATCCAAAATATAAGAATGGCGACAATACATTAGCAACACTTGGAGATATTGCAGAAGTTAGCGGGAAGTATTTACCTCTGACTGGAGGATCGTTGACTGGAGAACTTACAACTAACTCATCGATAAAATTCGGTAATGGTAGCTTATACGAAAACGGGAAAAAGATTACTGTATATGGATATAATCACGGAGATGTAGATGCAATCAATGAAGAAACACTTTTCGTAAGTACAAAAAAACCATCCGGGCAAGGAAATCGTTTTTTCGGACTTACTGAAAATCAAATGATAGTCGAATATTCTACTGATGGTGGAAAAACCTGGTCTGCGTATAGTGATGCGTCTGACAAGACTAGAGTAATGTTTGTCAGTCTTGAGACTGGTGGTGGCTTGTGGATTGGACACTCTACACAACGCTCTTCTTGCAATAATATGCTAAGAATAACACTTACTGGTTCTAATTTCGATGTCCCAGAAGGAACATCAGAAACTGATCGAATAAAATATTGGAATAAAACTAGACTAGTTTTTACTAGTAGATATTGTAGAATTAACTCAATCTTAACAAGACAAGTTTCTTTGGACAACTTGATTCAATGCAGAATGTACATTGCAGATATAAAATCAACCGATGAAGCGCCAACTTTCAATTTGTTTAGAACTTGGGAAGGTCTTGCAGGAAATAACGAATTGAGTTCATTATGTTTTCCAGAGCTATTTTGGGGATACGTCGGAGTTATTCGTTTAGAATTCCGTACCCAAGCGAACGATCATAGTTTTGATGATTCAAAACTTGTCGAAGCTTCCAAAGGTGGGCAACAAATACAAAGTATTCAATGCTATGGTGATGAAGTATATATTTCTGACAAGAGATTTCCTCAGATGGAATACGGACATAATGGATTGTTCTCATATTCTAATGGTTGGCAAGTAGCTGCTAGATATACGAATATTCATTGCACAATAGTTCCTTACGAAAATGGCATCCAAGGTTTTGGACAATCGGAGTTGCATTTCAGACATCTATACTTGAACAATGAATGGCTTTATGGAGAACTTAAATTGTTTAAGGATTCTAGCACCCAAACCGACGACAAGGCATTAAGATTATCAGGAAATGGTATAGACAAAATATTCAGTCTAAACTTGCCAAACAATGAAGGAACATTGTTCAGCATTCAAAAAGGTAACGATAAAGGTCTTAAAGCATTGCTCAGTGACACATTTCATTTTGTTATGACTGCAAATGATGAGAATGATTCATCAGTTTTCTCAATCATCAATACTAATAGCACTTCCGGTCTTATATTAAGCGCAGAACAAGGATATACGCATCTTAAAAATGTGAATGGGCAGGCTGATATTACATTGTCAGATGATAGTGCTGTATACATTAATAATGGGCTTTGGGTCGATTCCAACGGATACGTGCATTTGGAAAACACGCCACAAAGCAATACCGATGCCACTCCAAAGCAATACGTGGACCAATGCGACCAGGCATACGCAGGCGGTTGGCACCATAGGGCAAAGATAGCCGAAAAGCCAATCACGGCCAATGCGATTGCGGTCAAGTCCAGGTCTGGGGCACCCGCCTCGGCTCACATGGACGGCATGGTTTCGATAAACACGTTCGAAAGAAGCCTCGGGGGCAAGGTCGAGTACAAGACAGTGGTGGACGTCACGTACCGTTGCGACCCGTTCGCGCTCAATCCGGTCAACATAACCGCCGCCCTTGTTACCTATGGGACCAAGTGGTACTTCCCTTACGTGAACGTGAATCGAGATTTTGTCAACGAACCGGCATACACAACCATGCTAAGCAAGTTGGTGGAGCAAAAGGCAAGGGTCGGCGTATCGATGGACGAAACCGTTATCTTCTGCGACATGACAACCAACCTGGGTGGCTTGAACGGGAACGGGACTTTTGTCGGCAACGCAACCTACAACAATTCCGACATTACGCTTTTCGGCATATTGGCGGAATTGGACACCGACCACAAGAACGATTCGATGATGGTAAGCGGGGCGCACTTCAAGCTTACCTTCTACCATCCGGAACCGATAAACTGAGGAAAGGAGGACAAAATATATGGATCAAAATACATTTTTAGGTTTATTCATAGGGGCTTTAGTAATATTGGTTCCTCTTTTTATAGCATGTGTTACACCATTGATAAAACTAAATAAATCTATTCAAAAATTAAACGACGCCATTGATATTTTAAACGAATCTGACGCTAAAAAAAATCAAGCTTTAGATGTAGTTCATGATAAATTATCAATACACACTCAATATTTAGTCGTAGATAAGAAACGTTTAGATAATTTATCAAAACGTATGCACAAACTTGATAATGAAGAAGGTTTTATTGACAATATCAATAGAGAATAATGAAAGGATATTTCAAAAAAAAATGGAAAATGTTAGTTCGATAGTGATGTTAGTATGTTTATGCTCAATATTAATTGCTTTTATTGGCTATATTCTATTTAAAGCAATAAAAAATAGATGGATAAGTAAATTATTAGATACTATAAAAACATCAATAAAAGAAGCTGAAGATAAATATCCATCTGGTCATGGAGAAGAGAAAAAACAATACGTATTAGCTCAAATTGAGGCCAAATGTAAAGAATTAAACATTCCGGTCAATATGATATTTTCAGCTATTTCTAAATTAATTAATACAATTATAGAGAATTATAATATTATTAAAAAAGGAAAATAATTAAGATTAGAAGCCTAATAAAAACATGGCTTCTTTTCTTTTTTTTTTTTCGCAATTTAAACATATTCTATAATGAAAAGGAGGTTCATAAAGATGGGACTATTTAAAACTTGGAGAGAGATAACTAATACTAATATCTCAATGAAAGATTTACAAACTGTATGCAATAGATATAAGGTTGCAATACGTGGGAGAAAATCTTCCAATGGGAAAGCTATTGTGGAGGTTTTAACATCTACCCCAACTTATAATGCTATCTTAAATGATCTTAATAATTTAAGAAAATAATTAAGATTAGAAGCCTAATAAAAACATGGCTTCTTTTCTTTTTTTTT